>JAABUR0100000579.1_pt1 | contig 77562 bp, 68 predicted proteins | sample 5560091 | NCBI WGS metagenome assembly JAABUR01 (sample SAMN10711879, study PRJNA513375) | rock metagenome | isolation source: Antarctica rocks | place: Antarctica: Victoria Land, University Valley sud
TATCGGGTCGGCGACGAAGGTTCTCGAGTACCTCTTCGAGGCCTCAAAAACGTATATTGCCGAGGTGACGTTTGGGGTTGAGACGGATAGCTATGATGCCGAGGGCGCGGTCGTCGACGTCCGCGGCGCGGAGCATCTCGTCGCGGCAGACATCGAGCGCGCCGTGACCGCTCATCGTGGCGAGATTAACCAGGTGCCTCCGATGTACTCGGCGATCCGGGTCGGTGGGCGACGTTTGTATGACCTCGCCCGTAAAGGCGAGATCGTGGAGCGCGCCGCCCGACGCATCACCATCCACCGGCTGGACCTTCTCGCCTGGCGCCCTCCAGTGGCCACCGTGCTGATCGATTGTTCAAAGGGGACCTACGTCAGGTCGCTTGCCTTCGACCTCGGGCGTTTCGTTGAGACCGGCGCCTATCTGTCCGATCTTGTACGGGTCCGGACCGGACCATTTTGCCTCGGAGATGCGTGGACCCTCAAGGCCCTGAGAGATCAGGCGATCCGAGATCAGTGGCACGCTATCGCGATCCATCCCGACATCGTCCTTGACCAGATGTCCACGCTGTTGCTCGACGCTCCCACGAGCCGTCGATGGTTGCATGGCGGCGCCGTCACCGGATCGCCGGGTGAACAGGGCCTTGTCCGCGCATACGCGGAGACGGGCGCGTGGCTCGGCGTAGGGTCCTGGGATGACGAGATGTCGGCCTGGCGACCGGTCAAGGTCGTGGAGACGGATCTGTGACCGCTGCAGGGCACCCGATACCCCCTGGTATGGCGTTTGCAAGCGCGAGTTTGGATGCGGTCGTGTCCATCGGTTCCTTTGACGGCGTTCATCGCGGGCATCAGCGGTTGCTACGCGACGCGGTGGACCATGCGCATCGCCGCGGTTGGCGGGCCACGGCGGTGACCTTCGAGCCGCTGCCTGCTCAAGTGCTCCGACCCGACCGCTTTTTGGGCCGAATATGCACGGCCGACGACAAGCAGCGCCTGATCCGGGACAGTGAGGTCGATGACGTGAAGGTGTTGCGCTTCACGTCGACGTTCGCGAAGCAATCGCCCGACTCGTTCATGGAAACGCTCGTACGTAGGATTTCGGTGCGGGAACTCTGGGTCGGTGAAGGCTTTGCCCTTGGTAAAGACCGGCTGGGTGACGTGGCGTATCTTCAAGAGATTGGTCGAAGACTTGGTTTTGACGTCGTAGCCATCCCCCGTCTGACAACTGATGAATCGGTGATCAGCAGCAGCGCAATTCGTCGGGCGGTGGTCGCCGGCGATGTGTCGGAGGCGGCCCGCTCCCTCGGTCGGCCGTTTCGCGTGACGGGCACCGTGATCCACGGCGCGCATCTGGGACGCACGATTGGATTCCCTACGGCCAATGTGCCACCGCCTCTGGACCTTGTTCCACTCGCTGACGGAATCTATGCAACCTGGGCAACGATCGAGGGCGAACAGAGCAGACGTCATGCGATGACCTACGTCGGGACGCGGCCAACCGTCAACACAGGCCAACGCCTCGTCGAGACTCACTTGCTCGATTATGATGGCGATCTCTACGGGCGATGCCTTACCGTCGATATGATCGAGCGGCTTCGATCTGATGAGAGCTTCTCTTCGTTGGAAGCGATGGTTGAGCAGCTGCACCGTGACGAGCAGGCCGCTCGCCGCGTACTGAGGCCTGGGGGCAGCTGAGAGGTCGGATCATGACTGGTCCGAAGAAAGCGCTCGTGATAGTATTCAACAGAGGCGGTGTCGACCCTTGGTGGTTGCATTCATCGCCATTTTTATTGTCCGGCATGGAGTGCCGGAGCCACCCTGCGGAGGCGCGCTATAACTAGACCGACACAAACTCGGGTCAACGAGCGGATCCGGATCCGCGAGGTTCGCCTGATCGATGACGAAGGTACGCAGGTTGGGATCATCCTGACACGTGATGCGATGGAGATGGCGCGCGAACGCGGGCTTGATCTGGTGGAAGTGGCGCCTAACGCCGTTCCACCGGTTTGTCGGCTCATGGATTATGGGCGTTTCCGCTACGAGCAAAGCCGGAAAGAGCGCGAATCTCGCCGCAATCAGCATGTCGTTGAGTTAAAAGAGGTTCGTATCCGACCGAAGATCGACGACCACGATCTGGAGACCAAGGGTCGGCAGGCGGCCAAGTTCCTCGATAGCGGTGACAAAGTGAAGCTGACGGTTCTCTTCCGGGGACGGGAAATGGCTCACCCGGATATTGGACGAGGTCTGCTTGACCAACTCGCAGAGCAGCTTCGACCGCATGGGATGATGGAGCAGCCCCCTCGTATGGAGGGTCGAACGATGATGATGTTCATGAACCCCATTAAGCAGAAACAAAGTCAGCAAGAGAAGGAGGGAGCTCCGCGCCGTGAAGAAGCTGAAACTGAAGACGCATAAGGGTGCGAAGCGGCGTTTTAAGGTGACCGCTACCGGCAAGGTCATGCATGCTCAGGGGATGAAGAGTCACAATCGCCGGAAAAAGTCGCCCCGCGTCAAGCGTGCTTTTGATCGTATGTTTGAACTTGAGGGTGGTGACAAAGCACGGGCGAAGCGGCTCCTGCCCTACGGCGGCTAATCACTCGTCCAAGCTTAAGGAGTCGGTATGGCCAGGGTAAAGCGTGGCGTTGCGGCACACCGCCGTCATAAGAAAGTTTTGGCGCAGGTAAAGGGTCACCGAGCGACGAACAATCGGTTATATAAGCGCGCTCATGAATCATTGATGCACGCGCTGCAGTATGCGTATCGTGATCGACGAACCCGGAAGCGCGATATGCGCCGTCTGTGGATCATTCGGATCAACGCCGCTGCGCGGCTCAACGGCTTAACGTATAGCCGCTTGATCCGTGGGTTATCGGTGGCTGGCGTCGCGGTCGACCGGAAAATGTTGGCGGATCTCGCTGTTCGCGACGAGGCCGCGTTCGCCGACGTCGTAGGCGTGGCGAAACAAAGCCTGACGTCCGGCTAGCGGTTTGCGCCTCGCGGGATAGGCATTGTGCACCGCTTCGGTGAGGTGATCCTCAGCCGGTCAAACCCCGTGGTTAAAAGAATGCGCTCGCTTCATCGGTCGCACGGCCGCGACGAGGAGCGGGCGTTTCTTGTTGAAGGGAGGCGCGCGGTTCTCGACATCATCGCCGCGGGGGTCGTTCCGGAGATGGTTCTTGTCCGCGACGGCGATGAGGGGCTGGTCAGCGGTGCTCGACTGCCCGTGGGGTGTCCTGTGCGTCGCGTGACGGCCGAGGTCTTCGCCAGTGTGAGTGGCACGGTGCACGGCCAGGGAATCGTCGCGAGCGTCCCGATGCCGACCCTGGAGATATCGCCAACACAGACACCACTCGTTCTCGTGATCGATGGGGTACGAGACCCTGGCAACATGGGGACCCTGCTGCGTTCGGCGGCGGCGGCCGGGGTGTCGGCCATCTTTGTTGGGGATGAAACGGTCGATCCTTACTCGCCCAAGGTGGTCCGAGCCGCAATGGGCGCCCATTTCCGCGTTCCGCTTCGAGTGGGAAATGGGCTCGCCCTGGAAGCCTTGCAACGGTGCAACCTCCGTGTGCTTGCCGATGCGAGCGGCGAGGTGTCGTATGACGCGGTCGATTGGACGCGCCCTGCGCTCCTTGTTATCGGCGGCGAGGCACAGGGTGCAAGTGAGCCAACGCGCCAGTTCGTCGACATTCGGGTATCAATCCCAATGGCCTCGGGAGTGGAATCACTGAACGCGGGAGTGGCCGGTGGTGTCATCCTTTTCGAGGCCGCCCGGCAGCGCCGCGTCACCATCGATCGTGAACCCGGCGGCCCCGGCCCCGACGCAGGACCACCAAAGACCGTCGCCAGGGGCTGGTCCGAGGGGTAGACGAGACACCTGGATATGCGAGAATAAAGCACCGATGGTGATGAGAGATAGGTCCAGATGAAGCTCCAGTCGTCATCGCTTGCCGCGGTAGCGGTGCCAATGGAAGGTGCCGCTGGAGCGGCAGAAACCTTCTGATTTTTAGCCTTGATCCTCCTCTGATCAAGGTGGATGACGGGGAACTATCTGTCAGGAGCGGGGCTGCGCCGTCCTTTGGACATTTCATGGTGAATGGCCATTGCGGCGCGCCGGACGAACCGCGCCCGAGGGTGCGGCGGTGAGTGATAGACTGAGCGCCTGTTGCCGGTGAGCGACCGTCGACCGGGCCAGGCGAGAGATGGGTGGGGAGGAGAGAGAGTGCGAAAGCAGGATCTGGCTCGCACGGTGGCCCAACGGACGAATCAATCGGAGGCCCAGGCAAACGCCGCCGTCAGCGCCGTGTTCAGCGTCATTCAGGAGGCGCTTGCCGCGGGTGACGAGGTCCGGATCAGCGGCTTTGGCGCTTTCCGGGTGATCGAACGATCTCCTCGACAGGGGCGTCACCCGCGGAGTGGGGCGCCCATGCGCATTGGATCTCGCCGGAGCGCCGCGTTTCGCGCCGGCTCTCAGCTGAAACGGTCAATAAGCGGTGCCATCGACGACTGATCTTTCGAACGGGGCGAGGGTGCCTCGAGGTGTCACCTGTACGACAGATGTACGATCAGATCGCGCTTTCCATAGCGACACGAATCCGGTCATTGACACGCTCGGAGACCGCTCGGCTGGCCACGACGACGGCATTCTCGATGGCCCGATCATCCGAGCGGCCGTGCGCAATAATCACGATACCGTTCACGCCGAGAAGCGCGGCCCCGCCAGTCTCACTGTAGTCCAGCTTCTGGCGAAGCGAGCCGAACGCGCGGCGAAGCATGAGGGCCGCCATCTTCCGTGGAAGGGAAGCCGTTAACTCCTGACGGAGGTAGGTGCTGACCAGCGTTGCCACACCCTCGGCGACTTTCAAGGCAACATTACCGGTGAAACCATCGGTCACCACGACGTCCACGGTCCCCTTGGTAATGTCCGTTCCTTCCACATTTCCCCGAAAGTCGATGCCATCGGTGTCGATGAGCAAACCAAAGGCTTCTCGGACGAGCGCATTTCCCTTCGTCGGCTCCTCGCCATTGCTGAGGAGCCCGACGCGCGGTCGTGGTATGCCCTGCACTCGCTCGGCGTACGCGCTGCCCATTTTCGCGAACTGGACGAGGTGGATCGGTTTGGGATCAGTGACCGCCCCAAGGTCCAGGACCAGAGTCTTCCCACTGGTCGTGGGCAAGAACGACGCAATGGCCGGTCGCTCAATACCACCTATACGTCCAAGTAGGAGAAGCGCGGCTGCCATGACGGCTCCGCTATTTCCCGCCGAGACAAAAGCGTCCACGCCGCCGTCGCGTAGCGATTCCAGGCTGATAGCGATGCTGGAGCGAGGCTTTCTTCGAAGCGCCTGGGCCGGGTGGTCGTCCATCTCGATGGTCTCGGGAGCGTCAATGATGGACCCCTCGACCGTCCCGAATCCACCATTCTCGTCCAAAGCACGCTGGATAACCGCCGTCTGACCGACCAGAATGAGCGACGCGCCGGTCGAGCGGGCACCAGCCAGCGCACCGGGGACCATGACTGCCGGACCATGATCCCCGCCCATCGCGTCGATGGCGATCCGCATGTGGATTCCCTCTGGCGATTGTCGACCCGGCTCCGCGATCGCAAGAACCGCCCTCGGGCATTGGTGGGCGCCAGCCGCTGGCGCCAGCGTAGGCGTGATAGTTACCCTTAAACGTCGAGGTTCTGGACCTCGCGCGCGTGCGTCTGGATGAACTTCTTCCGAGGTGGCACTGCCGTGCCCATCAGCATATCAAACGTCTCGTCAGCCGTGACATCGTCGTCGATCGACACCTGCATCAACGTCCGCTTTGCCGGGTCCATGGTCGTGTCCCAGAGCTGCTCCGGGTTCATCTCGCCGAGTCCCTTGTACCGCTGAATCTCGGCCTTCTCACCCATCCGGCTTTGGGCGGCAGCCAGGTCAGCGTCGTTGTAGACCCACGCCTCTTCCTTCCCGCTCTTGATGCGATAGAGCGGTGGCTGAGCGATGAAGATTCGACCGTCCAAAATCAGCTGCTCAAGGTGGCGATAGAAGAATGTCAACAACAGCGTCCGGATGTGCGATCCGTCGACATCGGCGTCGGTCATCACGATCACCCGGTGGTACCGCAGTTTGGTCGCGTCAAACTGATCGCCGACCGATGTGCCGAGCGCGGTAATCAAAGTGCGAATCTCGTTGCTCTGGAGTATTTTATCGAGACGCGCTTTCTCGACATTGAGAATCTTGCCCCGGAGCGGAAGGATGGCCTGAAACCGGCGATCCCGTCCCTGCTTGGCTGAACCGCCGGCGGAGTCGCCCTCGACGATGTAGAGCTCGGCCCGAGCCGGATCACGCTCCGAGCAATCGGCAAGTTTTCCAGGAAGGCTGAAACTGTCAAGACCACCTTTGCGCTGAACGAGCTCGCGCGCTTTGCGCGCCGCCTCGCGGGCCCTTGCGGCGTTGATGCACTTGTCGATGATGCGCTTGGCGATCTGGGGATTTTCCTCCAAATACGCCCCGAGCGATTCGTTGACGACGGTCTGGACCGCACCGGCCACCTCGGCGTTACCGAGCTTGCCTTTGGTCTGCCCTTCGAACTGCGGCTCGGCGAGTTTGACCGAAACGATTGCGGTCAGACCCTCGCGAACGTCTTCGCCGGAGAGTGTCTCATCTCCTTTCAAGAAACCGTTACGGCGGGCATAGTCGTTGATCGTCCGAGTCAGCGCCGATTTAAACCCTGACAGGTGCGTGCCGCCGTCCATCGTATTGATGTTGTTGGCGAAGGTGTGGGTCGACTCGCCGTAGCTGTCGTTGTATTGCAGCGCCACTTCGACCAGGCAGGCGGGCGTCTCCCGCTGGACATAGAACGGCCGGTCGTGGACGGCGACCCGGTGCCGGTTGAGGTGGCGGACGAATGACACGATGCCGCCCTCGAAATAAAAGGTGAGCTCCCGATCAATGCGCTCATCGATGAGCGTGAGGCGAAGGCCGCGGGTTAGATAGGCGGTCTCCCGGAACCACTGCGCCAGGATTTCGAAGCTGTAGTCGTGACCCGCGATGAAGATGTCAGTATCGGCCAGGAACGACGTGGTGGTCCCGTGGTCCTCCGGACCTACCTTCCCGACTGCCTTGACAGGTCCGTCCGGAATACCGCGCTGGTAGTCCTGCCGGTAGAGTTTGCCGTTCCGACTCACTTCCACGCGGCACCAGGTCGAGAGTGCATTAACGACTGACGCGCCGACTCCGTGGAGCCCGCCGGAAACCTTATAACCGCCGCCACCGAACTTCCCACCCGCATGGAGAACGGTCATGATGACCTCAAGGGCCGACATGTTCATCTTGCTGTGGGTGTCGACCGGGATGCCCCGGCCGTTGTCGGTGACGGTAACGACGTTATCCGCGCCGATGCGGGCGACAATGGTGTCGCAGTGTCCGCCCAGGGCTTCGTCGACCGAGTTATCAACGATCTCCCGCATCAGATGGTGAAGGCCGCGCTGATCGGTGCTCCCAATGTACATACCGGGACGCCGGCGGACAGCCTCCAGTCCTTCAAGGACCTGGATAGTGCTGGCGTCGTACGTTTGCTTCGGGGCTCGTGCGACAGCTGTCATAGAAGCTAACTCCTTCTCAGAACATGAACTCCGAAACAATCGATCAGTGGGGGGTTGGCATCATCACGCCGACGAGGCGGCCCTCTGGGAGGCGGTCGAAGAAAAACTGAAGCTGGGCTCGGGCGAGGCCAGTGGTCACGAAACCGTACGCGGCAATCGCGGTCAGCACGCCCACACTGTTTGAAAGCAACGAACCCAATACGAGTGACAGACCAGACAGCGTGAGCGCTGACACCGCGAAGAAGCCCAATGACGGCATGAGATTCCGCCGGACAACCCGCGCGCTCAATAGTGCCGCCCGGAGCGGTCCGACCCGTTCGAGGACGATCGCGTCCGGAACAAAGGCGAGCAGCAAGGTGAGGAGGAGGAGCGGCGGGATGACGAGAAGAATCAGGAGCGGTCCGACATTCAGGCCAAGGACGAGCATTAGTGCGACGAGCGCTGCCAAGGCAGAAATTGCCAGGACCACCGCGGCGATGACCATGAGCAAGAATGCAGTGTATCGGCCCCAGGCAAGCGCGATGTCCCGACCGAAGTCTCGAACAGATCGAGGATAAACACGAATCTCCCCAGCCAAACAGACGCGGAACACGGCATTGATGCCAATGCTGACGACGACGAGACCAAGGAGCAGCAGGGCGACAACAGTGGCGCTGTCGGATGCAAATGCCGGACGGGTCCAACCCCGGTGGAGAGAGTCGCCCGCGAAACCCGCAAGTAACGATGGGGCGAAAAGCGCGATGAGTGGGGTCAGATCGCTCAACGCACCCAGTCGCCCGGTCACGCGCTGGACAGCGTCTGGATCGAGCGTTTCCAACTGTCGGACCCCATCGGATAGCAACGCTGTCAGGGCGGCTGGGGAGAGACGCAACCCCAGCCACAAAAAAAGATCGACCAGGATCGGCACCACTATTGCACCTGGTGCAGCGAGCACTCCGGATAACGAGTGAGCGATCGTTGCAAACACTCCTTGCGGAGCGACACGGAGCGCCCGGACGGCTGGTTGCACGTTCTACGACCTCCTCAGCCGTTCAGGATAGGCCCAGCTCATCGAGCCGATCCTCATCCAGCCCCAGGTGATGCGCCAGCTCGTGTAGGACAGTGACACGAATCTGCTCGACCAGTTCCCGCCGGCTGGGAAACTCCCGTTCCAACGGACCCTGAAAAATCGTGATCTTGTCCGGCGCCGTCAGCGAGTACCCGCTGTCTCGCTCGGTCAGTGGAACGCCTTCGTAGAGTCCAAACGTGGACCCATCAGCATCCGATCCGCTGCCGTTTGCCGGCTCGCGTTCAACGACGATTTCGACGTTATCGAGCGCATCGGTCATGTCCGGCGGCAGGTTATTGATAGCTCTTGCCACCATCCGTTCAAACGGCCGCTGACGCACACGTTCGATGCGCTGGGAAAGTCTCATCACCACACCATATTTTACCATTCCCCGCGCAACATAACCAACTTTAGCGGTCGTAAAAAGATCGTACGTACGCGACCTCATCGGAAGGAATTGTCTTGCTGCTCTATGACCCTCGTTGTACGGCCGTGGCCAGCAGATCACGACCGACGCCGAGCGATGACGAGAGACCCGTACCGCCGTGCTCGAGGACGACGGAGACCGCATAGACGGGGCGCTGCTGACCCGCGAAACCGATAAACCAGGCGTGGGGATCGCCATCGGGGACCTCGGCGGTGCCGGTTTTACCACCGACGACCATGCCGTCGATGGTTGCCGCCTGGGCGACGCCATTCATGACGTTGTTTACCATCAGATCGACCATTGTCCGCGCGGTTGACGCGGAGACTGGCTGCTTCCATCGAGTCGGGTCAGTCGTCCGAATCGGACGCCCCGCCGGGTCGGTCATTGTGGCAAGCAGGTGGGGCGTCATGATTGATCCGCCGTTGGCGATTCCCGCCGTGATCAACGCCATCTCCAGTGGCGTCGCGAGCAGCTGGCCCTGTCCGAAGCCGGTGTCCGCCAGGCCGGGCAGCGAGTCGAGAAAGTCCGGTGTGGATGCGAGCTGGCTTTGAACGGTCGGCAGGTCGAACGGCGGCGCGTCATCGAAGCCGAACCGCCGTGCGTAGTCGGCCATAACGTCCGGCCCGAGCTCGAGCCCAATCTGGGCAAAGACGACGTTGAGCGACCAGGCCAGTCCCTCACGAAGCGACCACGACTCGCGGGAATCGTCGGGCCGGTTGTACTCGTTGATGATGTGACCGCCCACATCGAGCTGGCCGTTATCGGTATAGAGGTCGTCCGGCTCGGCAAAACCGGCGTCGATGGCCGCCGCCGCCGTGACTACCTTGAAGGTCGACCCCGGAGTATATCGTCCGCTGGTCGCGCGGCTCACGAGCGGTAGTGCCGGGTCGGCCAACAACGTTGCCCAATATTGAGCCGCAGCGTCTCGCTCCCCGGGCGACGAGGTGAAAAGCTGATTTGGATCGAACGTTGGGTAACTGGCCATTGCCAGCACTTCACCGGTCGACACCTTGAGAAGAACCGCCCCGCCGGTCCGACCGTCCAGCAGGCGATGCGCGACACGTTGGAGCTCGGCGTCGAGCGTCAGGTGGAGGTCGAGACCGCGCTGAGGACGACCCAGGAGATCGTCAAGGCCACGAAGCACCGCATTGGTCCCGTTCTGGCCGGTAAGTTCAGCGTCATACCGCTGCTCAAGACCGGTTTTGCCATACAGCAGCGGCGAGAAGTAGCCGACCAGGTAGCCGGATTCGGGGTCCGGATAATGACGCCGGGCGATGTCACCGGAGACCGTTGTCCCGGCCAGTAAGGCACCGTGACGGTCGAACACCGAACCACGATGGATCGTCAGATCGTCGAGTTGGAGGCGAGGATTGGCGATCACCTCGTCCGACGCTGGATCGGTGGCGACCCGGCGCACCGTTGCTCGACTCTGGACGACCTGGAGCCGGACGAGCTGCATGCTGAGCACGGCGAAGACACTCGCCAAAAGGGTGGCGGTGCGAAGCACGGTGCGATTAACGGTCGGCGTGCCAGCAGGGAGGCGGGGCCAAAATGCGACGACTAACAGGAGCCAGCCGCCAAGAAGCAGCAATAACCACCGGGCATCGCTGGCCGACGATTCCCACCAAAAGCCATACAGCACGGCGATGCAGAACAATAGGAGGGCGGTCCGGCGCAACAGGCTCACGCGACCATCCTCTCGGCTGACCTTTTCACAGGCGCCTCGGGAGCGATGATATATGGAGGAGGAGACCGACGATCAGAAAGTTCGTCAAGAGCGAGCTCCCCCCATACGAGACAAACGGCAGAGTGATGCCGGTCAGCGGGATCAGCCGGGAAACACCCCCGATGATGATCAGGGTCTGAATAGCGAGGGCGGTCGACAGGCCCACCGCGACGAGGCGAGCAAACCCGTCACTGGCTCGGAGACCGATGGCGAAACCTCTCATCACAAGGAGAAGATAGAGGGCGAGTACGGCCAGGGTGCCGAACAGGCCCAATTCCTCGCCCATCGCCGAGAAGACGAAGTCAGTTTGGACCTCCGGAATTCTCCATGGCTGACCCCGGCCGAGACCAGTTCCAAACAGCCCGCCAGTGGCCAGCGCGTAGTCAGATTGGACCTGCTGCCAACCCGACGTTAGCGGATGCTGCCACGGGTTGAGCCAGTTCTCGACTCGAACGCCGATCCGAGAGAAGAGGTGGTAGGCGAACCAGCTCCCCAGCGCAAAGCTTACGAAGCCCAAGGTGACATAAACCAGACGGCCGCTGGCGATATACAGCATCGAAAGGAAGATGCCGAAAAAGAGGAGAGCTGCCCCGAGATCGTTCTGCGCTACCAGGATCAGTAACGATCCCGCCCACATGACGCCCATTGGAACGAGATATGGAAATGGGGGCAGGCGCAGCGGACCGAGACGCCAACTCGACCCTACAAGATCCTGGTAGTCCTCGAGATAGCCCGCCATGAACGTGACGAGCGTCACCTTTGCCAACTCCGATGGCTGAGCCTGGAACGGGCCGATGCTCAGCCAGAGCCGGGCGCCATTGATCTCAGTGCCGAAGATCATGGTGGCGGCGAGCAGGACCAGGCTGACAATCAACCATGTGTATTTGTATCGCCGGACCCATTGAAGGCCATGAAAAAGTGCCGCGGTGCACCACAGCACCGCGAAACCGGAGCCGAGATAGATGAGCTGCTTCTGGGCGAGACCGTGGTACCCCGGGTTAAGGTCGGTGAGGTCGGGCTGAAGCCGCTGGATCATCAGGAGCCCCAGGCATGAGAGCGTCGCGGTGATTGGCAGCAGAACCTGATCCCCACGGAAGCCGACAACCGCAAACCCGATGTGCATGAGGAGCAATGCGGCCACGAAACCCAGGCTAATACCCAGATCGGTCCAGGACCACGCCGTCGTTCCTCTCGGAACGAGAAAGATCGTCAGAAGTCCGACGATCGCCAGGAGCGACGGGGCGACGAGTAACTGAAGCTCGGTCAGCCGGAGCGCGGGTCGGTGCGTCACGATGGTTTTGGCGGTCGGGGCAAGTAGCGCTCGCCAATAAGACCGAGTCGATTGAGGGTGTTGACGCTCAGGGTTGCCGGATCAGTGACAATCGCGTTGGCAAGCGCGTCGGCGCAGCCGCACGACCGGCCGGGCAAACCCACGTGGAGGAGCGACCGCATCAACGACAAGCTGGTCGCGACGTTGACCGCGAGATGGGAGGCGACGGATTCAACGCTGACTTCGGCTTCCGTATCGTGCCAGACGTCGTAGTCGGTCACGAGGGCGGCGGTGGCATAGCAAAGCTCGGCCTCGCGGGCAAGGCGCGCTTCAGGCATGACCGTCATGCCGATGATCGACGCGTCCCACGAGCGGTAAAGCGTCGATTCGGCCCTTGTCGAGAACTGCGGCCCTTCAATGCAGACGTAGGTTCCATCCTTGCGAAATGGTTGCCCCATCGCGCTCGCTGCAGCATTCAGCGTATCTCGGAAGAGCGGACAGAATGGCGACGCGATGCCGACGTGAGCTACGACACCGTCGTCGAAAAAGGTGCGGGGGCGATCCACGGTCCGGTCGATGACCTGGTCCGGCAGGACGAGCGACCGTGGAGGCAGCTCTTCGCGGAGGCTACCGACCGCGCTGACGCTCAGGACGTGAGTCACGCCCAGCTGTTTCAGTGCGTAGATGTTTGCCCGATAAGGAAGATTCGATGGAGAAAACCGGTGTCCGCGGCCGTGACGAGAAATGAACACAATCTCGGTGTCGCCGATCCGCCCGGTGACCGGCGGGTCGCTCGGAGCGCCGAACGGCGTCACCACATCCGCGGTCCGTACGTCCGTGAGATCGTCAATGGCGTAAAGGCCGCTACCGCCGATGATACCGAGTCTCAACATGCCGACCTCCACTCCCTCCATCGCGTGGTTTCCGAAGACTGTCGCGGCAACCATTATCGGGAGGTTCAGGCCGCCTGTGCCATGCTATACTGACGGGCGGCGTACGCGGAGCGGGGACGCCTGAGTTGAGCGAATTCTTGTGGCGTCAACCTCGTGGAGGCATCAGTCAGAATGGTGTTACAGCAGGCCCAAAAAGAAAACATTATCTCTAGCTTTCAGGTGCATGACGCCGATACGGGGTCACCCGAGGTTCAGATTGCGCTCCTGACCGAGCGCATTACCGGTCTCACCGACCACCTCCGCGAGCACCGCCACGATCACCACTCCCGTCGCGGATTGCTGAAGCTGGTTGGTCGACGTCGTCGCTTGCTGGCCTATCTTAGTGGCAAGGACGTTGAGCGATATCGTGCCACGATCGCGCGACTTGGCCTCAGGAAATAACTCAGCTGCTCGTCGTCACGATGTCCAGCTTATCGTCTCGTGGCGATGTGAACCGGCGCGTCCGCTTGAGTGATCGTTTTGGACCAGCCCAGGGCGCACCGCCCTGGGTTTTTCCGTGGTGAATCTGATCGCGAACCGAGAAGACTGGAGGAAGCCATCGCCCGACCAACCTCTTCGGGATGACGACTGAACCAGGTAGAGGAATTGGAGCGTGCCGGAGAGGACATGTCGCCGTTACGCTCCAGTCCCTCTTCCGTCGAAACTCATCTCCCGGAGGTAGTGTGGTGAACACATCACCAATGGACCCGACGCAGAGCATGTCACTGAACGGAGGAACGATCTCATGGTGCTCGAGCAGCGACCACAAGTAAAGACCGTAGCGATCGACTTTGCTGGTCGGGAGCTCTCCCTGGAGAGCGGCTTACTCGCCGGGCTCGCACACGGCGCCGTCACCGTCCGGTACGGCGACACCGTGGTTTTGGCGACCGTCGTCGGAGAACGGGAAGCAAAGGAGCAAACCGACTTCTTCCCCCTCACGGTGGACTACGAAGAGCGCATGTACGCCGCCGGTAAGATCCCCGGAGGCTTTATCAAGCGCGAGGGGCGGCCGACCGAGGCCGCCACCCTGACGGCCCGGCTGACCGATCGACCGATTCGTCCGCTCTTCCCCAAGGGGTACCGGGCGGAGGTCCAGGTTGTCAACACGGTCTTATCCGCCGATCAGGAGAACGATCCCGATCTGCTCTCGATCATTGGCGCATCAGCCGCGTTGACGATATCGCCGATCCCGTTTGATGGGCCAGTCGGAGCCGCGCGCGTGGGGTATATCGACGGGCAGATTGTGATCAACCCGCTCATGTCTCGCATGGCGGACAGCTCGCTCGATCTCGTGGTCGCTGGCACCGCCGACGCCATCATGATGGTGGAAGGGGAAGCCGATCAGGTAACGGAAGATGTTCTCCTGGAGGCGATCGTGGCTGCCCATGAGGAGATCCGGCGCGTCACCGAGATGCAGCGGGAACTGGCCGCCGCCATTGGAAAGGAGAAGTGGCCGTATCAGGCACCGGCTCCGAACGAACCGCTTCTCGCCGCGGTTGAGGCGGCTGTTGGCGACCGGCTGCGGGAGGCTATCCACAATGCCGATAAGGTCGTCCGGCTCGAAGGCACGAGCGATCTCAAGCGTGAGTTGATCGAGCAGCTGACGACCTCGTCGAACGGCGACTTACCGGCATTCGCGGCGAAGGACGTGGCGGAGGCGTACGAGTCGCTGCTTAAGAAGGAAGTGCGCGGTGGCATCCTGCAAGACGGTCTGCGCCCGGATGGCCGTCGACCAGATGAGATTCGTCCGATCTGGAGCGAGGTAGGCTATTTGCCGCGGACCCATGGGTCCGCCATCTTTACTCGCGGTCAGACGCAGGTCCTGAGCACGGTCACGCTGGGATCGACCGCGGAGGCGCAGCGACTCGACTCGATCAGTCCACTCCAGGGAAAACGTTACATCCACCACTACAACTTTCCACCCTATAGCGTCGGCGAGGTCCGCCGGATGCGGGGTCCAGGTCGGCGCGACATTGGACACGGGGCGCTTGCCGAGCGGGCCCTGCTAGCGGTCATTCCCGACGAGGAATCATTTCCGTACACCATGCGTCTGGTCTCCGACGTCGTCAGCTCCAACGGTTCGACTTCGATGGCCAGCGTCTGCGGAAGCACGCTGGCGTTGATGGATGCTGGGGTGCCGATCACCAAGCCGGTGGCCGGGGTGGCGATGGGTCTGATCACCGGTTCGGATGGTGGTCAGTTCACGGTGCTGACAGATATCCAGGGGATGGAAGACGCCCTGGGCGACATGGACTTTAAGGTCGCGGGTACGGCGGACGGTGTGACGGCGATCCAGATGGACATCAAGGTCAAGGGAATCACGCCGGAGATTATGCGGCAGGCATTGGATCAGGCGCACACCGGGCGCCTCTTCATCCTCAATAAGATGCTTGAAACCCTGGCTGCGCCACGAACGAGCCTCTCCGCGCTGGCACCCCGTGTTATTCAGGTGAAGGTCAACCCGGAGAAGATCGGGGCGATTATCGGTCCCGGTGGGAAGATGATTCGCTCGATCCAGGACGAGACCGGCACCAAGATCGACATCGGCGACGATGGCTCGGTCTCGGTGTCATCCTCCGATCCAGCCGGCGCGGAGCGCGCGGTCCAGAAGATCCTGGGGCTGACGCAGGAGATTCGTATCGAGCGGGGCGAGAAATACACCGGTAAGGTTGTCAGCGTCATGCCCTATGGCGCCTTCGTGGAGCTGGTCCCCGGTAAAGATGGTTTGGTTCACATCTCCGAGCTGTCGGAGGACCCGGCGATTCGCGTCAACCGGGTCGAGGATGTCGTTAACGTGGGCGATGAGATCACGGTGATGGTGACAGAGGTCGCTCCAAACGGAAAGGTGAGCCTTTCCCGGCGGGCGGCCATCACCGGCGAGATGCCTGAGCCAAAACCGGAGCGAGGCCCGCGTCGCGAGGGATTTAGCGATCGGCCGCCGCGACGAGATTTCGATCGAGATCGAGAGCGTCCGCGAGAGGACGGGCCAGGTCGACCGCGCGCGGAAGGCGAGAGTGGCGGCATGAACAGCCGTCCCGGAGACAGCCGCCCGCGGCCGGCGTTCGATCGTCGTGACGAGTAAGATGATGGCGCGACATCAATAGCACGTGGCACAGGGGCGGAATCGTTCGATTCCGCCCTTGCTGCGTTCGTTTTCCATTCGGGCCCTGGACCAGCCGATCTGCTCGCGTGTTCAACTTGTCGTGGACTTCAAGCGACGACCGGCGCTCGATCAATCGTTCAATCGCGGGTCGAGCGCATCCCGGAGACCATTACCAACGATGTTGAGTGCAAGAACCGTGATATAGATCATGAACCCCGGAAAGAAGACGTTAGTCCACGCTTGGCGATAACTTTCCCGTGCTTCTTCGAGCATGTTGCCCCAGGATGGGGTTGGGACATGGACCCCTAGCCCGAGGAAGCTCAGGGATGCCTCGGTCAGAATGAGGCCAGGGACAACGAGCGAGGCCCAAACGATCACCAACGGAACGACGTTAGGGATAATGTGCCGCCAGATGATACGACCGTTGCTGCCGCCGAGGACGCGCGCGGCATCGATGAAGTCACGCCGGCGAAGCGATAGAACCTCGCCACGGATCAGGCGCGCCACCCCCGGCCAGCTGACTGACGCGATCACGAGTGCCAATACCCAAAAATTTGGCCGGTAGAGAACCGAGATCAAGATCAGCAACGACAGCGTCGGGATCGAGAGCAGCACGTCGACCAGCCTCATTAGAACCGAGTCAACCCAACCGCCGAAAAAGCCGGCGATCGCGCCGATGGTGCCTCCGATAGCCAATGTCGACGCGGCAGCCAGAATCGCAATCAGCAGCGAGACTCGACCCCCGTACGCAAGGCGTGTGAGGATGTCCCGACCGTTATTATCCGCGCCGAGAATGTAACCATCCTTCATCACGGGGCTGAGCTTCTCCGCTAGATGGTTCTCCTGGTAACTCTTATGAGTGACGTATTGAGAAACCAGACCTGCCGACAGAACGAAGAAAATCACGAGCAGCAGGATGAAAAACGCGACCATAACCAATCGGTTGCGATAAAAACGGCGCCAGGCACGGCGATAAAACCCGGGAGTGGACATGAGGTGCGTTCGAGACAACGCTTGCTCGGCCGCGTTCCTCCGAATGCGATCGCCACTTTCGTTAACGGTCGAGAGGGTTTCGGATTGCTGCGCCATGCTCGGACTACTCCCCGGTTACCGCGGCGCGACTAGTCGTAGCGAATACGCGGATCAAAAAGCGCATAGGCGACGTCGGCGAAGAGGTTTCCCAGGATCGTCAGTAGGGCGAATATAATCGTCGTCCCCATAATCATGGTGTAGTCGCTCTGCTGGGTGGAGGCGATCGTCAGTCGTCCCATGCCGTTCCAACCGAAGATTGTCTCCACAACGAGCGAGCCAGCGAGCAAGTCGGGGACGGAAAGACCGAGTAGCGTGATGAGCGGCAATAGGGCGTTGCGAAAGGCGTGACCCATGTAGACGGAGCGATCCTTGAGCCCCTTGGCCATCGCCGTCCTGACAAAATCTTGGCGAATCACTTCAAGCATTGACGAGCGAATATAACGGGTCCATACCGCGAGCTGCACCAATGCCAGCGAGACGGTCGGCAAAATGAGGTGCTGGACACGATCAACGAACCCACTGTCACCCCGCATGTTTCGCATGCCGCCGACGGGAAGGTACGGGAGACCCCATTCCCGGAATTTGACCGAGAAGAGGATGAGTAGCAGCAATCCAAGCCAGACGCTTGGAATCGCGAACGCCGCGACGGTGCTGACGGTGGTCGCATTGTCAAAGAGTGAGTTGCGTTTCAGCGCCGAGACGACACCGATCGGGACCGAGATAGCGAGGGCCAGGAAAAACGCAAGGCCGGAGAGCAGTAACGTGTTTGGGAGGACGTTGAGGATGCGATCCCGTACAGGGGTCTGATTGATCAGCGAAAGACCGAGATCACCATGGGCGAAGTTTCCGAGCCAGATGACGTACCGCTTGGGCCATGGTTCGTTCAGCCCCAAATTCTCCTGAATCCGAACGATATCCTCTGCCTTCATGCGCGGGTTGATCTGCTGCCGCGCGAGCGGACTTCCTGGTACAAAGTTGATGATCGCAAACGTCAGAAATGAGATACCCAGGAGGAGGGGGAGGAGCTGAAACACCCGGCGGACGACAAAAGCACTCATCTGGACTTCACCCGCTCGAATCTGGAATCACCAGCGCCGCGACCGTGGCACCGTAAAAAGCAAAGCGAGGACGGCCCAGGCCGCCCTCGCTCCACCATCGAACGATCTACTCCTCGATGTACAGGTACTGGATCGGCCACTGCCAACCGGCGAGGTCATTCGGGGTGTACCCCTTCGCCCGAATGTTGTAGGCCATGCGGTCCTGGCGGAAGGAGACGATGCCCACCGGAGCATCGTCGTTGACCAGGTTTGCGGATTCAATTAAGAGATCGCGACGCTTCTCCGGGTCGAGTTCGCGGTTCGCCTGCATGTTCAGCTCGTCAACCTTGGGATTCGAGTACTTCATGAAGTTGAATCCGACCTTGTATTGGTCGGAGCTAAACATGGCACTCTGGTCACCGGTGGCGTCCCAGCTAAAGCCGAGAACGACCATCTCATAGTCAAACGTGTCGGTGATCGTGGGGACCAGAACCGACCCGAAATCGACGGGGTTAGGCTTGGCCTCCACGCCAATCTTCGCCCACGATTCCTGGAAGAAGGCAATCTGCTGCTCGGTGGCGGCATTACCAGTCGGGTACATGAGGGCAAACGAGAGCTTCTGTCCGTCCTTCTCCCGGACCTTCCCGCCGCTCGGCAACGTCCAGCCAGCCGAGTCAAGAAGCTGCTGCGCCTTCTCAGCATCGAAGTCGTACTTCGTCTGAATCTTGTCCGGCGCATAGGCAACTGACAGCTTCGCCTGGCTCCCCTGCGCCACCTCGGCCAGACCCAGCTGAATGTTGTCGACGACCGATTGGCGGTCGACCGCATAAATGAGCGCCTGACGCACCTCGACATCCTGGAAAACCTTGGTCTTCTCCGTATCGAGGTTGTACGCCCAGAACCCGAAATCATAGGTGTCGTAGATCGCGACCTCGATGTTGTCCTCGGCCTGAAGCGACTCTACATCTGCGGGCGGCGGATTGTTGACCAGGTCGATATCGCCGGCGCGTAACGCTTCGATCGCGGACGCGTCGTCTGGCCAGACCTGCATGATGAAGGTATCGATGTGGGGAATGTCGTCCCAGTAGTCGTCGTTACGGACGAGGGTCAGCTTCTCACCCTGGACCCACTCCTCGAACTTGAACGGCCCGGTGCCAATCACGCGGGCCGGGTCCTGCCCGGTGCTACCGGGGTCGGACGCCCACTTGGAAAACTCGACGCCCTCCCAGATGTGCTTGGGGACGATCGGACAATACGAGTTGCCGAGGAAAACGACCGGAGCGAAGACATCGACGGCGGTCACCTCGACGGTGCGATCGTCGACCTTCGTGTAGGACTTGACCGTGTTGGTAAAGGAACCGGTGTAGGAGCTTCCAGTGTCCGGGTTGGACTGGGCGTCCATGCTGAAAATCACGTCGTCGGCGGTGAACGGCTCGCCGTCGTGCCATTTCGCCTTGTCAGTGAGCGTGTAGGTGTAGGTGAGACCGTCGCCCGAAATCTCCCAGGAATCGGCAAGTCCGGGGACATACTGTCCGTCAACCGGACTGGAGCCGGTAAGTCCTTCCTGGACCAGACCGATGATCGGGTTGGTCGGGTCGTCGCTTCCCAGCATCAGATTGGTCGTGCCGATGTCGGTTGACTCGCCGTAGATGAACGTCCCCCCTTGAGTCGCATCATCTGGAATGGGGAACGCCTCTTGCAACTGCTGCTTGTATTCGTCACGGGTGATCGACTGCTGGGGCGATCCACCGCCATCCGAAGGAGTGGCATCCTGAGCGCCGGTGGTCCGGAGACCAATGGTGCTGGCCGAGACGCCGAGCACGCCCGCGCGATAGAGCATTTGCCGGCGATTTAGCGTGGCCCGGTGCAAGCGATCGATGAGCTCCCGGCTCGCCTTGGCTCTATCGTTCATCAGGGTGATACCTCCATCTGACGGATCGGATCAATCCAAGCATCATAGCTGATTCGCGCCTTTGGCAGCGAATACCGTGCCAGTCAACAGTACCTCATGCGGCGCACGGGTGGCCACTACGTGCAGACTGCTACAGCTGACATGACCGGCATCCGCTGTTGGTGTCCTGAGGAAGGCACGAGCTAGAGCGCCGACGCACCTCCCACGCGGCCTACGGTGTGGCTTGAGCGGTGGCCTCGGTTACCGCCCGTGTAGCGAGCCCGCTGATCGTTTCTTCACCGATGGTATTCGACCATATGAAGAGCGCGACGCAGATGAGAAGGCACGTCCCGAGGATCCCGAGAAGAATCCAGAGCCAGGTACGGCGCCGGCGGCTCGGTACCGGGAGCGGTCCGGCATCGGACATCCGCCATTCCGGCGCGGTGGCTGGCACATCGGGTGGGTCCGGTTTATCCGAGAAGAGCGATGGCGGTCGCGCGAACGGATCCGCGTTTGATGTCGCTTCTTCCGGAGTGAATACTGACTCTCTCGGCGGAGGCGCCTCGTTTTCCCGCGACCGCGGGGAATCAGCCTCGTCGTCGAGGGCGTGCCCGCACTGGGCGCAGTAGCGGCTGTCGTCCTGGTTGACATGACCGCACGAGGTGCATGTGATGCCGATGACTTATCCCTTTCTCGATCTCAGCGACGGCCGGGGATTGCCCTGTCACCCTTCAACGGCGGGGCCACGCGAGGGATCAAGCGCCTGGAATGTTGGGTCGCGCTCCTCGTCGGCATAATGCGAGGGCCGCAACTCCCAACGCAACGGCAAACCACAGTGTTGCGAAGCGAATGATAAGCGTCGCTGCCGCGGCTACGCCGCCGGTCATTCGATCGTCGTGAACGAGCAGGAGGAGAAGTCCGGCGACACTGGCTTCGGCGACGCCAAGCCCGCCGGGCAGCAGCGACAGCGCACCGGCAAGCGACGAGACGGCCAGTGTAAAAACGGCAACCAGGAAGAGATGCCACGATGGCGATAGGTCGAACCCCAACAGGATGATGAAGAGCGCTGTGCATTCCCCCAGCCACGCGACGACCCCGATGACCGTTGCGCCAACGAAGCTCCGTGTACCCATCAACGGCCCGGCGGACGCGAAAAAAGTGCCGGCGTAATCGCGGGGACGTCCGATCACCGGCAGCGACCCGAGGCGATCAATAAGGTGAAGGAGAAGGCGGGGGTGACGCAAGAGGAGCATTCCCATCGCCGCAATCACAGCGACGGCCGCAAGGAGCAATCGGGCCTGAGCGAACTGGACGGCGCCGACGGAGGCGAGGATCAGCATTGCGACGGCATCGGTGAGACGCTCCGCGGCAACGATGGCGGTCGTCCTGGACACCGGTGTGCCGCGGAGCCGTCGTAACTCGGTCGCTTTGATAAGCTCGCCGATTTTGCCTGGCGTCACTGACATGCTGAAGGCGGAGAGGAAGATGAGAAGGCTCAGACGCGGCGGCAGGTCGCCCTCGCCAACCTGTCTGAGGTAGCGGTGCCATTTCAGAAAGCGCCACGCATAGTTCCATAGCGTGAGCAGGAGGACTGGCAGGATCAACCGCCATGTGAAGCCTCCCAGCGCATCGCCGATCTGCCTTGCGTCACCGGCCGCGATCGCTAATGACACACCGGCGACCACGACGATGACGACAGGAAGCCATCGCCGCGACCCAGGCGTGTGCCGTCCGGGCGCTGGCCGGGACGCGGTGTCGATCATGGTGTTGAAAGGGGAGGACGGCTGTTCCATGGGGCGGTCATCATAACTGGCGTCCGCGTGGATCGATCGCGTCGCGGAGACCGTTGCCGACCAGGCTGATCGCGAGCACGGTGATGTAGATCATACAGCCTGGGATAAAGACGTTTGTCCACGATGCAGAATAAAAATCCTTCGCTTGCTCCAGCATGTTGCCCCACGACGGCGTCGGGATCTGTACGCCGAATCCAAGAAAGCTTAACCCCGCCTCGGTCAGAACGAGGCCAGGTATCGCAAGTGATGTCCACACCACCATAGTCGGCATCACGTTTGGCAAGATGTGGCGCCGGACAATATAGAGGTCTGGTGCGCCGGTCATGCGGGCGGCCGTGATGAAGTCGCGAGATCGAAGCGAGAGCACTTCGCCCCGGACAATTCGCGCGATCCCGGTCCAGCCCAAACCGGCAAGCAGCAAGGCCAGTCCGACCGTGCCTGGTTGGTAGAGAACAGAGACGAGGATCAGGATCGACAGGCCAGGCAAGGCAAGAAGCACATCGACGAGTCGCATCAGGACGGCATCGACCCATCCGCCGGCATACCCCGAGAGTGAGCCGATCGCCCCTCCCAGACAGAGAGTCGTGATGGCGGCGACGCCGGCCACGAGAAGAGACGTGCGTCCCCCATATGAGAGCCGGACCAGGAGATCGCGGCCGCTGCTGTCGGTGCCCAGTAGGTGACCGGCCGTCAGCGGCGGTAGAAGTGGCTGCCGAAGGTCGCCTTTAGCTGGCGAGAAGCCAGTGACGGCTGAGATCGCTCCCGCCGACAGGACAAAACCGACGATCGCCACGAGGACGATCGATGCGATCACCGCGACCCGGTTCGCGCGGAATCGTCGCCATGAGCGAGATCGGCGCCACGGACCACCATCGACGGCAGGCATGCCGCGGAGGTGACTGCCCCGTGGCGATTTAACGAATCCCGTCTCAGCCTTTATGGGAACGCGACCACGCGCCCGCGGTGCCGATTTCAATGAGACCCGTACCGGATGCGCGGATCGAGCAGGGCGTAGAGCACGTCAGCAAGGAGATTGCCGACGACTGTGAGCACGGCGAACACGAGCGCCGTCCCCATGATCATCGGATAGTCGTTGGCGCGAGCCGCCTTGACCGCGAGGAGGCCCATGCCGTTCCAGGAGAAAATCGATTCGGTGATAAAAGCCCCGCCGAACAGGCTCGGAAGCGACAGACCCACCAGCGTCACGAGGGGCAGCAGCGCGTGCCGGAATGCATGTCCGACGAGGACCGAACGCTCACGCAAACCTTTCGACCGTGCCGTCTGAATGAAGTCCTGTTGGATCACCTCCAACACCGAGGATCTGATGTAGCGGGTCCAACCAGCGAGCTCGACGATCCCGAGGGTCAGTGCTGGGAGGATCAGGTGGCGCAGGCGATCGACCAGATCGCCACCACCCCGAAGGTCGTAGGCACCGCTGACGGGCAGTGACGGCAGACCCCATTCGTGAAATTTCACGGAGAACAGAATGATGGAGAGAAACGCCAGCCAGAACGACGGGATCGCAAACGCGGCGAGTGCGCCCACGGTGATGATGTGATCGACGACCGAGTTGTGCTTCACCGCCGACAGAATGCCGAGCGGAATGGAGAGCAAGAGAGCGATGACCAGGGAGGAGCCCGTGAGCAACAGCGTGTTCGGCAGGACCGACCGGATCCGATCTGCTACCGGAGTCGAATCCGCCAGTGACACCCCGAGGTCTCCGCGCGCGGCGTGGCTGAGCCAGACGAAGTAGCGAACAGTCCATGGCTTGTCCAGCCCGAGATTGACACGGGCACGAGCAATGTCTGCAGGCTTTACTCGCGGGTTCATCTCCAACGCATTCAGCGGGCTGCCGGGGATAAGGTTGACGATCGCGTAGGTCGTGAAGGTGATGCCCAACAGGAGTGGCAGGAGTTGAAGCAGTCGTGCCCCGATCAGCCGCGCCAACTCACACCTCCAAACGGACCACCCCTGATCCCACGTGTTCTTCATGGTACTCAGCCAGCGATTATACGGTCAGGCACCGCCGGTTGCGGTCGTTCCGCCGTGGCTGCTAGCATGATGCCGTCCGCGGCCGCGGCTTGACGTGGCACCGAAACGACGAGAGCAACCTGGGAACGAGGGAACAGTGGAGCCGTCAACAGCCGGTAAATACGATGATCTCAAAACCGTGATGACCGCTATGGAGTCGGTGCTGGTCGCCTTCTCCGGCGGTGTCGACAGCACACTGGTGCTCCGTGCCGCGCATGAGGCGCTTGGCCCCCGGGCAGTTGGGGCGACGGGTCTTTCTCAGACGTATGCCGACGAGGAGATGGACGACGCTAAACAGCTCGCTGCGACCATCGGCGTCGAGCATCTGATCGTGTCGACGATGGAGCTCACGGACCCGCGCTACGCCAACAACAGCCATCAGCGGTGTTTCTTTTGCAAGAGCGAGCTGTATTCGCGGCTCAACCAAGTCGCGCAGGAGCGAGGAATTCGAACGGTGGCCGACGGCGCCAATGCTGATGACCTCGACGATTTTCGTCCAGGCATGCGAGCGGCCCGCGAACTCGGCGTTCGAAGTCCGCTTCAGGAGGTCGGCCTCGGGAAATCCGAGATTCGCACGATCTCGCGGGAACTCCGGCTGCCGACCTGGGATAAACCGGCAGTGGCGTGCCTTTCCTCACGCTTCGCGTACGGGGATCCGATTACGGTTGAGAAGCTCCGGCAGGTCGGTGCCGCGGAGACCGCGCTACGCCAACTCGGGTTTCGCGGTTTCCGGGTGCGCCACCACGATGACCTGGCAAGGCTGGAGATTCCTGCTGAACAGATGCAGCGGGCGCTCGAGTTGGACGCTAGAATCGTCGAGGTCGTCCGGGAGGCTGGATACCGGTACGTCGTCCTTGATCTCGAAGGGTACCGCGCGGGTCGGATGAACGAGGTGCTACATGCGCGTCTCCAGCCGCGCGGACTACGGGGTGCGGGCACTCTTTGATCTCGCGGAGCGGTACGGGAATGGACCGACGCAGAGTCGGGACATCGCCGCTCGCCAGCGAGTTCCCGAAGCCTACCTTCATCAGGTGATGGGCCTGCTGAATCGGGGCGGACTCGTCCGCAGCACTCGGGGACCGCTTGGAGGTCACGAGCTCGTCCAGGACCCAGGGGAGATTACTCTCTGGGACGCCCTGATTATTCTTGACGGCCCTGATACCCGAGCCCATCCCCACCCTGACGGCGCCATGCCGGGTGATGTCGTGCACGACGTATGGCACCAATTACAGGTTCAGGCAATGACGTTCCTCCAGAAGCTAACGCTCCTGCAGTTGGTTGAGCGATCCAGACTCGTAGAAACGACCGCGAACTATTCGATCTAGATCGCTCCGGTCTCGACCCGTCGTACGGCCTTATTCGATGGCCCCCGACAGGCCATCCGTTGAGCGTTCGGGTCATTCATGGCGTTGCTATCGGGGTCACCGGGTCGATCTGTGCGCGTTGCAGGTGGCCACTGTAGTCAATGTAGATGCTTTGCCACTCCGTGAAGAAGTCGAGCGCGGCCGTGCCGGCTTCGCGGTGACCGTTGCCGGTGGCCTTCGTCCCGCCGAATGGCAGGTGGATCTCGGCGCCGATCGTGCCGGCGTTGACGTACAGGATGCCTGTGAAGATGTCCTGCATAGCGCGGAACGCCGAGGTGATGTTCGCGGTAAAGATTGACGCCGACAGTCCGTACTTGACACCGTTCGCCACCTCAATCGCCTCGTCCAGAGAGCTCACGGGCAGGAGCGCGGTGACCGGACCAAAAATCTCCTCCTGAGCGATTCGCATACCCGGGCGCACGTCGTCGAAAACGGTCGGTTGGTGGAAGAATCCCCTGGCCAGCGGACCCTCGCGCGCGATCTGTCCACCGGTCTTGAGGACAGCGCCTTCCTGCTGTCCGATGTCGACGTACGCATGGATGCGTGAAAGCTGCTTTTCGCTGACCACCGGCCCGATGTCTGTCGCGGCGTCCAGACCATCACCGAGAGTCATCGCCTTCACCCGAGCGACGATGCGCCGGGACAGTTCTTCCTGCACAGATCGATGAACGATAACGCGGCTGGCAGCGGTGCAACGTTGGCCCGAGGTGCCGAAGGCGCTCCAGACGATGCCGTCGGTGGCCAGATCGAGATCGGCGTCATCCATGACGATGACCGCGTTCTTGCCGCCCATTTCTAGCGAGAGGCGCTTGTTGCCCCGGGCCGCGATGGCGGCCACCGCAGCCCCCGTGTCGTTCGAACCGGTAAAGGAAAGGAGGGCGATGCCAGGGTGATCGGCGATGGAATTCCCCACCTGGGCGCCGGTTCCCATGACCAGATTAACTACCCCGTCTGGAAGACCGGCTTCCTGGAGGATCTCGACGAGTCTGACACCGCTCCGCGGCGTGTGGCTGGCGGGCTTGAAGACCACGGTATTCCCCGTGATCAGTGCGGGCATGATCTTCCACGATGGGATCGCCATCGGGAAGTTCCACGGCGTGACCACCCCGCAGACACCGATCGGCTTACGGACCGACATGTTGAACTTGTCTCGGAGCTCGGACGGCGTCGTTTGGCCATACAGGCGGCGCCCTTCGCCGGCCATGTAATAGGTCATGTCGATGGCTTCCTGGACATCACCGCGCGCTTCACTGATGACCTTTCCCATTTCTTCGGTCATCTCGCGGGCTAGCTGTTCTTTGCTCGCTTCCAGCAGCTGGGCCGCGCGATAGAGAATTTCTCCCCGCTTCGGAGCGGGGTAGCGACGCCACGACTGAAACGCCTTGGCGGCGGCTCCGACTGCCGCGTCGACATCGCTCGCGGCACCGAGGGCGTATTGAGCGATTGGCTCACCGGTGGCCGGGTTCGATCGCTGAAAGGTCTCGCCTCCGCTGCCACCACGCCACTGACCGTCGATGAAATTTTGATGGAGCTCCACACTGATCTCCGATCTTCTGGCGAGCGATTGATACGTCGCTGCCCGCGACGGTAGCGATACTCGCCACCAGACATGGCCGCGGATGGTGCGCGGCGGACTAAGTTCTGGGCGCGGAGGAGCTACGGGTAGCTGACAGTGGGAGGCTCCCCGACTAGGATTCGAACCTAGAACCTACCGGTTAACAGCCGGTCGCTCTACCGTTGAGCTATCGGGGAATGACATCAAACTGGCCGGAGTTTAGCACAACCTTTTTGTCTGTTGTGAGCCTCCGATTCTGTCTGCTTCGCCTTAGCTGGCGGTCAGAGCCTCCAAACCGTTACACTTGACCGGTTCTTGTCTCCGACGAGTCGACGCGCCCTCACAGATGGTGATGTATTGACGAACCCCATTCGACTGACTGATAACGACGTGACATTGCTCCTCACGCTGCTTCGAAGTTCAACGAAGCCGGTCACGACCCAGGAATTGATCGACGCGCTTCGTAGACGACCATCCTGATTATAACGCGAGCGACAAAGGTCCGGATAGTCCCTTCGAAGGTGCATTCTCACGGCGTCTCGGTGGTGGTTCTCAAGGAGTTTAGCGGTCGATGCTAGGGTATCAAGAAGAAACTCAGGTGAATTTTGAGGGGACAGCCAAGGAGCGATCGCTCGCCCGACGACTGTTCAGCCTGCTTCGCACGCAGGGGCAGTTCATGTCCCGTGATTCAGTGATTCGAGTCTCCGTCTCCTCTATCTCGACGTTCCTCGAACGGCTCGACGATGCTCCGACGGTGAACGGCCTGCTCAAGATGATCGCGGCCAATCCAAATGTGTTCCTCCTTGAAGAGGTCGATGGGGAATCGTTCGTCAGCACCACGGCGGACGGGGCTGCGCCCAGCGTCATCCCGCCCGGCGTCTCTCATTCCTTCGCCCAGCGTTTCATGACGCCCCAGCCAAAGCCGGAGCGCCCGGCTCAGCCGGTGCGTGAGCGGCCCCGCATTGATCCGTCGTGGGCGTCATTGCCCTCGATCCTGGAGGGCCTCGGTCCGGACGAGGAAGAAGAACTCGATATTCTCGAACATACCAACCTCGTCGCTGCAGCGGCGGACGAGGCAGCGCTCGACCTTTCGTCGGACGAGACTGAGGTGTCGGCCGGGGACGAGCAGGACCTTCTCGTCGCCGATGTCGAGCCGCCCGTAGCGGAGCCCGTCGTTGCTCGGACCATCACCCTGCCGATCGTGCCGTCGACCGACGTTACCGGGGTAGACGATCTGGACCTTGCCGGAGCGGTCCGGGCCCGGCTACAGGGCGATCTGCGGGTCGCGAACTTTGGTGATTTCTGGATGATGGAGGATCGTGTTCCGCGATTTAGCCGCAACGACCTTCGGCGGCTCAAGGATTATATTCAGGAGCAGGAGCAGCCCCTGACTGACGACGTGCTCGTTCAGGATGTCCTTGGGGTCCGCCCCGGCACGCAGGAGTTCGATCTGACCCGCTTCGCCATTAATGTCAGACTGGCCAAAGAGCACCGCGAGTTCGATTTCGTGGGCACGTCCAACCAACGATTCTGGAGCACGACGAACCTTCCCCAGATCGGTACGACGCGTCGCAAGCCGAACGAGATCGGCACCGACTACCGGTATCTCCTAGACGAGGAGACTGCCGACGTCGCGCCCCGATCAGCGGCTGCCGTCGATCATGTTCTTACGTTCTACGAATACGAGCATGGGCTCCTTCCCTACGACGTGTCGCTCAAGGCGGTTCTGCCAGCCGCGGTCGAACCGACCCAGCGGTCGTCGGTCCTCACGTTTGAGACGCCCCAGTCGTACACGACCTATCTCGTTGAGTTGCGCTATCCAACGCCAAATCGTGGCGGTTTCATTCTCGGGCTTGACGATTTCTACGCGGAGAATCTTGTGCCGGGCGCGGTTCTCTCCATCAACCGAACCGAGAATGACGGGCACTACCTTGTCGAATATCTTAAGGAGTCGAACCAGCAAGGTCGGTTACTGGAGCTGGACGAGCGGCGCGCTCAGCGATACGTGTTCCGACCAACGACGTATGCCTGCGGCGTTGATCCGGCTTTCCTCCTGACGGAAGAGCGTTTCCCGCGTCTCGCCTCGGAGAAGCCGCTAGATGAGAAGGCCCGGCGACGACCAGAAGCGGCGGTTGCCGCGACCTTTGAACGGGTCGGCGAGCAGCGAGAAGGCGGATACTGGTCGTCGTACAACGGGCTGTTCGCTGCCGTCAACATCGAGCGTCCATTCTCGGAGAGGTTGCTGCGGTCCATCCTCGACAAAGACGATAGCGGCGCATTCTCCCGCGATCCTGACGGAGCCGATGCCTACACCTATGTTCCCGGCGGAACTCCCTGATCAGCGAGGGCAGGTTATAACCGCCCTCGATACCCTTCGGCGTGGTGACATCCGAGGACTTCGGGTCGAGGCGTTCTCCGACCTCGATCGGGAGTCGTCGGCTCTGCTAACTGACGCATGGTCATCGCTCGATGAACGCGTTCGGGTCGGCGTTCTACGCAAAATTAATGGGGTGGCCGAGGAACGGTTCGAACTGCAGTTCGGCCGCTTTCTCAGGCTGGCGCTCCGCGACCCTTCGGCCGTCGTGCGTCAGTTGGCGGTGTCGGGCCTCTGGGAAGACACGGGGGTCGAGCTGCTGCCGCTCTTCCTTGATTTGATGCAGAGCGATGAATCAGTCGATGTCCAGGCCGAGGCGGCACGGAGTCTGGGGACGTTCACCGCGATGGCGGCAGAGGGGGCGTTGGAGCCCATTCGAGCGCTCAACCTTGGCGAACAGATGATTCAGATGGTCCAGCGAAAGGGACTGTCGTACTCGCTGCGTCGGGGGATGATCGAGGCACTTGGCTCGCTTGCCTCTGATCAACGCGTCTCAGCAATCATTCAAGCCGCGTACGAGTCGGGTGACGACGGGGAGATGGCCAGCGCGTTGTTTGCCATGGGAAGGAGCCATTCGCAACGGTGGCTTCCGTCTGTGATGACCGAGCTCGATCATCAAGAGCCAGAGATTCGCCTTGAGGCGGTTCGCTCCGCGGGACTGATTGGTGACGAGCGAGCGATTCCCCTCCTGGCTGAGATTGCCGCATCTGACGAGGCCGAGATCAAGTTTGCCGCGATCACCGCCCTCGGCCAGATCGGAGGTCGACCGGCCGCCGCTGCGCTCCGGCGCCTTCAAGAGATTGCTCAAGACGAGCAAGCGGAGTTGTTCGAGGAGGCGATCGAGGAAGCCCTAGGCTCCGTGGACCTCCTGCCGATGCCCGGGTGAGCGCGGCCGGCGACCAGGTCATAAGCGCCCGGGATTCCGTCACGCCGCACGCTCCGCTCGGGTTATTTCCGGAAGACTGGGACGCCGCACGCTGGGACGCCGCCGTCCGGGCGGCGTCTGGGCACCTTCTTCAAACGGCAGAGTGGGGCGAGTTCAAGCGACGCCATGGCTGGACCGTGGCGCGGATCGCGATGGGCGAACGTCATGAGCATTCTATGGCGCAGGTGCTCTTTAAACACCGCGGACCCGTTTCGATTGCCTATTTGCCTCGGGGACCCGTCGGCGTTCGGGACGCGGCAACTGCACGAGCCGTGTTCGGCGCTATCGACCAGGTCTGCCACGATCATCGTGCGCTCTTCCTGATCGTCGAGCCCGAGCATCCGTTGCCATTCCATGGGAGTTACCGGACCGAAGGGTTCGTACGTGGCCCGGCACACATCCAGCCCGCTCGTACCGTGAAGGTACCGCTCCTGGAGGACAACGAGCTCCTCAATCAGATGCACCAGAAGACCCGCTATAACATTCGACTGGCGCAGCGTCGAGGGGTGGAAATCGAATCCGGTCGTGCCGGTCCCACGGCTATCGACCGGTTCTACCGGCTGCTGCTCGACACATCGTCCAGGAACGAGTTTGGCGTCCACAGCAAACAGTATTACGATGATTTTCTGAACCTCTTTGGATCGAACGCCGTTCTCCTGTTTGCCACGATTGCCAATGAAGATGCCGCGGGGCTCATCGCCGCCCGCTGTGGCACGCAGGCGATCTATATGTACGGCGCATCGTCCACGCGACATCGAGCGCATGGCGCAGGGTTCTTGCTCCAGTTCGCGGCGATGCAATGGGCTCGTGACTTAGGTTGCACGGAGTACGACCTGTGGGGCATTCCGAAGGTCGACCCGGTCAGTGTCAAGGTGGAAGACGGAAATCGCCTGGCCGGAACCAGGGGCGACGATTGGCGCGGTCTCTACGAGTTCAAAGTGCGGTTCGGCGGCCGCGTGGTTGATGCTGTGCCAACGCTTGAGCGCCGGTATCACCCGTTATTGACGAGTGTCGCCCGCTCCGTCATCAAGGTGGCCGGCTGAGACCGTGGCAGCACCGCAGAGGTCCATGGCCCTTGGTCAACTTGCTTCAGCGACGGGAGGACAGTTATCCGGCGACCCGCACGTTCGCGTCAGCGGGCTTGCCTACGACTCGCGCCAGGTTGCTCCTGGTTCGCTCTTCGCCGCTCTGCGCGGTTCGACTGCCGATGGACACCGCTTCCTCGATGATGCTGTACGTCGTGGGGCGGCCGCCGTCCTGACCGAGGAAGCGGTGTCGCTGCCGGTCCCGTCGATCGTCGTTGAAGATGGGCGGGCGGCTCTGGCGCGCGCGGCGGCCGCGTTTTTCGATCACCCGTCCCGACAGCTGCCTGTTATCGGCATCACCGGAACCGACGGGAAGACGACCACCAGTTTCCTGGTAAAAGCGATCCTTGACGCTGAGGGTTATCAAACCGGTCTGATTGGGACGACCGGGGTCCGTATCGCCGATGAAGAGGTGGGCGCCGAGGCTCGTCAGACCACGCCGGAGTCCATCGACGTTCAGCGGCATCTGCGTGCGATGGTTGACGAGCGGATTGATTACGCCATCCTTGAAGCTACGTCCCACGGCCTCGCGATGCACCGGCTCAACGAGATTGAGTTCCGCATCGGCGCCGTGACTAACATCACCCACGAGCACCTCGAATACCATGGCACGATCGAGGCTTATCGGCGCGCCAAGGCATTGCTCTTTGAACGCGTCGCCAGGGCCGGTGGCGCGGCAATCCTGAACGTGGATGACGAGGGCGCCATGGCGATGACGCCGTTTACCCGTGGATCGAGCCGCGTGTTGACCTATAGCGCTCAAGGCAAGCGCGCCAACCTGGGCGCCAGCCACATCGTGACCGGTCTCGCCGGAACACGGTTCGACCTGCAGGCTGATCACGATTCACCACGAGTGGTGACGATGCCGTTGTTAGGATTGTTCAACGTCGAGAATGCCCTTTGCGCTCTTGGGGTCACCCTGGCCGCAGGCGTCGGGATCGATGCAGGGGTGGAGGCACTTCGTATGGCGCCGGCGGTGCCAGGCCGCATGGTTCTTGTCGATGAGGGTCAGCCATTCTCCGTCGTCGTCGACTATGCCCATACTCCTGAGTCGCTCGCCAAGGTGCTGACGCTCCTCCGATCGTTGACCGTCGGTGGTCGCATCATCGTCGTTTTCGGGAGCGCGGGAGAGCGCGACGTTGAAAAGCGAGCTCTGCAGGGCGGCGTGGCGGCCCGGCTGGCGGACGTCAGCTATCTCACCAACGAGGACCCTCGTAACGAGGACGAAGAGCAGATTCTCGAGCAGATCGCCGTCGGCGCCAAGGCAATGGGTGCTCGGGAGGGAGAGCAGTACTTTCGCATCACGGATCGGCGGGAGGCGATCAAAGCGGCGTTTGCCCAAGCGCGACCGGGGGATTGCGTTCTCCTGGCCGGTAAGGGTCATGAGCACAGTATCCTCACAGCCGATCAGAGAATGCCCTGGGACGAGCAAGCGATTGCGCGGGAACTTCTCAGAACGATGTGACGCCACGGCGAGGCGGGAGTGGGGCCGCAAGCGCCTGATGGGCCTGAACGACCGGTGAGCGACACCAAGGATCATGTTGGCGTATCCCACCGCTGGGCGGGGCATACCGTTACTTGCTGACCTGGTTGCCTACGAGTGCCATGGATCAGCGACTTTGGCGGTCACTATCTGCAGGGCCAGATCGTCGAGCTGGTCGGGCTCGACCGTCGAGGGCGCGGCAAACATCAGGTCCAGACCCCGTTGATTCTTTGGGAACGCGATGACCTCACGTATGTTGACCTCATCGGCCAGCAACATAACGATCCGATCGACGCCCATGGCTATACCGCCGTGGGGCGGTGCGCCGTAGTCGAGCGCGTCAAGCAAGGCCCCAAACCGGGACAATTGCTGATCCGAGCTATGGCCCATCAACTGAAGAATTTGCTCCTGGTCCGCTCTGCGGTGGAGGCGGATGCTTCCTCCCCCGAGCTCATGGCCGTTTGCCACCAGGTCGTATTGCTTCGCTCGAACCGCTCCCGGGTTCGACGCCAGCAGCGGCCTGTCTTCCTCGTGATACCCCGAAAAGGGGTTGTGCGTGGCGTCCCATCGCTGGCCCTCCTCGTCCCATTCGAGCAAGGGAAAATCATAGACCCAGCAGAACGACATCAGGTCTGGCGAGGCCAAATTGAGGCGCTCGCCGATATTCCCGCGCAGGGCGGACAGCGACCTGGCGACGACAGTTGGCTGGTCGGCGACCAGGAGCACCAAGTCCCCGACTACTGCGCCGATGCCCTCGGTGAGTGACGATAGCTCCTCCTCCGTCAGAAACTTGGCAATCGGCGAGCGGAGCTCATCGGGCTGGACAGAGATGGTCGCCAGACCACGGGCGCCGGCCTGCTTTGCGATCGACGCGAGTTCGTCGATCTCGCGTCTGGTATACGCGCCACAACCAGGCGCCACGATCGCCTTCACTTGCCCATCAGCGGCGAGAACACCGGCGAAGGCTTGAAAGGCCGTCTCTCGAAGTGCGTGCGAGACATCCTGGAGCTCGACGCCGTACCGCATGTCGGGCCGATCGTTGCCGAACCGCGCCATCGCCTCATCGTAGGAGAGGCGGGGGAATGGCGTCGTCGGGATCGACTTCGTCGTGAACGTGGATACGAGGTCAGTGTACAACGGCTCCATCAGCGACATAACGTCGTCTTGATCGACGAAGGACATCTCAATGTCGAGCTGGGTAAATTCCGGCTGACGATCCGCTCGCTGCGGCTCGTCGCGAAAGCAGCGAGCGATCTGATAGTAGCGGTCGAAACCGGCGACCATCAGTAACTGCTTGAGCTGTTGCGGAGACTGGGGCAGGGCATAGAAGCTACCGGGGAAGCCACTGCTAGGCACGAGGAAGTCGCGCGCCCCCTCGGGAGTGCTTTTGATCAACAGCGGGGTCTCGACCTCAATAAAGCCGCGCTGGTCGAGGTGTTGCCGCATGTGGCGAACGACCTGGTGGCGAAGAACAATGTTCCGCTGCATGCCTGGTCGCCGTAGATCGAGATACCGATGCTTCAGACGCAACGACTCGTCGACATCAACTTCTTCATTTACATAAAACGGCGGCGTCCTGGACGCATTCAGGATCTCGACGCCCGTCGCCTCGATCTCCATCTCACCGGTTGACAGCTTCAGGTTCTCCGAGCCTGATGGTCGGCGGCGGGCCGTGCCGGAGATCGCCACCACGAACTCGTTCCGCAGAATGCTGGCTCGCTCATGTGCCGCTGGAAACCTCTCGGGATTGAACGTGACCTGGGTCACGCCGAATCGATCCCGGAGGTCAATGAAGATGAGACCGCCGAGATCGCGTCGCCGGTTCACCCAGCCGAAGACCTGCACGGCGTCGCCGTCGTGCTCCGCCCGAATCGAGCCGCAGGTCATCCTGCCCGTGACCCCTGGGTCACTGTCCTTCCACACCGCGTCCGTTCTCCCTTCGATCATCCTTCAAGCTCCGTGTGGTGGTGCAGTGTCCCCGCCGCACATGTTCGCTGCAGCGCATCGCCAAGCGCCGCCTCGACGTCGATTCCCTGGTCCGTCGCCTTGACGAGAAGCGTGAGGAGGGCATCCCCCATGCCACCGTCACGGGTGTTGCTCGGCGCTCCTCGTGGTGAATTGCCAGTCGGCGCCAACAACATGAGCGCACGCGTCATTGCCGGCATCGACCGAGGAAGCCGACGGAGCAGCCCGAGCTGTGAATCATCCGGAGCGGTTCGTCCTGGCTCCTGAGCCTTGACGTTGTCCCAGGTGGCTCGGACTTCGTCAACGCTCGATGCCTCAACGTCTCCAAAGACATGGGGATGGCGTCGGACGAGCTTCCGATTGAGTTGCTCCCAGATGTCTTCTATTGAGAAATCACCGCGTTCGTCCGCGATTTGTGCGTGGAGAAAGGCCTGAAGGATCACATCCCCGAGCTCTTCCGCAAGATGGTCCGGGTCACCCTCGTCGATCGAGTCGACCACTTCATATGCTTCCTCGATCATCGCCCCGCGTAAGGTCTGATGCGTCTGCGCCCGATCCCACGGGCAACCAGTGGGGGACCGCAATCGATTAACGATGGACTGCAGCGTGAAGGGCGAGCGAGCGGCACCGAGCTGCGGCTGCGCATCGACCCAAACGCTGCACAGGTGGTTGATGTCAACTCGGTCAAGTTCATAGAGGAGGCAGTTGTTTACTTCCGGCGTCGCACCGCTGCCAGCCCCTTGAACCACGGCAATGGGATGACTGTCAGGGTAGATGCGGCTGAGAACGATCTTGGTCGAGGAGGCAATATGTCGATCGTAGACCTGAGTGACCAGGCAGGGTCTGCGGGGATCAATGGCGATATCGCCGGATCCCGGCCAGGTCGAAGCCAGCAGAGACGCGATTGCCGCGCCGTCCAATAGCTGAACCTGCCGGGCGAAGGGATCAACCGTCAAGGCGGTGGCGATGGCGTCCAGGGCGCTTACCCCGTCGACGACAGTCACCGGTACGTCGTTCGACGCAGCCCAGGCCATCAATCTGACCACAGCCGTTTCGCCAAATAGGGGATGACCGGGAACGGCAAAGACCACCGGCCCACTGGTGACGGCTTGAGTCACGCGTTCCACGATGGCGGCGTACGTCGCCTCGAAACTCTCGCCGCTATCGTACAGATCGTCGCAGCTCGTAACCCTCACATCTCCCTGGAGGTCACGAAGACCGGGATGAATGCGCGTCCGGAGGATGATGGTTGACGCGTCGTCGATTGCTTTCTGAGCCGCGAGGGTGCGCAGTTCCGGTCGACCTGGGCCGAGGCCAACGATAGTGAGCGGTCCGGACATGGGTGCTGGCTAACCCTTCCCTACCGCGGCTTTGTCGCCACCGAGACTCAGGACCGCCATAAACGCTTCTTGGGGAATCTCTACGCTGCCAACCACCTTCATGCGTGCCTTCCCCTCTCGCTGTTTTTCGAGAAGTTTTCGTTTGCGGGTAATGTCGCCTCCATAGCACTTCGCGAGAACATTCTTTCGCATGGCGCGGACCGTCTCGCGGGCGATCACGCGGCTCCCAATTGACGCCTGAATCGGGACGTCGAACATCTGGCGGGGAATCAGGGAGCGCAGCGCCTGCACGAGCTCGCGGCCGCGTGAAAACGCATCGTCTCGATGGCTGATCAGCGATAGGGCGTCAACCGGCTGACCATTGACCAGGACATCAAGCTTGACCAGATCGGCTGGTCGCATCACCATGAAGGAGTAATCAAGGGATGCATACCCCTGGGTCCGGCTCTTCAGCTGGTCATAAAAGTCGATGATCAGCTCTCCCAGGGGCATGTCGAATTTGAGCTGGACGCGGTCCTCGTCGAGATAGATCATCTCGCGGTAGATCCCGCGGCGCGTGGTCACGAGCTCCATGATCGCGCCGATGTATCGTGACGGGCCGATGATACTCACGTCCATCCATGGTTCGCGGACCTCCTCGATCTCGCCGAACGAGGGCATCTCCGCGGGATTGGCGACCCAGATCGAGCGACCGCCGTGCTGAACCACCTCATACCGAACGCTCGGCGCGGTAGCTAGTAGGTCGAGGTCGTACTCTCGTTCCAGCCGTTCCTGAATGATCTCCATGTGCAGGAGACCCAGAAAGCCGCAGCGAAAGCCGAAGCCGAGGGCGGCCGATGACTCCGGCTCGTACACCAGGGATGCATCATTGAGCTGAAGTCGCTCCAGGGCGTCGCGCAGGAGGGGATAGTCCTCGGTGTCTACGGGATAGAGACCAGCGTAGACCATCGGCTTGACGGGACGATAACCGGGAAGCGCCGAGGTGGCGGGCCGAGCCGCGAGCGTGATCGTATCGCCGACCTGGCAGTCTTTGACGACTTTGAGGCCAGTAGCGATGTACCCCACCTCACCAGTTCGCAGCACATCGACCGAGCGCATGGTCGGCGAAAAGAATCCGATCTCAATAGGATCGGTTTCCTTTCCATTGGCCATGAGGCGGAGGCGATCTTCGCGCCCGATCTCGCCGTCAACGATCTTGACGTAGGCGATCACGCCTTTGTAGGCATCATAGTGAGAGTCGAAGATGAGCGCGCGAGTGAGTCCAGACACATCGCCGGAGGGAGGCGGAAAGCGCGTGACGATCGCTTCGAGAATCTCATCAATGCCCTGCCCGGTCTTCGCGGAGGCGGGAATAATCTCGTTATCGAGAAGACCGACAAATTGACCGACCTCCGCGCTCACTCGCTCGGGATCGGCATTGGGAAGATCGATTTTGTTGATCACCGCCAGGATGGCGAGGTTCTGCTCAAGCGCGAGATAAACGTTCGCCATCGTCTGCGCTTCAATCCCTTGTGCGGCATCGACGACGAGGAGCGCACCCTCGCAGGCCGCAATGCTCCGGCTGACCTCGTAGGAGAAGTCGACATGCCCGGGGGTGTCGATCAGGTTGATCTCGTACTGCTTGCCGTCTCGAGCCAGGTACTCCATGCGGACCGCGCGGGCCTTAATGGTGATTCCCTTTTCCCGCTCCAGATCCATGGAGTCCAGCAGTTGTTCCACCATGTCACGCCGCGTCACGGTGTTCGTTGATTCAAGTAACCGGTCCGCCAGCGTTGATTTGCCGTGGTCGATATGGGCAATGATGCAAAAATTGCGGATGCTGGAGATGCTATGGGTTTCCGTCATCTGCTCGCTTAGCTCGTTCGACTCGCTATCATGACGGTCGAGAGTATAGTCCAGCCCCCGCTAATGCGAGCGTTTCATAGAAGCCGCTAAGCGGGCGACGGCCGGCAGCCGCGACGTGATCTGGCGGGCGGCCTGGGGCAGCTCCGGTACGTTGAAGACGGCGCATGCGAACAGGAACGAACCTGCGGCGACCCCCAGGCCAAATCCAAACAAACCAAGCTGTACCAATCGAGGCGCCACCCCCGGTTCGGTCGCGTCAATGAGGGGAATGCTGATGGCCCACGTGACCACGGCCATCGCCGCCGTCGCCGCCAGGAGCCGTCCGAGCCAGCCAAGCTCGCGAAGACGCACCCCGCCCAGACGATTGCGCAGGACGAATAGGAGGATCAGGGCCTCGTAGGTGGTGGTAAGACTCAGACTCATGGCCAGAGCGGTGTGTCCCCACCGCCCGACGAAGAGCGCGCTGAGGCCGATGTTGGCGACGATAATGATGATGCCGGCAATGACGGGGGTCCTCGTGTCGTGCATCGCGTAGAACGCCCGGGTCAAGACCTCTACCAGGGCATAGGAGCCGAGACCCATCGCCAGTAAGGCCAGGGGGTCTGCGACGAGCTTGGTCGACTGGCCTGAGAAGGCACCTGACTGGAAGAGCGTCTGGACGATCGGGACGCGGAGGAGGAAGAGCAACACCGAGGCAGGGAAGGTAAGGAAGAGAAGGGGCCGCACAGCCTGACCGACGGTCTGACGAAGGGCGCCGATATCTCCGCGATCGTACTGGCGCGCCATCGTCGGAAAGATCACCGTCGAGATGCTTAATGCGACCACGCCATGCGGGAGCATCAGCAGCTGCCAGGCATAGTTGAGAGCCGCCACCCGTCCCTCGCCGACGCGCGATGCGAACCATGTGACGGCGATGAAGTTGATCTGGAACGCGGCCTGACCGATCACCCTCGGAAGCAATAACCGTCCCACCTGAGAAAGTCCGGCGGTTCGAAGATCGAGCGATGGGTGGAAGCGGAGGCCGGACCGGATCAGCCCGGGCGTTTGCACCGCGAGATGGCCGACCGCGCCGACGGCGACACTCGCCGCCACTCCATAGACGCCGTAGGTTGGAGCGAGGATGATTGCGCCGGCGATGATCGCCAGGTTGTAGGCGATCGGGGCGAGAGCGGGGAGGGTGAACAGGTCCTGCGCTTCTAGAATGCCCTTCGCCGCAATGCCCAGACCGAGGAAGACCGGGGACAGCAGGAGGATACGCATCGTCGATGTGGCAATGCGTTGATATTCAGGCTGCAGGCCGGGCGCGACGACATAACGAACCAGCGGGCCGGCAAACACGAAGGCGATGATCGCCGTCAGCGTCATGGTGATGGCGGCCATCGTGAGGACCACGGACGCCAGCGACCAGGCGCGGTCGGTCTCTCCGCGGCTCAGGAGTCCAGAAAAGATCGGGATGAAGGCGGCTCCGAAAGACCCGGCCATGATGATCAGAAACAGGAGATCCGGCACACGGAAGGCGGCCAGGTAGGCGTCGTACTCGCCAGACGTTCCGAAGCGATAGGCGAGGATCACCTCGCGGACTAGTCCCAGGATCCTGCTCACGATAAAGGCGAGCGCGACGATCGATGCGTGCTGAGCTAACGACCTCGTTAGGGGGGCCTGCTTGCCGTGATCCCCGCGGCGATCAGGTGAGGCGTTTAATTCCTCCTGCTCGGTAGAGGAGGGTAGGGGGGCATCGGTTTCAGTGGCAACGCTCACCAAGGTGCATCAGCCGCGCTTGAGTGAAGGACCGTTTTTTGATAGGATACCTGGCGCGTTCGTCGACGACGAGCGCCAGAACGATCGCTGCTGCTTACTGGTGAATATACGAGGTGATGAACCGTGGCAAATAGTAAGTCGGCTGAAAAGCGCATTCGGGTTGCGGAGCGTAGGCGCGCCCACAATCGGCCGTACGTCTCGTCGGCCCGGACGTTCGTCAAGAAGGCTGAGTTGAGCATTGAGAGCGGCGACCGGACTGCCGCGGCTGAGGCCGTCGCGGTCGCGGTGAGTGTTTTGGATCGGGTGGCCGGGAAGGGCATCATTCATCCTAACAACGCGGCGCGGCGCAAGTCGCGCCTCGTGGCCAAATTGAACGCGCTCGGTGCGTCAGCTTCTTAGGATCGACTAACGGGACCAACTGTTCGCGCGAGCGCTGCGGCGTCGCTTGCCCGCCGTCGGGCGCCTGACAGCCACGCTTAGAGGGCATTACCGGGGTGCGTCGACGCGGCGACGAGTTGATAGAGCGTGTCCCCAGCGTCACGGAGCATGCCGCGCTTGGTGCGGCGTTCGATGTCGGTGAAATCGTTGGTCCGCTGATGCGCCTCTTGCGGGGTGCGCTGCCGACGACCTCTGGCGATGCCAACCATGCGCGCCGGGTTGGCCATCTTGAGTGATCGTCCGACGGCGGCCGGGTCGTTGATTCCACTATTGACGTCTAGAAGCAGCGTGAGCTCGACCTGCTGGAACAGCTGCGCCGCGAGGCGTCCGTGTTCCATCCCGCTGCTCGTCAACTCGTCCAGATGAATGACTGACCTTGCCAGATCGCCCCGCTCCACGGCCTCAAGAAACGTAAAGAGTCTGTCGGTCATCCCAAATTCGGTGATCGCATTGACGTGATCCTCGGTGATTGGGTGCGGGTGGGCGAAGAGAGCCAGTTTATCGATCTCCTGACCGAGCCGGTCGAGATCGGGCGGCCGGTCATATTTGGGGTTCTTCGACGCGGTGAACCACGTTCCCGGGTAGAGCCGGTCAGCGAGTCGTCTCGCCGCATCAGCGTTGAGTTCACCCTGGACGACCCGAGCGCGCTCGATCATCCAACGCAGAAGATCGTGTCCACGTGGGGGGAAGCCCATGAGGACGGTCGTCTCGGGGGGCAACAGGCGCTTGATCGCGATCGGGACGGTGGTGAGGGACGGTTCGACCAAAATCAGCGAATGCTTCGGTGGCACCGATGCGAGGAGTCGTGCCAGCTCGCCGGGGTCAGACGTTGCCGCCTGCGTGTCAGATTCGTGGGCATCGTCGACGGCTGGACGGTGATGTCTTGCGATAAGGTCATCGACCACCACTATCCGCGTCGCGCCGAAGAACCCGACGCTCGCTATTTCTCCGATCACCGCTGCGACCGTGATAGCACGTCCGTCGAGACGAACGGTGGTGGTCCCGTCAGGGTCGATGTCAGCGGCCAGCCGGGCGGCATTGGTCCGCGCGGTCAAAGCGTCCGGCCCCAGCACGAAAGTGATCATCACGACATCCCTGGCGAGGCGCAGCGAGCCAACCTTAGACTATCAATCGACTGGCCCCGCCTGTGCCGTGTGAAACGGAGCCGTGAACCTGCTTCCGCAGGTGGGCGCCGCAACAACGTCTGGCAAGCCATCCGATGAGCGGCTCCCGACGTCTTTCTATTGGCTCAAGACCGCGTAGATCATCACGAGCACCGCAGGGCCAGCCGGGTTGGAGCGTACCACCGGGAGATCAGCGCCAACAAGTGAGCCCGTGGCGTCCCTGAGATGATGCCATGGCGCACACATCGTCTCGAACTCGAACCTACATCGATTACCGGCGCACTCGTCGGTGGTACGGTGACGGCCGAATGCAGCAGGAAAGGTGGGATACCATGACGATGGCATCTGCGCGGGTGGTTGTCACCGGAATTGGGATTGTGAGTCCGCTCGGTCTGACTCGCGAGGTGTCCTGGCTGGCCGCCACAGCCGGTGTATCCGGTGCGGCCGCAATCACGAGGTTCAACGCGTCGGGTTATAAGACGACCTTTGCCGCCGAAGTACGCGATTTTGATCCGAGCGACGCGATTGGCAAAAAAGACGTTCGAAGGATGGATCGCTTTACGCAGTTTGCTATTGTCGCCGCGGAGGAGGCGCTGATCCACGCGCGACTCGACATATCCCCGGAGAACGGTGACCGAGTGGGCGTCCTGATCGGGACCGCAATGGGGGGAATCGAAACGGTGGATCTCGGCGCGCAGCTTCTCTTCGAACGCGGTCCGGACCGCCTCAGTCCTTTCTTTCTTCCGATGATGCTTCCGAATATGGCATCCGGGATGGTGGCGATCGCAACGGGAGCCAGGGGCCCGAACTTCGCTCCCACGTCGGCCTGCGCCAGCTCGGCACATGCGATCGGGGAGGCCGCCGCAATGATTCGTCGGGGCGTCGCGGATGTGATGATCGCTGGCGGAACGGAGGCGCCGATCTGCCGTCTTGGGGTGGCCGGCTTCAGCGCGATGGGCGCGTTGTCAACGCGCAACGATGCGCCGGGCGCGGCCAGTCGCCCGTTCGACGCGGAGCGAGACGGCTTTGTGCTCGGGGAGGGAGCCGCCGTTCTTGTCCTGGAGCGGGCCGATCTCGCCGACGCCCGAGGTGCGATGCCATTGGCGGTGGTCGCGGGATACGCGGCAACTGACGACGCCCATCACATGGTTCGGCCGTCTGTTGGAGGAGAAGGCGCGGCCCGCGCCATGACGGCGGCCCTGGAAGATGCCGGGATGGAACCAGCCGATATTGATTACCTGAATGCCCACGGGACGTCAACGCAACTCAATGAGAAGATGGAAACGCTCTCTATCAAACGCGCCTTCGGCGCAGCAGCGTCATCGCTCGCTATCAGCTCGACGAAATCGATGACGGGTCACCTCCTTGGGGCAGCCGGCGGACTTGAAGCAGCTTTTTGCGTGCTCGCCCTCCGTGATCAAGTACTGCCGCCTACCATCAACCAGTCTGTCCCCGACCCGGACTGCGATCTCGACTACGTGCCGAATCGGGCACGGCCAGCCGCGGTCCGCCACACCTTGAGCACGTCGCTCGGCTTTGGCGGTCACAACACCGCGCTCATCCTTTCAGCGTGGCGGCCTTGACGTGGTGATGTCACCGTTCATCCGTGACGTTTCGACCTCCGATCACTCACCCTGTTTGGTGGTCGCTTGGGGCACGCCCGAATGGCGCGTCAGGAAGCTGGGAGGGGTATGGCCGGGGGCCGCTGATGACCGGTCCATCAGCGACTGACATGATGCGAGTGCGCGGACTCAACGGCGCTGGAGGTCGAGCTGATACGATTGTGCATTCAGCAGCGCACGGCGAAAGAGGCTAGAGATGAACCGACAGGGCGTTCATCCTTGCAACTCACCATCGGGATCGGATTACGACCAACGGAGAGTCGGTCTGCTCTGACCGGAATCCGCTATGGGTTCTCTCGTGAAGTCATCCAGCAACCGTGCCGGCGCGGTTATTCGAGATAGCCTCGGAGCGTGCGGCTGTAGCTCGGATGACGAAGTTTCCGCAACGCCTTGGCCTCAATCTGACGGATTCGCTCTCGGGTGATGCCGAACTCTCGACCGACTTCCTCAAGGGTCCGAAACCGCCCGTCCTCAAGGCCGAAGCGAAGGACGATAATCTTGCGCTCACGATCAGCGAGCTTATCGAGAGCGTCGCCAATCTGAGATTTGAGCAGTTCTTGCGACGCGAGCTCGAGCGGCTGCGGCATAGTCTCGTCTTCGATGAAGTCACCCAGGAACGCATCACCATCCTGTCCCACCGGAGCTTCCAGCGAAATCGGATGACGCGATACATCGAGCACCTGACGGACTTTCTCGTCGGAGATGTCCATCGTGCGGGCAATCTCCTCCTGCGTCGGTTCTCGCTCAAGGATTTGCTGAAGCCGATGGCCGGTCTTTTTGACGCGGTTGATTGTTTCGCCCACGTGAACCGGAAGTCGGATCGTGCGGCTTTGATCTGAGATCGCCCGCGTGATGGCCTGCCGAATCCACCACGTCGCATAGGTGCTGAACTTGTAGCCTCGGGTGTAGTCAAATTTGTCCGTCGCCTTCATCAGACCGATGTTCCCTTCCTGGATCAGGTCCAGAAAGGATAGTCCGCGCCCGACGTATTTCTTCGCGACCGACACCACAAGCCGGAGGTTGGCCTGGATGAGGTGCGCGCGCGCCAGGTCGCCATCGACCTTGTCCAGTTGGTGTGACGAGTCGCTGGCTTCTGCAACATCGGTAGACTCAAGCGCAATCTCGGCGAGCTTGCCGCGTTCCATTCGTTTCGCGAGCCAGACCTCTTCCTGCATGGTGAGAAGGTCCGTCTCACCGATCTCCTGGAGGTAGAGTCGCACCGAGTCGCCGACGCCGGCGGCAAAGGCATCTGACTGTTCCGCTGCCTCGCGGTGGCTCACCTCACGAGACTTTGTCGGCCCCTTGGGTAGTGCCTTTGGTGGTGCCTGATCGAGAACCTCGATTCCTTCGGCTACCAGAGAAGAGTAGAAGTCGTCGAGGGTATCAACTTGCTCTTCTGGATGGGGAAAGACGGCAATGATGTCGTCCGAAAGAAGGTAACCCTGGCTCTTCCCTTTATCGATCAGCGTAGTGACCATCGATCGCTCCACCATCCATCTCACGAGCGTTGCCCATCACGCGTCCTCTTGACTGAGGTCATACGCGATGGCATACAAAAACCCCCCGCCTAAAGCGGAAGGGCAACGATGAACTTCAGCGTGGGCGCGGGTTGCGATCAGTGCGGGCGGTCATGTATCCCTCACACCGACGAGCAATTGTGACGAGGACTGACAAAAGTCTATCTGAGTTTTGCGCACATTTCAAGCGGTGGACGCTCTCCGCGCTGGACCTTCCCGTCCTAACGCTCGCGACCGGTCCTGCGTCTCGCCGGTGGTATAATCGAATCTCCTATTCGCCCGGATGCGCAGTTTTTCTCACTGCAAGGACACAGCGATGTCAGGCCATTCAAAATGGTCAACGATCAAGCGGAAAAAGGGCGCGGCAGACGCCAAACGTGGCCAGCTCTTTACAAAACTCGCGCGCGAAATAACTGTCGCGGCTCGGTCAGGTATTCCAGACCCTGAGGCGAACGTCCGGCTTCGGTTAGCCATGGATAAGGCTCGATCGGAGAATATGCCAAAAGAGAATATCGATCGCGCGGTGCAACGTGCCGTCGGCGGCGCAAGTGGTGAGAACTACGACGAGGTGACGTACGAAGGGTACGGACCCGGCGGCACCGCCTTGTTGATCCAGACCATGACTGACAATAGAAATCGGACCGTGAGCGAGATTCGGGCGGCGCTGACGCGGGCGGGGGGCACGCTCGGTGAGAGCGGCAGTGTCGGATGGATGTTTGATCACGTGGGACTGATCACGGTGCCTGTCTCGGCGGACGATTCCGAGGAGATCGCCCTGGTCGCGATCGATGCGGGAGCGACTGATGTTCAGGTCGAGGACGGCATCATCGAGGTCTACACCGAATCCCAGGATCTGCACCGTGTTCAGCAAGCGCTCTCAGGTAGCGACTACGCCGTCGAGTCGTCTGAACTCACAATGATGCCGAAGACGCTGGTAAGTCCGGACTCTGACATGGCGGTGAAAACGATTCGCCTGCTTGAGCGGCTTGAAGATCTTGATGACGTTCAGCAGGTCTTCTCAAATCTTGACATCACTGACGAGGTGCTCGCTGTCGTCGGCTGACACCTGATGAGCCCGTCGTGAGAATTTTTGGGGTCGATCCGGGGATCGCGCGCACCGGCTTTGGGGTTATCGAAGACTCAAATCCTCCTACGTGCCATACGTACGGCGTCATTGAGACCGACTCCGGGTCCAGCGTCGCTGAGCGCCTGCTCGTCTTGTTCTCTCGTCTGGAGCACCTGATCGACGAATGGTCGCCCGACGTCGCTGCGGTTGAGGAACTCTTCTTTGCTCGCAACGTCTCGTCCGCTATCGTCGTGGGGCAGGCGAGGGGCGTTGCACTTCTGGCATTGGCGCGGCGGGGACTGCCCGTGAGTGAATACAAGCCCTCCGAGGTGAAATTGGCAATAACAGGTCATGGGCGAGCCGACAAGGAACAGATACAGGCGATGGTGACCCTTCTTCTTGGCCTGAACGCGGTACCCCATCCTGACGATGCCGCGGATGCACTGGCGGTCGCCCTGTGCCATGCCCAGACATCCGCGTTCCTCTCGAGGATCTGTGAGGCGACCTGAATGATGCGTGAGTATCGGCAGCGCCTTGATGATGCGCTTGTTGAGCGGCACCTGGTTGAGACTCGTTCTCAGGCGCGTGCATTCATTCTTGCGGGCCATGTCACCGTCAATGGTGCAAGGGTCGACAAAGCCGGATCTATCACCAGAACAGCCGACGATGTTTCCCTGACGGATCGACCCCGATTCGTCAGCCGCGGAGGCGAAAAGCTCTCCCACGCGCTTGACATCTTCGGCATTGACGCTCAGGGTCGCACCGCCGCCGATGTCGGCGCGAGTACGGGGGGATTTACGGACTGTCTTCTTCAGCATGGCGCGGGACGAATTTTTGCCATCGACGTTGGGTACGGTCAACTTGCGGAGAGCCTCCGCATTGATGCTCGGGTCCAGATCGTGGACCGCACCAATGTGCGGTACCTGGCCGACTTGCCGGACAGACCTTCCCTGGTCACCATCGACGTGTCGTTTATCTCGCTGCAGTTGGTTTTTCCGGTGATCGCCGGGTGGCTAAGCCCCGGCGGTATTTGCGTCCCCTTAATCAAGCCGCAGTTCGAAGCTGGTCGGAAGGACGTGGGGAAGGGCGGCGTGGTCCGCGACCCCGCAGTCCGGCGCCGGGTCCTTGTGGAGACGCTCGGCGCGGCCAAAATGGCCGCGCTCGGCGTCGAGGGGCTGACGACATCGCCGCTACGGGGACCAGCTGGAAACACCGAGTATCTCGCCCACCTCGTCAAGGGAGGCCCCGGAGTGAACATTGAGCAGCTCATCGACGGCTTGCAGCCCGCCGATGAATGAGAAGTTGCCGCATCGGCCATTCGACGCCATCCGCGAAGTCCTGCAAGACATGTCCCACAAAGATCTCAAAAACGATTCTCCATCCACCATCCGGATCGATGTCGGACGCCAGGAACGTTCGGGCATCCCTGAGGTTGTCTTTGCGCAAACCAAGGATCCCGCTGACGTCTGGACCGCGTCACAGACGCTGGCCACCAAAAACGGGCGCGCCCTGGCCAGTCGCTGCAGCGGCGAGGCGGCAGTCTTCGCGATCGATGCGGCAAACAATTCGTCGAATCGCTTCACGGTTGACTATGACGATGTCTCACGCGTCCTGATAACCATCTTTCAGGGCTCGACGGTCCGCGGTTCCGGTGGGTTAGTCGGGATCATCTCGGCGGGCACCTCTGACGCGCCATTCGCGGCCGAAGCGGCGGCGATGGCGCGAGAGATGGGCTGCATAGTCAAGATGATCAGCGATGTCGGCGTTGCCGGGCTGCACCGACTGGTTCAACCGCTTGAGCGTTTGATGGCCGACGGGGCCGACGCGCTGATCGTCGCCGCCGGAATGGACGGGGCCCTACCGTCCGTGGTCGCGGGTCTCGTCGACGTGCCGGTGATCGGTTTACCAACATCGACTGGTTACGGTTTCGGTGGTCAGGGCGTTGGGGCACTGACATCGATGCTTCAATCGTGCGCGCCGGGACTTGCCGTTGTTAACATCGACAATGGGATCGGGGCAGGTTCAATGGCAGCGCTCATAGCGAATCGAGTCGCCGCCGCGCGGCAGCACAATCACCTCTCCGACGACCCTGAGCGGTAGTGCTCGAGAAGAACCCAAGCGGCGGAGGCGGGATCTGTCCGCCGTTCGGCCAGTGCTTCGAGCAATTGCGCCAGTAGCGGCTCCTTCCATCGATGACCACGGAGGTCCCGAACTACCGTCTGCTCCATGACGCCATCCATCTCAGCGAGAGCCATCTGTCGCACCCGCTCATCGTAGACACCCCGGCGACGCAAGCCTTCGCGGTGACTGCCGATAGCTTCGACAAGTGCTGCGACTCCAGTTCCATCCTGAGCGGAGACCAGAATGACCGGCGTGCGGTCATCGACGCTGGCGGAACTCGCGAGCTCTCGCTGGAGGTCCAGCGCGGCTTTCTCGGCACCGGGCAGGTCGGCCTTGTTGACGACGACAATGTCGGCGATATCCAATAATCCGGCTTTCATCGCCTGAATGTGATCGCCAAGGCCAGGAACCTGAACGACGACGGTCGTATGGGATGCTCGACCGATCGCCAACTCGGCCTGTCCTACCCCGACCGTCTCGATGAGGACCGGATCGAAACCCGCGGCATCGAGCAGATGGGCGAGGGAATGTGTGGCCGGAGCAAGTCCGCCGCCGTTGCCGCGAGTCGCCATGCTTCGAATGAAAACATCGGGATCGTTGAATCGCTCGAGCATCCGAATGCGGTCACCGAGAGCGGCGCCCCCCGCCACCGAGCTCGACGGATCGATGGCAATCACGCCCACTCGCCGTCCAGCGCTTCGATACTGACCAACCAGGGCGTTCGCAATGGTGCTCTTGCCGGACCCTGGAGGACCGGTAATGCCGATCCGATGAGCCGTCCCTGAATGGGCATACACAGCTGCCGCGGCGGCCCTACCCGCCTCATCCTGTCGCTCGATCAGCGTCGCCAGTCGAGCGATCGCCCGTTCATCTCGCTGGCGCGCCCGTTCGACCAGAGGCAGCACCTAGCCAAGACCCTGGCGCAGCGGCGCATGTTGTCGAATAAACGAGGCGATCTCCTGGATCGAGCTGCCGGGCCCGAATACCGCACCGACGCCCAGTGCGGCCACCGTTGCACGGTCGTCGTCAGGGATGGTTCCGCCGGCGACGACAAGGACGTCGGTCACCCCGCGAGCCCGCAGCGCCTCCATGATCCTTGGAAACAACGAAAGGTGGGCGCCAGAAAGAATGCTGAGGCCGACGACGTCGACATCTTCCTGGGCCGCAGCTGCCGCGATCATCTCCGGCGTCTGGAACAGCCCGGTGTAGATGACCTCGAACCCCGCGTCACGCAGGGCGCGAACCATCACCTTCGCGCCCCGGTCATGACCGTCCAGGCCAGGTTTGGCCACCAGAATGCGAATCGACCGGTTCTCCGCGTCTGCGGCCCAACCCTGTTCCCTTCCCGGGTTCTCGGAACTGGCGTCATTCATGCGCCGCACCCCTCACGGTGTGCTCTCGTCATTCGGCAGGATAATCGTAGAAACCTTCATGCGCTTTTCGACCAAGTTTTCCGGCGGCCACGAGCCGGCGAAGCAACGGTGCTGGCCGGTATTTATCGTCGCCGAGGTCACGCTGTAACGTTTCCATGATACTCAGGCAGACATCAAGACCAATCAGGTCTGCCAGCCGCAATGGTCCCATCGGGTGCGCCATGCCCAGCCGCATGATCTCGTCGATCGCTTCCCGGTTCGCCACCCCTTCCGTCAAACAGAAGATAGCCTCGTTGATCATGGGCATCAGCAGCCGATTCGACACGAACCCCGGGGCGTCCTGAACCTCAACCGGCGTTTTGCCGAGTTTTCGCGCAAGGTCGACGGCCGCGGTCAGTGTGGCATCACGCGTTCTCTCCCCGCGGACCACCTCGACCAGGCTCATCATCGGGACCGGATTGAAGAAGTGAAGACCGATCAGTCGTCCAGGATCGGCGAGGGCCCCGGCGATTTTCGTAACCGAGATGGATGATGTATTGGTGCCGATCGTGATGGACGGTCCGGCGATCGCCGCCAAACGACTCAGCAATTGCTGTTTCGCGGTCAGGTCCTCGATAATCGCCTCGATAATAAAGTCCACGGCTTCGACCGCCATCATGTCCGAGCTGAAGGTGACCCGTGCCGTGACGTCGGCAGCACGTGTCTCTCCCAGTAAGCCTTTCGCAGCGAGTTTCTCGACGTTCGCCGACAGTGTCCTCGACGACCGGGTCAGGGCTTCGAGAGACGAGTCAACCACCACAACGGGGAGAGACGCCTGAGCGGCAACCTGGGCTATCCCGGTGCCCATCGTCCCGGCCCCGATAATGGCCAATCCCTTCGTGAGGGACACTGACATCCGGTTGCCCACCTCTGTCGTTTCCACGTGATCAGCCTCTCGTTTGTGCTTGCCAGGTCGGTCACTTGTGGCTATCCGCCGGCATACTTCTACCGGGAATTGGCTTGATCAATGTCGGTCGCCGTTCGGTTGTACTCGTTCATACACGCCGCCAGATCGTGCTGCAGCCAGCATTGAACGGCGTCGGCGGCATTATCGATGATCGACTCCATCGCCTGCGCTTCATCGGGGGTAAAGCGGGAGAGGACCTGGCTGATCGCCGGGGACCGGCCGCGGCCGATTCCGACTCGCAGACGCGGAACCTCAGTAGTGCCCATCTGCTCGATCACTGAGCGAAGGCCGTTGTGGCCACCGCCGCTGCCGCTTGAGCGCAGTCGCAGCGTACCAAATGGGAGATCGAGATCGTCGTAGACGATCAGGATGCTCTGAACCGGCAGGTGAAACCATGAAGCGGCTTCACGCACAGCATGACCACTCAGATTCATGTATGTCTGCGGCTTGACGATGACGACTCGCTCATTTGCGAGCGTCCCTTCCGTCACGTCCGACCGAAACCGCCTTCGATTCCCCGCCCCAGTGGCACGACGAATCAAGCGGTCCGCGACCATGAAGCCGACGTTGTGCCGTGTCGCCGCGTATTCTCGACCAGGGTTGCCGAGTCCGACGACGACGCGCATGCTGCCTCCGATCAACGATGTTCCGAGCTGCCGCTCAAAGCGCGCCTTGGCCGGGTGCTATACTCGGCGACGATTCTGCCACGGGCAGCAGGATGTTGCCGATTCGGCACCAGAGGGGCGCAGGGCGATGAATGTCTTTGGTATCGGCAGCGGCGAAATGGTGCTGCTCCTGGTGGCGGCTCTTCTCATCTTCGGTCCTGGGAAGCTGCCGGAGGTCGCGGGGCAGGTCGGCAAGGCGGTTCGAGACTTTCGCCGGATGACGTCCGACCTGACCGGGGAATTTGAGAAGACGATTGCCGAGGCCTCCGATATCAAAGATGCCTTCACCTCGGAATTGTCCGGGATCCGTTCTCAGGTAAGCAGCGTCTCCGAGAGCGTCAAGAAGGACCTGACGAAGCCCGGCGCCGCTGCTGCAGCGACGACATCGGTCAAGAGTTCAATCTCAAGCGCAAAGACGCCATCGACCTCGGCATCGACATCGTCCAGTGACACTCCGTCTGTATCTGCTCCCAAGGCGACCAAAGCCAACCCACTCGCTGGCTTGTCACTTCTCGCTGAAGCGCCCCCGCGGCCCGGGGTCGTTGAACCGCCTGAAGACGATCTCGAATCGGTGGACAATGCTGATCCGGGGGAGATAACCGGGTTTTTTGAAGGTGCGCCGCGGCCTGCAGCTGGCGGACCGGCAGCTGAGCAGATGACCCCGTCCAACGACGCCCTCGTGCGAGCGCGGCAGCGGCGGGCCTCGGCTGGTTACCAGCAGACCCGCCGCGCCGGTTGACGACTGCCCGCCGGCCCGCCCGCTTGGGCCGGTCCCACCTGATGACGGCAGGCGAGCAGGTCTCCGGAGGTCCGTTGCCCGCCCGTTCGCCGGAGGGCAACCCGTCCATCCACGGACCCGCCAATCGATCCTCCATGAAGTCCGTGGCTGTCACGATTTCTCCCGCCCGTAGATGACGAACGGCGCCTCGGGGTCCTTCTCATTCGACCTGATCGCGACCGATTCATCGACGGCCGCCCGGCGTGGTCGGGTGACGGTCCCGCACGGGGTGATCGAAACGCCAGCGTTTATGCCGGTTGGAACGCAGGCGACCATCAAGACGCTGCATCCGGATGAGGTCTGGACTACCGGCGCGCGGATCGTCCTCGCAAATACCTATCACCTCATGTTGCGGCCGGGAGCCCCGTTGATCACGGCCGCCGGCGGCCTTCATCGCTTCATGTCATGGGACGCTCCGATACTGACCGACAGCGGTGGATTTCAAGTCTTTAGTCTCGCGAACAACGCCCGGGTCAGCGACGCTGGCGTGACCTTTCGCTCGCATCTCAACGGAGACCGGTTCGACATCTCGCCGGAGCGAGCGATCGAACTCCAGCTCGACTTCGGTGCCGACATCATCATGGCGCTCGACCACTTTGTCGGCCTACCGGCGGCGCGAGAGACCACGGCCAGGGCGACGGTGCGCACCGCCCGGTGGCTCGACCGATGCATCGACGCCTATGACACGCTGGGCGGTGCCCACCGGGGCTCTGCCTTGTTTGGTATCTGCCAGGGAGGTATGGAGCCCGACCTGCGTCGGGAGAGCGCGCAGGTGGTGGCGGAGGCACCGGTCGCCGGTTGCGCGATTGGCGGACTCAGCGTGGGCGAGGCCAAGTCAGTCATGCACCAGATGTTGGAGGAAGTGGGCCCACTTCTTCCCCGCACGAAGCCGCGGTACCTTATGGGCGTTGGATCGCCCGAGGACCTCTGGCATGGCGTCATGCGTGGAGTGGATCTCTTCGACTGCGTCCTGCCTACACGATTGGCTCGCAACGGCGCCCTCTTCACCGCGACCGGTCGCATCGACATCCACACCCGTCGCTACGCCGATGTCCACGACCCGGTTGACCTTGACTGCGATTGCGCTACCTGCTCGCGCTTTTCAGCCGCGTATCTCCACCACCTCTTTCGCTCCCGGGAGATCCTCGGACTCCGACTTGCCTCGGTGCACAACCTGCGCTTTTTGGCCCGCCAGATGGAGATCATGCGATCAGCGATCGAGCATGGCAGCTTCGCTGCCGACTTTGCGGCGTTTAGCGGGCGTTATCAGCCCGTCGCGCGGGTACCTGCATGATTCTATTTCCAGGCATCTATGGGCAGGGAAGCGTGACCCTACTACAATCGGCACCGGGAGCGTTTGTCGACGACATCCGGCGACAACGACGGCCCCAATTGAACGAAAGAGAGCCGGTTGACCGCCCTGTATCTTCCCAATTTTGATGCTGACCGAGGCGGTCACCTCGGCATCGGGATCGACATTATCGAGATCGCCCGGATTCAGCGCGCGCTGGACGACTTTGGCGAGCGTTTCCTGCAACGCATTTACACTGCCAATGAGCGGCAGCGCTACGCGACGCGTGTCCCTGAGCTAGCGGCGCGATTCGCCGCCAAAGAAGCGACATCCAAAGCACTCGGAACGGGTATACGCGGTATTCGTTGGAGAGAGATGGAGATCCTATCAAACCGCCGTGGAAAACCTGTGCTGGTGCTTCATGGCCGCGCGGCCGCGCGGGCCGATGAGCTCGGACTGGCGGCTTTCGACGTGTCGCTGACCCATTCGCGTACGGATGCCATGGCCTTCGTGGTTGGCATTGCGGCGACGATTGAGCGGCAACCACCAGTGACAGTTCCAGGATTTCTCGGAGGAACATCATGACCATCCTTACCGCTTCTGACAAAGAGACATTGCCCGCCGATCATCCGTTGGCTAACGGAGCCAGCGGCAGACTCGCGGACTCGCTTCTGGCGGAGGCCGTGTTGCCGCGCCGCGCGTTTGGTGCACATAAGTGGGGCGTGGGTGGTCTCCTGATCATCGCGGGCTCACCGGGGTTCTCAGGCGCGGCCGCGCTCTGCGCGATGGCGGCAGGCCGCGCGGGCGCCGGTATCATCAACGTCGCGATTCCTCATGGGGCCGCGGGAGCGGTGACGACGGCCGTCCCGGAAGCGGCAATCGTGTTGCTTCCAGCTGGGGACGTATCTGGGACCGCGCGACGCGCCGCGGATTTGATCAAAGCGAAGATGACCAGGTCGAAAGCCATAGTCGTTGGACCCGGTCTGGGCGATGATGAGGCAGCTGAAGCGCTTCTCGCGGCGCTCTTTGGGTCCCCCGCGGCACAGCAGGTCATCGGCTTTGGGAGCCGCCGCGACGGGCCGGGGGAGGGCGGTGCGGCTCCGTCGGGGCTGCTGTCCATGAACAACCTACCGATGGTCATTGACGCGGATGGCCTTAACTGGTTGGCGAAACAGCCGGAGTGGTGGGGCCTCGTGCCGGAAAGGCGGGCGGTGCTGACGCCGCATCCGGCTGAGATGGCACGGCTTCTCGGCCAGGACATCGATCAAGTCCTGGCTGATCCTGTGCAGACGGTGCGTGCAGCGGCGAAGCAATGGAAGCAAACCGTGGTATTGAAATACGGCTACACCGCCGCGTCCGACGGCGACGATGTCATATTTGCGCCGAGCGCACCGCGATCGCTGGCCACGGCGGGGTCTGGAGATGTTTTCGCCGGTATGATTGGAGCATTTCTCGCCCAGGGGGTGTCGCCACTGGACGCGGCTGCACTGGCTATCTACATCGGCGGTCAGGCCGCGGGCCGGGTTGGTCGTGCGGTGGGAACACTCGGGACCGTCGCCAGTGACCTGCCTCTTGCGATCGCGCAGGAGCTCGCCTCGCTCGAAGTGATCGTTGGGGGTCAGGATGGCTGAGGCAACGGTCGGCGACATCATGCGGCGGAACGTTCCGTCGTTGGCGCCGGGCGATACCATCGGTGACATCGCCCGGCGCCTGACCGACGCGGGGGTTCCCGGCTTGCCGGTCGTCGACAACGGCATTGTCGTTGGCATCGTGACCGAGATCGATCTCATCGCCCGAGAGGCGGACATCAGCGTCCCCACCGTCGTTCCGTTCCTGGACGCCCTTTTTGTAGCGGACGGCGGCCGAGACTTCGATGAGGATCTCCGGCATGTGTTTGCGGCAACGGCGCGGGAGTTGATGACGTCGCCTGTCTATAACATTCGAGCACACGCCTCGATCGAGCAGATCGCGACCCTGATGATTGATCAGAAGGTCAACCCTGTGCCGGTTGTTAACGAGCATAACGAGCTCGTCGGTCTCGTGTGTCGGTCGGATGTCGTCACACTCATTGGCCGACTTGAGCTGGGCGACACCGAAGAAAGTCGGCTGACCGAGCCGTGACAGCTGACGATTCTATGCCACCCGCCAGTCTTCTTAACGCTGCGGGTTCGTTGAGACCGACGCGCGCGATGATTGACCTCGGTGCACTGGCCAATCATGTCCGCATCATCGCGACCCTGGTGGCGCCCGCTTCTATGATGGCCGTCGTCAAAGCCAACGCCTACGGACATGGAGCAGCCATGGTGGCGCGAACCGCGCTCCTCAATGGCGCGAGTTCCCTCGCGGTAGCGACCGTCGATGAAGGTATTGCGCTTCGTGATGACGGCATTGCGGCCAACATCCTCGTTCTCGGACCGGTCCTCCCGGGCGAGCTTCCTGTGGCGCTTAAGGACCACCTCCAGCTGACCGCGATCGATCCCACCATGTCTCATGCCGCCGGCGCGCTCGCGCGCCAGCTTGATCTCAGCTGGCGACCGCAGTTTCACGTTAAAATCGATTCAGGGATGCACCGGTTCGGCACTGACATTGCCACGGCGGTCGCCACGGCGAAATCAATCAATGCCGATCCGTTCCTTGAGTTGGTCGGCGTCTCCACGCATTTCGCGGCGGCCGAGGAAGCGACCCGAGACGTGACGCATCAGCAGGCGGCCATTTTTACGAGGTTCCTTGACGAGCTGGCCATGGCCGGTATCAATCCAGGGATACGACACGTCGCGAACAGTGCGGCGACGCTCCGGTTCCCAACTATGCATCTGGACATGGTGCGAGTCGGTCTGGCGATGTATGGCCTCAACCCGTCGCCCCACTGCGTCCTCCCCGACAGCTTTCGGCCGATCCTCCGGATTATCAGCCGCGTCGCGCGCATCCACACGCTTCTGCCCGGGGACCGAGTGGGCTACGGTGGCACATTCACTGCAACGTGCCCGTCGCAGGCCGCGTTGATTCCGATGGGCTATGCCGACGGCTACCATCGCAGCCTGTCGTCAAACGCCTGGATGGCGATCGCCGGGCAACGAGCCCCGGTGCTCGGACGCATATCGATGGATCAGACGGTGATTGGTGTCGCAGCGGATGCGAGCATCGGCGATGAAGTGACCGTCATGGGCGATGGTAACCACGGGGAGCCGACCATCGACGAGATCGCCGTCATGGCAGGAACCAATGCCTACGAGATCATGTGCGGCTTAAGCGGTCGCCTGCCCCGCGTCTACATTCGGGACGGGCGGATGGTGGCGCTCCAACGACCCTGGCACACTGGGGTGCATGAGGAGGCGGGACGCACCCGGGCAAGCACTAAAAAGGGCCAGCCGATTGCTCGCTGGCCCGAGGACCCCTGACCGTCAGCCCTAAGGAGACTATTCCGGAGCGGAAAGCTCCATCGCCACCCGTCGCAGATTATCGATGTCATTGCGAACGACGAATGTCCGGCCACTCATGTCGTCCCGCACATAGTTCAATGTACGGTCATCCATCCATCGGTAAATCGTGGGACGCGTAACACCGAGTTGCTGGGCCGCGTTACCGATGCTGACCAGTTCAGACGTTTCATATGCCCGGTATTTGGCGAGCGCCATCATCCTGCCAAGATCAGTGTCCCAAAATGAGCGAGGCACGGTGTAATCGTCGGCGGCCGCGGGCCAGAAAAGAAGCTGGACCACGGATTCAATCGCGGCTAATACCCGCTCCTTAGGATCGCGAATCTGACCATGGGCGAGCTTTGCGAGCCGAAGAAGATCAAGTCCGAGCGGCCCGCCGCGAAGCTGTTCGAGCGACAACGGCTGAAAAGCAGCCGGGAAAAGCTGGGACACCAGTCGATGATGGTGGCTGTACACAAGCTGAAGCGCCTGGTCCACCACACCCTGATAGTCCCCGTGCTCGGCCTCCACGACGGCTCCTTTCATATTTCGAGCCATAGTCCGTCATACCGACGCGAGGGCCTGTACGGTCAGATTGTACGCGCACCCCCACGCATTGTCAATAAAGTAGCGAACGTTCGTGAACGGGAATGGCATTGGGAGGATTGTAGACCTTCTCTGCTTCGCTTAAAGCTCTCAATTCCCGTTGACACCTAGTCAACACATCGGAGTCCTTAGTGCGTAGTGTTTAAGGTGGGAGCACCATGGGATGCTCGAAGGGATCACAGCAAGACTGACTGCCCGCATGCACCTCGGCGACGGGGTCGCTTTCCCAGCCGGAGTGGCGCGAGTTAACTGCCGGTGGCCACCCCGCGGATCGCCAGACCCGCGATGAATAGCATGACGAGGCTATAGAAGAGGAGCGCCTGTCGTTGGTCGCGCACGCGCAGATAGCTCCAGGCAAATGGCAGGATCAATACGGCCGTTACGCCATACAGGTAGTGAACTGATGACGGACGATGGGCGTTTCCGAGATACAGGATGGCGCCAGCGATCGACTGGACAAGGATGAGGCCCTGACCGATGATCAGTGCGCCGGCTAGGCTGCCGGATACCGCTCCGCCTCGCAGGAAACTCAGCAGCCCCCAGACTCCGACCGCGACCATGAAGAGCAACATCGACATTGCAAGCCGGTCGTGAATCACCGCAATGGTCTCCAAGAGGGCCTCCTCAACGCGGCGGCCGCTTGATGGTCGGCCAATGCCGCACCGATTCCGCCATCACCGTGGCGGGGTGAAATCAGATTCGGCGCGCACGCCGACCGCCGACCGCCAGTATAGGTACGACGGTGCCGACCGCCGACCGCCAGTATAGGTACGACGGTGCCGGTCGAACGGGCGCCAACGGCGAACCTGACGGGCACGAGTGCCCGTCAGATCATCGGTGACGGGCGCACCGTTAGAGGTCAAATCCGAGCTGGCGTGGATTGAGAGCGGCAGCTGGACCACCCGTCCACACCGGAGACATCGCCCGTCGAGCCAGCACTGACACCGACGATGCACTTCCTGCGTTGCGGAGTGCCCGTTCAACGGTGGCCTGGGCAAGGCCAGGACGGTTGTTTGTGGTCGATAGGTGGGCCAACCAAACGGTCGGCGTCCGATCAGCTCGGCGGAGTGCCTCGACGAGGAGACTGGCCGCGTCGGCGTTTGAGAGATGGCCGGTTGGCGCCAGTATCCGCCGTTTCAACCGCTCCGGATACGGGCCAGCCCGCAGGACCTCCTCATCGTGATTCGCTTCGATGATGATGAGATCGGACTCCCGCAGATACATGAGAAGGGGGGAACTCCCTTCGCCGAGATCCGTCACTATGGTGACCTGACGACCTCCTGCCTGAATGTGATAGCCGCATGGCTCGGCGGCATCGTGGGAAACGGGAATCATGGTAATCGTCATGTCGCCAACGACGACTTCTCCGTGACGCGAGCTCTCCGGCCGACGTGCGGCGGGGACACCAGTCACACGTGCGGATCCGGAGCTGCAGACGAGCGCGCAACCAGTCTTGAGTATCGCAGGAAGCGACCGAATGTGGTCAATGTGCTCGTGGGTGATAAGCAGCGCGTCGAGACCGCCAATCGAGCTTTGGAACGTTTCGAGACCACGCTGGAGCATTCGCGGTCCGACTCCGCAGTCAATGGCGATCGTCGCTCGCTCTGAATGGACAATGACGGCATTTCCGGAGCTTCCGCTCCCGACGCTCCGCACCTGAATCCCCGGGCCGACCGTCGGCGGTCGGTGTTCGTTTGATAGCGAATCCACCGGTGGCGATGCTCCGCGATACACTGATGTGGCAGCGGGCGTGCTCGCCAACTGTATGAGATGTGCATGAAACGACGAGGCTGTGAAGAGGATGGTCGATGTTTCTCCTGAATGGTAGGCGAGGACTGCCGCGACGGCCAGCCACGACCGGCCGCGGTCTTAGAACGCCTAACTGGCGTCCGTCCGCCGCCGCCATCAGGATGCTCGTGGCGGCTGCCATTATCGCGGTGGCCATCGCCCTGGTTTTTTTGACGGCGGCATTCTGGGTGAACTGGTGGTGGTTCGGAAGCATCGGTCAACGTCCGGTGCTGGTGACTCGTTACGTCACGCAAGCCCTGTCATTCCTGATTGGTGGAAGCATTGCGGCAATATTCTCCCTATTAAACCTTCGCCTGGCCAGTCGTGCTCTCATTCGATCCGCGGCTGACCCGGTCTCCCAGATGGCACGCCAGCTCGGGGGACTGGGCCGCATTCTCTGGTGGACGGGTGGAGCGCTGGTCTTTGTCTTATTCGGACGATCCGCGGCGGCACAGTGGGACACCTGGCTGCTGCTCCGATATGGTGGATCGTTTGGCGTAACGGATCCGAGCCTCGGCCGGGACGCGGGTTTTTACGTCTTCGATCTGCCAGCAATCCATGCCATTCTGTCGGGGGCGGAGCGACTTGCCCTGCTCACCCTGGCCAGTTGCGCCGTTGTCTACGCCGTGCGTCTTAACGTTCGGCTGTCGGCATGGCGACGTCCTCCAGCGCCGGTCGTGACCCATCTCGCGGCGCTCGGTGGTGGGCTTCTTCTGCTCGTCGCGGCCTCCTTCTGGCTCGCCAACTACGACCTCGCGTATTCCACCCGCGGCTTTCTCAGCGGTCCGGGCTTTACCGACATGCACGTCGTCAGAGCGGGCAATGTCGTCCTGGCACTCCTGACCGCGGTGATCGCTCTGTTGCTTCTCCTCAATACCCGGGTCGCGCGTCGGCGCTGGCTGCTCATCGCCGTCGCCGCCTGGGGCGTGATCGCCCTCCTCGTCGGGGTGGCACTGCCAGCGATTGTTCAGCAATCCGTCGTCGAGCCGAGCGAGTTACGACGCGAACGGCCGTATATCGAACGCAATCTCGCGATGACGCGAACCGCGTTCGGCCTCGACGATGTCACCGTCCGGGATGTCGCTGGCAGCGGCGAACCCCCGGCCGCCGCGCTGGCGACCACCTCAGACACGTTTGATAACGCACGATTGTGGGACTACCGCGTCATCCAGGACACGTACCAGCAATTACGGTCGTTCGTCCCGTACTACCGTTTTCACGATGTCGATGTCGATCGATACCAGGTCGACGGGCGCCTCCGTCAGGTTGTCATCTCCGCCAGGGAGCTCGATCAGGATGGCCTGCCAGAAAACGCCCAGACCTGGGTCAACCGCCATCTGGCGTACACCCATGGCTACGGCGCAGCTGTCAGCCCCGTCAGCGAATCGACGGGGCAGGGTCTGCCGATCTTTCTGGTCGGAAACATTCCGCCTGAGGGGACCGGCACGTTGGCCATCCAGCAGCCCGAGATCTATTACGGCGAGCTGACGCGGGAGTGGATCGCCGTTAACACGAAGCAGCCCGAGTTCTCGGGGCTCCAAAGCGATGAGTCGCCATCGCCGTACGGCGGCGATGCCCGGGGGTCGATCCGCCTTTCGAGCTATCTTACCCGTCTGCTCGTGGCGGCCGATCTCGGTGATCGACGGATTCTGTTGAGCGGCGATCTGACCACGGAGTCCCGCATCCTGATCCGACGGGATATCGTCGAGCGGGCCCGGACCGTTGCGCCATTCCTTTCCTACGATCCCGATCCATACCTTGTGATCGCCGGGGGCCGGCTTGTGTGGGTGCTCGATGCCTACACCACGTCGGATCGTTTCCCGACCGCCTCCCCGGTGGAGGGTATCAATTACATCCGGAACTCAGTGAAGATCACCGTCGACGCTTATGACGGGACCACCACCTTCTATCGCACCGACGTCGCCGATCCGATTGCGGATGCGTACGACGCGATGTTCGACAGCCTGTTCACTCCCATAGCGTCGGCTCCGCCCGCGCTCCTGGACCACGTTCGCTACCCGGAACGGCTCTTCAACCTCCAGACCGACGTTTATGCCTCGTACCACGTGACCGATCCGATCCCGTTCTATAACGGTGAAGACCGGTGGGCGGTCCCCACCGAGCCGACCGGAGGCGAACGCAGCCGCATGGAGGCCTACTACGCCAGCCTCCGTCTCGGAGACGCGTCGCGGGCGCGGTTTGGTCTTATCTTGCCGTTGGTGCCGGGCGGTCAGCAGGACCGATCGAACATGACGGCGTGGATGGCGGGACAGACCGATGAGACTGGCAAACCGTCGGTTCTTCTGTACCGATTCCCGCGACAGGTCACGGTCTTCGGACCTGAACAGGTCGAAGCGCAAATTAATCAGGATCGGGACATATCACCGCAGCTGAGTCTTCTCGACCAGGCAGGATCGCGAGTCATCCGGGGAAATTTACTCGTCTTACCGATTGATGAGACTATCATCTATGTTCAACCGCTTTACGTGCAGGCGACAAGCAGCCAGGCCGCGCCAACCGAGCTGAAATACGTCATCGTCGCGACCAACAACCGCGTGATCATGCGGGCCACCCTGCGCGAAGCTCTTGAGGCGCTCGCCAATGGCGCAGCAGCAGCGCCACCTGCCGCGCCTTCGACCTCCGCGCCGGAACCGACGCCCGCCGCGCTCGCTCAGGAAGCTCTTGACGCCTACGACCGCGGGCAGACCGCGCTTAAGGCAGGAAATTGGGAAGCATACGGTCGCGAGCAGCAGACACTATCCGCCTTGCTGCAACAACTGGCGGGGGCTGAGGGGAATCCGGCCGCGCCGGCGTCAACTGGAGCACCCGCGACAGGTACTCCCGGACCGTAACAGCCACAAGGCATGGATCAGTCACCGAAGATGGCACGACCGACCCGGATATGGGTGGCACCTTCCTCGACAGCGACCGCAAAGTCGTTCGTCATCCCCATCGACAGGATCGGCACAACGCATCCCGGGACCTGGTGCTCGATCCGCTCCCGTAGCCGCCGGAGGTCTCGAAAGACCGGACGCACCGTCTCCGGATCTTCAGCGAGCGGCGCAATGGTCATCAACCCGCGCAGGTCGAGGCGGTCGCAATCCGCGATCGCGCGGCAAAGTCTGACGGCATCGTCCGGGTCGCAGCCCGCCTTCTGGACTTCACGCGCCACATTGACCTGCAGGAGGATGGGTATGGTGGCGTTCTGGCGGACTCCCTCCTGCTCGAGGGCGGAAATAAGGCTCTCACGGTCCACACTCTCGACGAGGTCGAATAACGAGACCGCCAGCCGCGCCTTATTGGTTTGAAGTTGCCCGACCAGGTGGAGGACCAGATCATCGGGCACCGCATCGGCAAAAATCGATGCGGCTCGTTGCACGCGGTTCTCCCCGAAGTGACGAACACCGAGCCCATATGCCCGGTCGATCACAGGACGGTCGACGGTCTTGGAGACGGCGACAAGGGTGACCTCTTCAGGTGACCGGCCCGATCGTTCACACGCAGTCGCTATCTCGCCATGCAGCCAGTCAAGGCGCGCGGGAAGTGAATCGGTCAGCACGCACTCCTACTTCTCTCCGCTCGTCCGCGGCGAACGAATCGCGATCATGGCGCCGAAGCGGCCGGTCAACGGTCCCTGCGCTCGATGGGAGAACCATTCGCGCTGCTGGCAGCGGGTGCAGATCTGGCTGTGCTCGATGTTGCGTTCATCGAGTTTGGCCCGGCGTAGTAGCCAATGATTGGCGGTCACAAGGTCAAAGTGGCGAAATCCGACCAGTGCCGCCGGCGCGTCCACTCCGGCCCGTTCACGCCAGGCGGACGTCACCTCCGGTCCGACCTCATAACAGCACGGGCCGATCGCCGGACCGATAAACGCCTTGATGTGTTGCGGATTCGAGCCAAAGTGATGCCGCATCTGCTCAACGGTTGTCCCCACGACGTTAGAGACTGTCCCGCGCCAACCAGCATGAACCGCGGCGACAGCAGGGCGATTCGGGTCAACCAGGAGGATCGGAGCGCAATCCGCGTGAAGGGTGAGCAGGGCGACTCCCGGACGATCGGTCATGAGTGCGTCGCCACGACCGGCACTTCCTGATCCCGGCCGCGCCCCCTGTCCGATGTGATCCTCGTCGATGCGAAGCACGGTCGCACCGTGCACCTGGGAGCAGGTCACGATGGTTTCGGGGTCGACCCCGACGGTGGCCGCCCATCGCTGTCGCGAGTCCCAGGCGTCGTGGCGGTCATGGGGGGCACCATAGCCGATGTTGGCCTCGCCCTGGCCGGCCGCGGCGACCCGTTTCGTGACGCCGTGGCGGATCATCGCGAGATCACCCAGCAACCCGCTCTGCAGCGGTATGAATGTCACCGGCTGGATCAGTTCCTCAGGGGCCATCATGCGACTCCCTGCGAGCCTCGTCGAGGATGATCTGATCGACGACCGACTCAACCGGCGCCCAGTCGTCGGTGAAGACACGCCCTCCAGGATGCACCTGGCGGATGCTCCCGGTCGCGATGGCGCGTTCTCCGACCGTACGGAGGATGTTCTGGGGCGGCAGCCGGTTGGTGTTCGCGGAAAATGCCGACACGGACGCCGGTGCATTGGTCCCGATGACCATACTGTTGCTGTATCGCTCGACATCGATAATGAAGACGTTGGTGTAGACGGACGCCATTGTTGAGGCGATCGCGTCGACCAGACGGAAGTCCGTGTCGGTACGACCGACGTTGACTACCGCGGTCCCGCCCGGTCGAAGATGGTCCGACACCTCGTCGAAGAACTCCTTCGTCGTCAGTTGAAACGGGATGTACGGCTGCCGATAGGCATCGACGCCGACCAGGTCATACCGCCGGTCGGTTGTTCGAAGAACGTAGCGCCCATCCTGAATGATGACATGAACATTCTGGAGACCGGGCGCGTCCAGTCCGAAGTAGCGTCGCCCCACCCGCGCAATCTCCGGATCGATCTCGACGCCGTCGATCGGGATCGGGCCATACGCGGCGGTCAACTGCCGGACTGCTGTTCCGCCGGCCAGACCGATCAAGAGCGCCCGTTGAACGGGTGCCTGGTCGATGTGGTCCAGGAAGAGAGGAGCCACCATGAAGTAGTCCCAGGGACCCTGTGTCAGCAACTCATCCGGGTCGTAGATCGAGTGAATGGCGTGACCCTCGTTCAGAGCGAGCAGGAATCGGCCGTCGTCGTTGAGCACCTGAATATAGTTGCTGTCGGACTCGGTCTCATAGACCAGCTGGCCGCGGTACGCCGGCTTAATCCGCGACGACGCGCCGGCCAGGTTGACCGTGACGACGCCGGCGGCGAGCACGAGCGAGATAATCGCCCGGCGCGACGAACGGGTCCAGAGGAGCGCCAGCGCCGACGGACCAAGCAACGTCAGCGCCAGGAGCAGAAACGTCTTCGCGGTGCCGACGAGCGGAATGAGGACGAGCACGGGCAGGAAACTACCGACAATTGACCCGAGCGTGGAGAGCGCATAAAGACTGCCGGCTGTCTGTCCGGCCGCGGCGACACGATCGAGCTGGAGTCGGATGGCATAGGGAGTGACGAACCCCAGCAGCGTCACGGGAACGGCCAATAACAGCAGAACGCCAACGAGCGCTCCGTAGAAGGCGCCGATGTCGACCGTATCGAATGCCCGCAGTGCCGCGGAAAGAACTGGACGTGACATAACGGGGATAAGACCCACGGAGCAGGCGGCGGCCATGGTGACGGTGTACAGAATCTCCGGCCGGGGCGATCGATCGGCCAGTCGACCGCCCAGCCAGTAGCCAAGAGCCAGAAACGTGAGGGTCAGACCGATCAGATTTGCCCAGATGAACGTCGAGCTACCGAAGTATGGCGCGATCAGCCTCGATGTTGATAGCTCAACGCCGACACTCGTGACGCCGCCAAGAAAGACGACCGGTCGGACAAAGACGGTACCGTGGGCCCGCCGAGCGCCGTCTGGTGCGCTGGCGACCATCCGGTCGCGCACCGGCGTGCGACTGTCAGCGCCAGCAGCAACATCCAGCCCCGGGACAAGACCCTCGGTCATGCGGCATCGTTGCGACGACGCAACGGGTGGTGCGCCGGGCCACCATGTGGCATCGCCGCGACTCCAGGGAGGCCACTCTTCTTATTTGGGCCGCCCACACAGGTTTTTCGCACAAGCGCACTTATCCGCAAACGGTCGCATATCCTCAAATCGGCGCATCCCCTCCCGACGCAGTGACCGCCACGATGATTGGCGGTCGCTTTCCCGGAGCGCCCTGGGCGCCGAGACCATGCGCCGGATCAATTCCTCGCCCCGCCACATACGCCGCACCTGACATTGGGCCGCGACTCGCCGGTTGGACGGTGAGCAAGCGCAACACGCCGTCACCCGTCGCAACGTCGAAGGCACCGGTACTAACATCGACATTCCCGGCGGAGCCGCGCGGATCGGCGTCGACGAGGCACGACTTGTGAATCTGCAATGGTTCACCGCCCATCGTCGTCCAGGCGCGCGGCCACGGCCACATTGCTCGGACGTGCCGCTCAAGATTGATGGCCGGCTCGTTCCAGTCTATCCAACCGTCATCTTTGCATAGCGCTCGAGTCAGCGTCGCGCGTTGCTCGTCCTGCGCCTCGGCATCGATCTCGGCGTCAGCAAACGGGATCAGCGACCGCTCAACCAGCGCAGCTCCTACGAGCGACACGACGTCGGTCAGCGATTCGGCGGTGGCGTCGAGGAGCATCCGGGTCGAAGCTCGGTCAATGACCGGCCCGGTATCGAGTCCGGGCTCCATCACCATGAGGGATGCACCGATGTCCGTGTCTCCACTTAGGATCGCCGCCGCGATCGGGCTGGCGCCGCGGTACGCGGGGAGCAAGGAGCCATGAACGTTGACCGAGGCCAAACGAGGGATGGCGAGCGTTTTCTTACCGAACACCAAGCCGAACGCGGCGACAACAAAGAGATCGGGGAGGCAGTCTTGAAGCGGCGCTCGCGACGCCGCGTCCCGCAGTGTCGCTGGTTGATACGTCTCGATACCGGAGCGATCCGCACGGTCTCTCACCGGTGATCTCGTCCGTCTCTGGCCACGTCCGGCCAATCCGTCCGGCCGGGTTACGACCAGGCAGACCTCGATCGCTGGTTCGTCGATCAATGCGCTGAGGGTGGGAACCGCGAACGATGGCGTGCCGAAAAAAACCACCCGCAGCCGGCGCTGGCGCATCGGTGGTCGCATCGTCACACCAGCACCCCCCGCGCGTCCATGGTGCAGCCTCTCACTGATGTCTCCTCGACCCCAACTGTTTCGGCTGACTAGAATGGGTGCATATGATCGCACGGCCGAGGGTCCAGCTACCGCTTATCCGACCGACAGCCGTGGCCCTCGCCACGCTGCTGATTGCCTCGCTCGCCCTGCGACTGTATGGACTCGACTGGGATGGCGGGCGATATCTGCATCCTGACGAGCGATATGTGGCCGACGTCACGGCGACGCGCATTCATCTTGAATGGCCGCCGCGACTGACGACGCTGCTTGACGCCGGGCAGAGTGGCCTCAACCCCCGCTCGGCCGACCCCACAAACGGGTCGTACCGGGAGTTTCCCTATGGCGCCCTGCCATTGATCGTGACCGATACGGTTGCCGAGATCGGCACGTGGCTCTCAGACACTGATTGGCACTCGTACGATCAGATTTATCGCGTGGGCCGGGCGATCTCCGCCCTTCTCGATACCCTGACGGTCCTGCTCGTCTTTCTGATCGGCGCCCGTGTCTTTTCCCGTCCCGTCGCGTTGTTTGCGGCATCGGTCATGGCCAGCGCACCGATGTCGATTCAGCTCGCTCATTTTTTCACGACTGATAGCTGGCTCTCGTTCTTCGTCGCCATCTGCCTCTATTGCGCGATCCGGGCGGGCGAGTCCGGACGTGGGCGCTGGTTCGCGCTGATGGGTGCCGCGTTCGGTTTCGCGATGGCGACGAAAGGAAGCGTTTTCAGTCTCGCCGGACTGATGTTGGCGACGGCCGCGTACGACGCCTGGCGTCGCCGCACGAATGGCGACCCGTGGGCACCCGCCGTTGCCGGCAGCCTGCGGCGCACAGCGCTTGCCGGCCTCAGCGCTGTCGGGGCCTTCGCTCTGTTCGAGCCGTATGCACTGGTGAACCCGGCGATCTATCTCACCTCCCTCCGGACCCAGTCAGACATCGTCCGCGGCATCTTCGATGTCCCCTTCACGCGTCTGTATGTGGGCACGCCGCCAGTTCTTTATCAGGTAACGCAGCTGGTATGGTGGGGTTTCGGTCCGATCGCCGGTCTCCTCTCTCTCTGTGGAGTCTTCTTCCTTGCCCGTCGAGCATTGCAGTGTCGCACGGCGGGCGACGTGTTAATCGTGGCGTGGCTCCTGGGGTACGGGGTGGTCGTGGCAGTTCCGGAGGTTAAGTTTCTCCGCTATCTTTCGCCGATGCTTCCCGTCCTTGCTCTCTCGGCCGGGGTCGCGTTGGATGCCCTCTGGCGTTGGGTCGGCCGCTTCACCCGCCCCCTCCTCGCCTCCGCGGTTCTCGGCATCCTGCTGCTCGGTATGGGCGGCTCAACGGCGGCGTTCTCCACCGTCTACCGTCACGAGAACACGCGGGTCGAGGCGTCCCGTTGGATTCTGGCTTCGACGCCACCGGGAAGTAGCTTCTCGTCGGAATACTGGGACGATTCCTTGCCACTGGAGATCGGCTCCGGACTCTCGTCGCGAGACCGGCAGTATCAAACCGTCACCATGAATCTCTATGACGATCGCCCACCGGATGATGTCGCGGATGACATCTACCGGGTTCTCGACCAGGTCGACTACGTCGTGATTTCATCAAATCGCCTGCTGGCGAGCATCCCTCGATCGCCCTGGCGTTATCCGGTCCAGACCCGGTATTACGAGCTTCTGCTGAACGGTCAGCTCGGGTTTACACGGGTCGCTCAATTCTCTCATCCGCCGAGCGTTGGACCGGTCTCGCTCAACGACGAAGGTGCCGACGAGTCGCTGATCAACTATGACCACCCCCAGGTCCTGCTGTATAAAAAAGTGAAACTGGTCGATCGGGCCACCTATGGGCAGATGATGAGCTGGGCGCTGCATCGGCCGTGGTCTCCCACTCGCCACCTGGCGCGACCATCACTCCTCCTTGATGAACCGGTTGGCAACCTCCCGGTCGTCAGCGACGCGCGATGGAGTGAGCGGCTGACCGGCCACTCCGTCGGTGCACTCGTCGTGTGGATCGGGTTCTTGATCCTGCTCCAGTACCTGGGCCGCCCAGTCACGCGCCTGGTGTTTGGCGGGTTTGCCGACCAGGGTTGGGGACTTTCTCGGCTGGTTGCGTTGTTGCTTGGGGGGTATGTCGTCTGGGTTGCGGCCAGCGTCAAGGTCATCTCGTTCCGTGCCGTCTGGTGCTGGGTGGCGCTAGCGATCGTCCTGCTCGTTGGCGTTTTCATCCGGCATTTTCCGCGTCGAAACTTCGGACAGGTGGTCCGACCGATCGGGCGTGTGACTTGGAGTGGTGAGGCCGTCTTCTGGTTAACTTTTGGACTCTTCCTCCTCTTTCGCTACCTGAATCCTGACTCCTGGCACCCGTTCTGGGGTGGCGAGAAACCAATGGAGTTCGCTCATCTCAACGCCACGCTCCGTAGCGCCCACTTTCCGCCATATGATCCGTGGTACGCCGATGGCTACATCAACTACTACTACTACGGGCTCTATCTCGTCGCTTTTTGCTTCAAGGCAACCGGCATTCCGGTTGAGATTGGATTCAACCTTGCCCAGCCGACGGTCATCGCGCTACTCGCGTCGGCCGGGTTCACCGTGGCGTCGGCGATCGGCCGGGACATCACCCGTCGCACCAATCTCTCGATCGCCTCCGGCGTTCTTTCCGCCATCTTTCTGGTCGGCATGGGGAATCTGAGCGGTCTGGTTCAGGTGATCAACGCTAACCGTGCCCCATTCGACGATTTTGTTTATTGGACCTGGAGTGGCAGCCGGGCCGTCGACGGTGGCATCACCGAGTTCCCATTCTTCACCGGGCTCTACGCCGACCTTCACGCCCATGTCGTCGCCCTTCCAATAACGGTCCTGGCGATCGCCCTCGGCTACGCCATCGCTCGGGACAGCTGGACGAGATCAGCCGAATTGCCGTGGCGCTCCTGGGACTGGCCCCATTACCTCCTGCGGTTGGGGCTGCTTGCGGTTGTCCTCGGAACCTTGTACGCGACGAACGCCTGGGATGTGCCCGTCTATGCCGCGCTCGCAATCGCATCGATCCTGATGGCGGCCCTCCGGTTGCCTTCACGTCGATGGCGTGTCGCTGTCGGCCTGGGATCAATGCTGGCCCTGCCGACCGTCGCCTATCTGCTCTTTCTCCCATTCGTTCATCATTATGTCGCGCTATTTACCTCCGTCGGACGCGTCCGCTCCCCCACTCAAACCGCGCAATTTGCCACTCAGTTTGGCGGCTTGATAACGGTGTCTTTGATGGCGCTGATCTCGACGTTGGAGCAAAGGAACGCGCGATGGCCGTTTTCCCTGGTGCGTCCAGCCTTCTTCGTCCCCGCTCTCGCCAGCGGATGGTTGGTTCAGCGTTTTTTCATGATGCGACAGCCGATCGTCGCTGATCTCACCGGGGACTTGACAGTGATCCTCCTCGCCGTCGGCCTGGGTGGAGCTGCCTGGCAACACGCGGCGTCCGGCTCCGCGCCGGGTCGCACGATGCTGCTCAGAGGTATCCTCCTCGTGAGTCTCGGAGTCTCGATCGCTTGCCGATCGGCCGGCTGGACCGTCCTTGCCGTCCTCCTGACAATTGCCGCCTCAGCGAGCGTCGCCTGGCTTCGCAACTCCGGCTCAGCTCGCCAGTTCCCGGCGCTGCTGGTCGTCGCCGCGGCCGTAGTCGCTGCTGGGACGGAAATCATTTACGTCGTCGATAATTTGGCCGGTAACCCCGATGCGTACCGAATGAACACGGTCTTCAAGTTCTACGACCAAGTCTGGGTCCTGCTAGCCATCTCGGCGGCTGCATTGCTCGCTCACTCAATGCGAGGTGTGTGGGGAGCGGCCAGTCCCCTCAAATGGGCCGCGTCAGCCGATATGTCCATCGCGCATCGAGTCGCAGTGCCTAGACGTAGGCCGACGGCTCCGGCGGCCGGGGCGGCACCTGACCAGAGAATCCGGGACCGCATGGAATGGTCGCGGCTTACCGTCACCATGACGGCAATCGTGATCGCGCTGTCGTTGATTTACCCCGTCTTCGCGGTCAGCCCGCGCCTTCACCAGCGGTTCACGACCCATCTCGGATCTGGCACCCTCGACTCCTTCGACTGGATGGATTACGGCGTCGTAGCGGATGCCCAGGGAGATTCCGTGTCATTCATCGGTGATCGCGCGGCGATCGATTGGTTCAACCACGAGATCACCGGGAGTCCCGTCGTCGCGGAAGCGAGTATCGGACCATACCGGGGCAATGGCACGCGTATCGCCAATGCCACGGGGCTGCCTACGATCATTGGCTGGGCAGCCCCCCACGAAGAGCAACAGCGAGACAACGATGATCTCTCGACCCGGGTCTCGGACGTCCAACGTCTGTATCGGTCTACCGATCGCTCGGAGAAGCTTGATATCCTCCGCCGGTACAACGTCGTCTACATCATCGTCGGTGATGTCGAGCGGAAATGGACCGATGGCGGCGCTCGCCCGTACGCGACGGAGGCCGGTCTGTCGGCGTTCGCCGCCATGGTCGGCGTGGATCTGGACATCGCGTTTCAGTCGGGTCCGACAACGGTCTACCGCGTTCGTCCCGCTGACCGGTCATGATGGAGTCGGTCGGACAGGCAGCGCACTGGTACCTCGTGCTCATGACCGCGAGCTGGGCCTTCGCCCCATTGACCCGATTCATGGCGCGTGGCCTCCCCGACCGGGGCGCCGCCATCGCTCGCCCGGTCGCCCTCCTCGCTCTTCTCTATCCCACCTGGCTGCTGTCCAGCGTCGATCTGATCCCGTTCACGACCGCGGCCCTCTGGATGACCATCCTTCTTGGCGGTCTTGTTGGCTGGCTGATCGCGTTCCGCGCCGGAGCGATTGAGCGCCGCTGGATTCGCTCACTCCTGACGGCCGAGTTGATCGCCCTACTCGCGTTCGCAGCCTACGTCTGGCTTCGAGGCTATACGCCCGCCATTCTCGGGACCGAGAAGCCGATGGACATCGCTATGCTGGCAAGCTCGACCCGTGCGATAACCATGCCCCCAACTGACCCCTGGTACGCCGGTCAACCGGTCAACTACTACTATCTCGGCTACGCCATCTACGGCTCGATCACCCGGCTGACGGCAATTCCGGCAACCGTCGGCTTCAATCTGGCGTTGGCGACGACCTTCTCGATGACGGTCACTGCGGCCGCGGGACTCGGATTCAATATCGTCAGGCGATGGCTTTCTCATCACCGCTCTGTGATGGCGGGTGCCGTCGGTGGCTTCGCGGTGGCGCTTGCGGGCAATCTCTACGCTCCGTTGCGGCTGGTGCGCACGCCGTCGGCCACCTGGCACGCCTGGTGGTGGGATACAGCGGTCGGGATTGGCTGGCGGTCGAGCCGGATTGTCTGCGATGGCCCGCGCCTGACGAACGCCTGCCGTGCACCATCGGTCGAAACGATCAACGAATTTCCATCATTCAGTTTCCTTCTAGGCGACCTTCATCCCCACGTCATGGCGTTGCCATTCACAATCGCGGTGATGTCGTTGGCCATCGGCCTGGTTCAGCGGGGCGGCACGGTTAGCGACGTGATGCGGTGGGGCCGGACCCTCGGCGCCGTCCGCATAGCACTGATCGGTGCCATGGTGGGGTCGCTGTACGCTCTCAATTCATGGGACTACCCGACCTTCCTGCTCCTGAGCATGGCCGCCCTCTGGGCGGGCACGCGTGGAGAGCGGACCCGGGACCGTGGCCTCGCCATCATGCTCTTGATCAGCATCTCGGTCGTCGCCTGGCTCCCGTTCATACGTCAGTTTGCTCCGCCCACGGCCGGCGACGTGACCCAGCTCCCGGGCGTCATCCAACGCTTGCCCGCGCTGCCTGGGCTGCTGACGGCGGTCGGCGTCCAACGGACCGCCCATACCTCCGTGGGCGAATTCCTGACGATCTTTGGCATCCCCTATCTGGTGTGTTGGTGGCTCCTCATCACGCGACGGGGTAAGGACGGGCGAGCAACGATCGCCCGTCCCGAGTTGGACCCGCCTGTGATCGGGTTCTGCCTCGTGCTGGCAACGGTGGCGATCCTTATCCCCATGCCGTTGCTGATCATCTGCGGACTTCCGCTGCTGCTGGCGGTCGCTCGGCTCCGGGCTGACCTGGCGCCCACGCCGCGAACCGTCGCCACGACGCTTTTCGCGACGGGCCTGTCCCTGGTCTTGTTGACCGAGTGTTTCTTTCTCCAGGACACGTTCGGCGATCGAATGAACACCCTTTTCAAAGTGTATTACCAGGTCTGGACGCTTTTCGGCATTGCGACAGGCGTCTCCGTGATGACGCTCTGGCGGGAAGCGCGACCGCGGCGCCTGGCACGACCAGCACTGGCCCTCTTCGGGTTGGCCGCGTTGATCGCGTCGGTGGCGTATCCGGTGTTGGCCTCCAGGCAGTGGACGGCCGGAGCCGAGTGGAGCGGGTTGGACGGACTGGCCTACAGCGACACCAGCGCGCCCGACGAGCGAGCGGCCATTGAATGGTTGCGGCGCAACGCGGTGGCAACCGACGTCATCGCCGAAGCGCCGGGGTGCTCCTATCAGCCAAACGGTGAGCTGCCATTCGACCGGGCATCCGCTTACTCAGGCGTGCCGACGGTGATTGGCTGGCAGGGTCACGAGAAACAGTGGCGCAGTGGTCAGCCAGCGCTCCTCTTCGGCATATCGACGCGGATTCGGGATATCGCGGCGATCTTTGACGCGCCCGAAAGTCCGCTGGTCACGCAGTACGGTGTCTCGCTTCTGTATGTTGGGCGTTACGAGACTGAAGACCATGACTGCCTGGTCGCCGGCCCCTATGAGGCGGTGCGGGGCTCTGCCTACCCCGGACCAAATTGGTCGATGGTCTTCGATTCAGGAGATGTCCGCGTCTTCCGCCGGACGGAACCGGGTGAATCGCTCGCGGCGTGGTTACGACCTGTCGCCATGGGAGACCCGCTGGCCCACGCGGCACGCTCGCGTTGACACCTTCTTCGCGGCCTGACTATACTCGGTGGGGACGACACGATCGGACGGGGTGTGGCGCAGTCGGTAGCGCGCGGCGTTTGGGACGCTGAGGTCGGAGGTTCGAGTCCTCTCACCCCGACCAGAGGCCGGACTTAGTTCGCGGCGGATGTCCCCCAGACCTCCTCGGTCCCGCCGCCTTCCGGATTTGCCCGAGCCTACCTCTTCTCGATATACTCGTGGTCACGCGGGGCTGGTGTAGCGGTAACACGATAGCCTTCCAAGCTGTAATCGCCAGTTCGATCCTGGTGCCCCGCTCCCATCGTTCCAGGCTCATCTGATACAGACGCGCTGCGTTGAGATGGCACGATGGGCACACTCACGAGAACACCTCCACCCCCGTTTTGTTCCACGACGATTTCGGGCGGTCAGGTGGAGCCACCTGATTGGGGGTCAGAATCCGGTCGCCGCAAGTCGCGATGACGTGGTCTTCCTGATCACCCGCGACGGGGCGTGACAGCGTCGGATCATCACCAGTGATCTACCACCTCCTCCTCAATCCGATGTCGACGCGCGGCACAGGAGACGCGCTGGTCTCTCGGAGGAAGGAGGCCTGCTGTCCGAGCTTCCGGGTAACCCGGCCACCGGACTCCGGCGCCCTCGTTTACTCTCGCTGGTACCATCGTCGTCCGAGTTTAACGTCTTCGATCCAATCAATGGACCGGGGAGTGGACGGTACCGCCAATGGCGTCCTCCCGTTTGCTCGTTAATAGTTCCCTGGTAGAATCCGCGCCGGTGCCACGTCGATCCACCATAGTCGTGACCAGTGACGCGGGCTGAATTCCCCGTCAGCGCCGCCAGCGTGGGGGGCAAACCATGCTCCAGCCAGAAGGGTTCACAGACAATGCCACTCGGAGCCGTTCCCGACCGGTATCGGGACATTCTTGAGAGCAAGACGCTCGGTCACTTGGCGACGGTCGATCCTGGCGGTCGGCCCCAGGTGAACCCGGTCTGGTTCCAAACACAAAGGCGTACGTAGCCGTCTGTCAGAAGGGGAATGCTTCTTGGGGTGCCCGGAGCAGGCCATCCGGCCCACCATCTGAGTACTGTCATCGATCCCGGCTGTGGTGGGGATGGAAACGGGCGGGAGGAGTCCGTCGGCTCCTCCCGCCCAAGTGACCCGAGCTGGCCCCCAACGGGCACCTTCGGCTTCTGTGGCGGCCGATGAGGACGATCAGGCTGCGGCGACCCCCACCTCGTCGGGCTGCTGGTCCGGCACGCTCATCGTCAGGTGCCAGCGCGGCTCGTGGTCGGCGCGCCACACCCGGACATCGACCGCCAACGCATCCAGAACCCGTCGCTGCTCGTCGTAGCCGAGCAGCGCCAGATTCGCCGTCACGCGGGCGCACCACGACGCCAGATCCGAGAGCCGTTGGGCATCGCACGCGGTCGTCTCCGCCTGCTCGACGAGTCGGTCCCGTTCGCCCTCCAGCTGGCGTGTCTGCCCGGCGAGCGAGCGCAGCTCGTGGGCCAGCGGGGCCGCCGCGTCGTCGTCTTCCAGCGTGCTGACCACCCTGGCGACCTTGGCCTTCCGTTTGACGAGCTCCGCGATCCGCCGATCCAGGCCGTCGAGGTTCGCCGTCGCCGCCTGGTGGTCCCCGAGTCGAGTCACCTCGCCGGCGATGATCTCGGGATCGCGCAGCACCCCGACCACGCGCGACCACACGGCCTCGTCGAGAACCGGCGCGGTGATGGAGAATCCCGGACACCCGTACCGGTCCGCCGCGGTGCCGGCACACCGGTAGAAGTGGGTACCGTTCCCCCTATCGCGCTTGGTCGCCAGCGGCGACCCGCAGTAGCCGCATCGCGCGAATCCGCCCCGCAGCAGGGTCGCTTCAGGGTTACCGTTGTTGCGGACGGCCCGCAGCTTGTTCGCCTCGAGCCGGGCAATGATCGTGCGCTGCTCCTCCCGCGTGACCAGCGGCACGACGACCCCAGCCGGGGGTGCCACGTGCTCGTCCGCGTCCCGGGAGCGGACCCGACTCGTCCCGTCCGCCCCGCGCTCCTTTGCGTACCGTTAGGCTGGGAGCTCCCCCGCATAGGTCGGATGGATCAAGATGTCGTAGACCACGGAGGCCGCCCACACGGTGCCGCGCCCGGTCGGCGTCGGCACTCCCTCGGCCGTGAGCGAGCGGCCAATGCTCCGGAGCGAATCGCCGCGGAGCGCGGCGTCGAAGATCCGGCGGACGATGGCCGCGCGCTCTGGCTCCGGCACGAGCCGCGCCTTCTTCTCCCCCTCCCAGCGGTAGCCGTAGGGCGGCCTGCTGCCGACCATCGGCTTGCCGCCCTCCACCCGGGCGCGCAATCCCCGCGAGGTCCGCTCCCGGATCTTCATCCGCTCCACTTAGGCCACGAACCCGTGCACGCTCTGCATGAGACGCCCCTCCGGAGTATCGACTAGCTCCTCGGTCACCAACCCGAGCGGTACCCCCGCGTGGTCCCACTCGCTGAGGAGGAACCCGAGGTGCGCCTGGTTGCGGCTGACGCGGTCCAGGGCGAAGGCGACCACCGCGTCGGCGTCAGCGCGCCGGACCGCCTCCCGCAGCGCCGCGAGTTGGGGCCGTTCGAATAGCTCGGCGCCGGAGTGGACCTCGCGGTACAACCCGACGACGGTCCACCCCCGCTTCTCGGCGTAGTCGCGACAGCGTTCCTTCTGCGTCCCGAGGCTCGAGTTGTCCTCCTGCCCGGCACTGCTGGCCCGGCAATAGATCGCCACCCGGAGTCCGCCGGCTCGCCCGTCCGTGCCCGCCCGGTGCTCGTTGGTCATTCCTTTCCCCCTCTCCCCTTCCCGTCGACCGATCTGGCGGCGACCGTCGCCGCCAGGCGATGTTCGCCCCCGTCCGCACGAAGTCAAGCCGGGGGCTGCCGCACCCAGCCGGACACCGACGGACACCGCCGGACACCGCCGGACACCGTAGAATCAGCACGCATGCTCTGATCGCGGCAACGACGTCGAGGCACCCCGATGGACGACGCCGAGGCGTTCCCCGACTGGCCGGTCAGGCGCGACGCCATTCGGGTCGCGCTCGCCGCCCGCGAGGCAAACCTCCGCCACGCCGGCCCGCTCCGCCCGGTTCGGGGTGCCATCGTCAAGCCGGACAGCATCGTCGCCCGCGTCGTCGCCCAGTCCGTGTTCATGGACATCGCCGGCGACGTCAAGCCGCGGCTGATGCTCGAGCTGGCCGGCGACCCGCTCGACCAGTTCGCCGCCGCCTGGGTTGCGAGCGGTGGGTCGCCGGCCGCAGACCCCGGTGGCGACCTCGACGTGGCGGCCGTCCATCGGTGCCAGGTGGCGATGTTCGACGAGCACGGCGCGCTGTGGCGCTGGTGCGAGCGGTGGGGGGTCCCGGTCTGGGACGACCTGCCCTTCTGGGTGGCCGGCGCCGACGCCCGGACCCTGATCCGCTTCGCCGCCGACCGAGCGTGGGGGCTCGTCGAGGCCGCCCACACCCTGTTCCGCTGGCGGTGGCATCCGGTCGGTCCTGGCGTCGGTGTTCACTTCGGCCATCTCTTCCTGTACGCCCCCGACGTCGGGGACCCCGAACTCGGCCTGGGGCGGGCGCTGTCGCTCCCGCCTCAGTGGTGGGACCCGCAGCGGGAGGAGCGGGCGACCGCCACCAAGCGCATCCTTGCCGAGCTCGTCCGCTCGGTCCGGGCTGAGCTCGGTCGGATTGAGACCGAAGCGCTGCGGGTCGGCGCGCCCCCGCCCACCAAGCGGACGGGCCTGGAGCACCTCGCCTGGATCGCCCGCTACCACTTCCGCGGCGAGTCCTACGCCGCGATCGCCCGCGACGTGTGCGTGGAGCGTCAGACGGTCACGGAGGCCGTCAAGGCGGCGGCCGAGCTGGTGGGCCTCCCGCTCCGCGAGCCTAGCCGATCCGGCCCCCTCGGCAGGGGCGCCTGACGGCCGGTTTGGTCAGGTTATCTGTGCTCCGGACTTAACCTGACGCCGATCCGTCAGGTTTCGGGCGAATGCCTTCTGGCCTGCCTATTCAGACGCCCTCCCCCTCCCTAGGCTCCAAAGACGCGGACACCGGCTGGTGGTGTCTGAGATCTTCGGAGGTAAACCCATGGGCAGATATGGACCCGACCGGCGGACGATGACGATCGAGGAGGTGGCAGCGGCGCTGGGCACCGACCGGGCGACCGCCTACGAGCTGGCGAAGGAGGACCGGCTGCCGGTGCCGGTGATCCGGCTGGGGCGGCGGCCGGTGGTGGGGCGGGCGGCGCTGGACCGGGCGCTGGCCAGGGAGCCGGTGGGTCGGGGTGGGGGCGACGATGCGGCGTAGCCCGGCCGCGCTGCCGCTGCCGGTCCGCCGCGCCGCCTGGGACGCGCTCTGGGACCAGCTCCTCCAGCCGCCCCGCCGGGAGCCGGCCGAGCCCGAACGGATCCCGACGCCCGAGGAGGTCGCCGATCCGGAACCCCGCTCCCGCGGTGAGGGAGGGCGGCCGTGAGCGATCCCACGACGGACACGGTCGGCTCCGAGACGACCGACCTCGAGCCGAGTCCGACGACCCCCGACCCGCTCTCCCCAACTCACCGCGCCATGCTCGAGGAGGGCTCCGGCATCTCGTCCGGCGTGATCGCTGCGCGCGGATACCGGACCGTCACCTCAAAGGCGGAACTCGGCCGCCTCGGCTTCACCACCGACCAGCGCCGCGTCCCCGCCCTGCTCATCCCGGTCTGGGACCTCTCCGGCGAGGTCGCCACCTACCAGCTCCGTGCCGACGCCCCCCGCATCAACCGCCAGGGCAAGCCGGTCAAGTACGAGCCCCCACCCGCTCGCGGATGGCGCTCGATGTCCCGCCCACCATCCGGACACAACTTCAGGACGTCACCGTCCCGCTCCTCATCACCGAGGGGGTCAAGAACGCCGACACCGCCGTGAGGCACGGCCTGCGCTGCGTCACCCTGCTGGGGACGTGGAACTGGCGCGGGAAAGACGACCTCGGCGGCAAGCGGCTCCTGGCCGACTTCGAGCGCATCCCCTGGAACGGAC
>JAABUR0100000591.1_pt1 | contig 76745 bp, 70 predicted proteins | sample 5560091 | NCBI WGS metagenome assembly JAABUR01 (sample SAMN10711879, study PRJNA513375) | rock metagenome | isolation source: Antarctica rocks | place: Antarctica: Victoria Land, University Valley sud
CCTCGGTGGCCGAGAACGTCGTGCTCGGTCCGTTCTTGGCGATCATCAGCTTCGTCTGCTCGATCGGCAACGTCCCGCTGGCCGCGGCCCTGTGGGCGGGCGGCATCTCCTTCGGCGGGGTGATCGCTTTCGTGTTCGCCGACCTGATCACCCTGCCGCTGCTGCTGATCTACCGCAAGTACTACGGCACCCGGCTGACCCTGAAGCTGCTGGCGGTGTTCTGGGTGACGATGAGCCTGGCCGGCCTCGCGACGGAGTACCTGTTCAAGGCGGTCGGGTTGCTGCCGGCGCCACCGGCGAGTGGCCACGGCATGGTCGGCCGCGACGTGTACGGCTGGAACTACACCACGGTGCTCAACGTGCTCGCGCTGGTCGCCTTTGCCGGGCTGTATTGGCTCTACCGCAACCGGTCCCGGTTCGGCGGGGGGGCCGGCTATGCCAAGGACCCGGTGTGCGGCATGCAGGTCCAGACCAGCCAGGCACCCGCGACCACCCGGAGCGCCGGCACCACCGTCTACTTCTGCTCCGACCACTGCCGGCACCGCTACACCGCCGACCCCGAGCGGTACCTGCCGGAGCGGCAGGCCGCTGAGGCCGCCGTGTCCTCACCGTCCTGAGGTGCCGCGAGCTCCTGCCGCGTTTGAAAGGCGCGCCTCGAACAGGCGACGTCAGCTGTGGTAGCCCTCGGGGCTGGTGTGGACGTTGGCCGCGGTCAACCGGCGGACCTGGTCCAGCAGGTGGGCTTCGGCGTGGTGGGCCAGGGCGTGGGCGGCGGTGAGGGTGAGCTCCGGGTCGACCGCGGCGTCGACCTCGGCGCGCAGGGTGTGCCCGATCCAGCGGACCCGCATCTCGCGGACTGCGATGATGCCGCCGACGCTGAGGACCGCGGCAGTGGCCTGGTCGACCAGGGCCGGGTCGACAGCGTCCATGAGCCGCGCCCCTACCTGGCGTACCGCTGAGCGCAGCACGCCGAGGATCGCGACCGTGATGACCAGCCCGATGATGGGGTCAGCCTGCCGCCAGCCGAGCGCGACCCCGGCGGCGCCGAGCAGGACGGCGAGGCTGGTGAACCCGTCGGTGCGGGCGTGCAGGCCGTCGGCGACGAGCGCCGCGCTGCCGATGCGACGCCCGATCCGGATGCGGTATCGGGCCACGAGCTCGTTGCCCGCGAAGCCGACCACCGCTGCGGCGCCCACCGCCCACAGGTGCGTGACGACGCGAGGGTGGATCAGCCGGACGATCGCCTCGTAGGCGGCCAGCACGCTGGACACCATGATCATCAGGACGACGAACAGGCCGCCCAGGTCCTCCGCACGGCCGTAGCCGTAGGTGAAGCGCTTGGTGGGGACCCGGGTCGCGAGGCGAAAGGCGACCAGCAGGGGCACCGCAGTCAGTGCATCGGCCACGTTGTGCAGGGTGTCGCCGAGCAGCGCGACCGAGCCGGACAGCACCACGACACCGGCCTGGATCAGCGCGGTGACTGCCAGGATGGCGAGGCTGGACAGCAGCGCCCGGCGGCCGTCGGCGTTGGCCTCCAGCGACGCATCCACCTGGTCCGCCGCGTCGTGTGAGTGGCCGCCCACCGCCTCGGACAGAGCATGGCGGACCCGGGCCCACACGGACTGCCCGTGCTGGTGCCCTTCGTGGCCGTGCCCGTGCCCGTGCCCGTGCCCGTGCGCTGCAGGCTGCTCGGCCTGGACCTCGGGGTGGAGGTGCTCCTGGGGCGCGGTCATGGCAGACAGATCGTCGCACTCGCCGTACCGGCCCGCTACCTGATCGTCGTCACGATCCCCTTGGCAGGGGTCCAGGTCACGGACCCGTGCTGGAAGTCGCTGCGCCGTCCGCCGGTGACCGCGTACTCGTCACTGGTCGGGAAGCCGAGCCGGCCGGTGACCGAGCCCTGCGCGAGCCACGACGAGAGGATCAGGCCGTGCACCTCGTGGGCTCCGGACGCCCCTGACCAGTACACCCGGGCGCCGGTGAAGGTGTTGCTGCGGCCGCCGGCGACAGCTGTCTCGTCGCTGGTGGGCAGGCGCAGGAAGCCGGCTGGGCCACCGAGAGCCAGGTAGCGGGCCAGGATCAGGCCGTGCACCTCGTGCGCGCCGGTCGCCCCGGACCAGTACATGGTCGCCCCGGTGAAGGTGTTGCTGCGGCCGCCGGCGACGGTTGTCTCGTCGCTGGTAGGAAACCGCAGGAGGCCGGCTGGGCCACCGATTTGGAGGTAGTGGGCGAGGATGAGGCCGTGCACCTCGTGGGCGCCGGTGGCGAGCGACCAGTACATCGTGCCGCCGGTGAAGGTGTTGGAGCGACCGGCGGCACCGGCCGCGGCCGTCTCGTCGCTCGTCGGCATCCCCATGATGCCGCCCGGGCCGCCGAGGGCCAGGTAGTGCGTCAGGATCGCGCCGTGCACCTCGTGGGCACCCGTGGCCGACGAGTAGTAGATGCGGCCACCGACGTAGTTCTGGGCGGTTCCGCCGGGGACGGCGTACTGGCCGCCGACCGGCGCCCCGAGGAAGCCGGTGGTGCCACCGAGCAGGGTCTGGCGGTCGATGATCGGGTTGGGCTGGCTGCCCGTCCCGGTCAGTGCCACGGTCTGCGACGTGCTGCCAGCGGCGACGCCGCCGTCGTCGTCGGTCACCGTCAACTCGGCGGAGACCGACCCGGTAACGCTGGGCGCGAACGTGATGGAGATGGCGCAGCTGGCGCCTGGTGCGACGACCGCGCAGTTGCCCGGAGCCGTGGCCGTGAAGTGGCTGTCATCGACGCGGAAGCTGCTCACGTGCAGGTCGGCCGTGCCGGTGTTGGTGAGCGTCACCGGACTAGGGGCACTGCTCGTCCCCACGGAGCCGCTGACGGCGAGCGCCCCCGGCGAGATCGTCAGGGCGGGTGCGGGTGCCGCCGGGCCCGTGTCTGAGTAGGTCGCGGTCAGCGTCTGCGCGGTACTGCCTGCCGTGACGTCATGCCCCTGCGTGCCTGCATCCGACCAGGAGCCGAAGGCGTAGCCCTCGCCGGCGAGGGACTGCGGGTCGAGTGCGGTCACGCTGCTCGTCGAGTTCGCGATCACTCGGCGAGTGAACGGGGTGATGCTCGTGACCCCTCCGACGGCGAGCTTGAGCCCGGAGGGCTGGCTCTGGAAGGTCAGGTCGGAGGTGGCCGGGTCGAGCCGGACCGTCTTCGTCGTCGAGAGCCCGAGTGAGTCGGTCGCGGTCATCGAGAGGTTGACGTAGGACGGGTACTCGTGGTCGGGCGCGGTGAACGACCCGGAGGCCACTCCCGGAAAGTCCTGAAGCGGGTGCGTGTGGCAGTTCGACGGGCAGTGCTCAATGGTGGCCGACCAGCTCAGCGCCGACGCGGGGAGCACACCGTCTGTCGGGTCAATGGCCGAGCCCAAGAAGTTGATCGGGTCCCCGGCAGCCCAGCTGGTCGGAGTGACCGGGAGGTTGATGGTGACGGCTGGAGCGCCGGGACCGACGGCGATGCTCGTCCTGGCCGTGGAGCTCGCGCCCTTGCCGTCGGTCACCCTGACAGCGACGACGTGGTTGCCCGGCGCGGTGAACGTGGTGGCGGCGGAGACGCCGGTCGCGTCGCCGTAGACCCCGTCGCCGTTGAGGTCCCAGGAGTACGTCAGCGGGTCACCGACGTCGGGGTCGCTCGAACCGCTCGCGCTCAGCGTCACGTGCAGGGGAGCCTGGCCGTTGGTGGCGCTGGCCTCGAGCGAGGCGACGGGCGGGTTGTTGCCCGAGGTGTAGGTGACGCGGTGGACCGTTCCGCCGGTCAGGTCGGTGTAGTACAGGTCGCCGGCCGGCCCGGTCGTCAGCGAGACGGGACCCGCCGCTGCGTTGATGAAGCCGCGCACCTGCGTCGGGTCCGGCAGCCCGTTGCTGCCCTGCGGCATCACCCAGATGCACTTGCGCGAGTAGTCGGCGAAGAACAGCGCGCCGTTGTAGGCAGCCGGGTAGGCCCCCGCGGTGTGGAAGGCGACGCCGGAGATCGACGAGCTGCCGGTGGCGCAGTTGTCGCCTGTCGCGGCGGGGGTCGCGTGGTTGTACGTGAAGTAGGGCGCGGTCACCGCGCTGGCCGGCAGGTTCTTGCACATCGGCTCGACGCTGTAGGCGTCCTGGGTGCTGCGTCCCTCGTAGCACGGCCACCCGAAGTTGCTCACAGCGGCAGTGGGGTTCGCGACCCGGTTGATCTCCTCCCAGGTGTTCCAGCCCACGTCGCCCGCCCAGATCTCGTTGGTGCCTGGGCGGATGGTGAAGCGGAAGGGGTTGCGCAGGCCCTCGGCCACGATGCGCCGGGCGTTGGCGTCGGCGCTGCCCGCGAGCGGGTTGGTCGAGCTGCCGAGCCCGGTGTCGGGGTCGACCCGGATGACCGAGCCACTGAGCACGGTGGGGGTGCCGCCGGCTCGCAGGCTCTGGGCCCGCAACGCGCCACCCTCGCCCGCCGGGTCGCCGCAGGGGTTGCCGGTCTGCCCGTGGTCCTCGTAGTTGAAGCTGGCACCCTCGCCGGCACTGGCGTAGAGCTTGCCGTCCGCCCCGAAGGCGACCGTGCCCATGGAGTGGCTCGGGAACTGCTGGCACCAGCCGTCGACGAGCACCTGCTCAGGGCCGGCCATGACATCGCCGTTGGCGGTGAGCTTGCTCAGGTGGCCGCTGACGACGCAGCCGGCAGCGGTGGCACCGGGAGGGTTCGGGCAGCCGTCGGACGATGCGTCGGCCGTGCCCCAGCGCGGGGCCGTCCCGCCGAGCGTGGCATCGTGGGCGTAGAGCACGTAGACGTATGGGCGGCCGGTGCTGAACTGCGGGTCCAGAGTGATGCCCAGCAGCCCCCGGTCCCAGAAGTTGTGCACCTGGGTCCGCAGGTCGGCGAAGATCGTGGGCGCGGTGTCGCTGAGCCCGTGGAAGACCTTGATCAGGCCGTTCTTCTCGGCCACGAAGATCCGGCCGTCGGGTGCGAACTGCACGGCGGTGGGCTCCGACAGGCCGGTGAGCACGGCGGCGTCCTGGAAGCCGGCGGGCACCGCCGCGGCGGCCGGGGCTGCGCTCGGGACTCCGAGCAGCACGAGTCCGACCGCCATGACGGCGGCGGCGCTGGCGAGCGACACCAGGCGGGTACTGCGAGGAGTGGAGCGCATCCGTGTGCTCGATTTCTTCCGGTCGACGGCGGCTCCCTGCCACCGACCACGTCAACCGGAGAGCGCCCTCGGCGGTGACGGAAGGGGATCGAGGTTCACCCGGATGGGGGCTCTAGTACTACAGCCGCGGCTGTAGTACTAGTCCGTCCCGGTACCGGAGGTGAGCAGCTCGAGGACGATCTCGATCAGCTCGTCAGGGTCGGCGGTCGCCAGCTGCTCGAATGTGCCGGCGCTGCGCGACAGCGCTATGCCGACGAAGGCGGCGACCGCGACCTCGGCGCGCAGCTGGGTCTGTGCGACACCCTCCCGCTCCAGCCGCTCGCGCAGCGGCACGACGAGGCGCTGGTACAGCTCGGCTCGGGCGGCCTCCTGCACGGCCGGGTCGTCGTGCGGGCGCACCGCTGCTTGGAACACCGGACCGGGGTCACGACGGCTGGCGCGGGCGATCAGCTGGGCCAGCCGGTCGCGGTCGAGCAGGTCGGCCGGGATGTCGTCGCCGTGCCGCAGCCGCAGCGCAGCGAGGTAGAGCGCGGCTTTGCTGCCGTAGTAGCGGGCGATGAGGGCCGGGTCGACCCCGGCGCGCTCGCCCACGTCGCGCATCGTCGTGCGGTCGAAGCCGCGGACGCTGAACAGGTCGCTCGCGGCCTCGAGCAGCAGCTCGCGGCTCCGCGCGGAGTCGCGCCGGCGGGCAGGTGCGCAGTCGCGCCGGCGGACAGGTGCGGAGTCGCGCCCGCGAGCGGGTTCGGCAGACATCAGCGAGTGGCTGCCAGGCCGAGGACGCGGCCGGGACGGTCATCGCTGGCGCCGGGCTCGTCCGGACGAGGTATCCCGCTGCGCCGGCCGGGCAGCCCGATGCTGAGAGCGACGGCCAGCGCCCAGACACCGCACCCCAGCAATCCCGCGACGCCGTAGCCCGAGGCGGACGGCAACACGTGGCCTTGGGGGGTATGTGCCTGCAACACCGTGGCGCTGAGAGCGCTCCCCACGCTGTAGCCGACGTAGCGCAGGACCTGGTTGAAGCTCATGGCGCTGCCGGTTTCCTGCAGCGGCACCGCCCGCACGATCAGTGCCGGCATCACGGCGAAGGTGCAACCGACCGCGAGCCCGGCCAGCATCATCGTGCCGATCACTTGCCAGTAGCTCGTGCGCGCGACGACGAAGGCGAGCATGGCGAGCAGGAACAACCCGCAGCCCATCGGCAGGACCCTTTCCGGCGAGCCGCGGCGGGCCAGAATAGCAGCCACCCGGCTCGCTGCCACGCTCGCGAGAGAGAAGGGCAGCAGGATCAGCCCGGCGACGGCGACCGACGAGCCGAACCCATACCCGGCCACGCTCCTCGGCGTCTGGACGAACCGGGTGACCAATGACATGAGCAGGTACATGCCGACGCCCGCGAGCAGGGCGGTCACGTCAGCGGTGAGGACCGAGCGCTGGCGGACCAGGCGCAGTTCGACGAGAGGGTGCGCCGTGCGCAGCTCGTGCTTCACCCACGCCGCGAGCAGGACGACGGCGCTTACCAGCAGCGCGAGCAGCCGGCCCGAGGTCCATCCCCAGTGCTCGCCCTCGCTCAGGCCGAGCAGCAGTGCCGCCAGTGCGGCGCCGAGCAGGACGGCCCCTGGCGCGTCGAGCGGGATGCTGGGGCGGGTCGCGCTGGACGGCACGACGATGGCGGCGAGTATCAGCGCCAGGGCACTGACGCCAGCTCCGGACCAGAAGGCGGCGTGGATGCCGAGGGTCTGCACGATGACCCCGGTCAGCGGGTAACCGAGTCCGACACCGGCCACTGTGGTGATCGACAGCAGCGCGACCCCCGGCCTGGCCCGCTCCGCGGGAAGCGCATCCCGGGCGGTTGCGATGGCGAGCGGCGTCAGGCCCAGTCCCACGCCCTGCAGCGCGCGCCCGAGCAGAAGGACGCTGAAGCCGGCGGGCAGGGCGGCGAGCACGCTGCCGACGACGACGGTGCCGAGCCCCAGGAGGATGACGGTGCGCCGCCGCGGACCGTCACCAAGGCGTCCCATGGTTGGCGTCGCGAGCGCGCCGACGAGCAGGGTGATCGTCAAAGACCACTGCGCGCTGCTGAGCGAGACCCGCTCGACGGCCGCGATCGTCGGGACCAACGGGGCGCCCAGGCTGCTGACGACTGCCACGACCATGCCGACGAACACCAGGACGGGCACGAGCGCCCGCATGCGCAGGGCCGCGCTGATTCGCTGTGCCATTGCTGTCCTCGAGAAGTGGCGCCGTCGAGACGGCGCCGTGAGGGGCGCCGCAGAACGGGGTAGGGTCGTTGTCATCAACTGATGTCTACAGATGATGACACAGCTAGAGGACTTTTCGGCGGCCAGCGGCGTATTCAACGGCCGACGCGGGCAGGCTCAGCAAAGTAGTTGACGACTCAAGGGAGAAACACATGGACGTCGGACGTCTAGCCGCTCGCGCGGTCATCGGTGGGCTGTTCATCGGGCACGGGACGCAAAAGCTGTTCGGCTGGTTCGACGGCCCGGGCATCCCCGGCACGGAGGGGATGATGACTGCTCTGGGGATGTACCCCACCAAGCCCAACGCCTACGCGGCCGCGCTCACGGAGACAGTGGGCGGCGCGATGCTCGTCGCCGGCGCCGCCACCCCGCTGGCAGCATCGGCGCTGACCGGCACCATGATCACCGCCATCCGTAAGGTGCACCTGGCCAACGGACCGTGGGCAGCTAAGGGTGGCTGGGAGTACAACGCCGTTCTCATCGCCGCGGTGCTGGCTCTGACCGACTCCGGGCCTGGCGTCATTTCGCTCGACAACGCCCTGGGCTTACGGCTGACTGGCTCCCGCTGGGCTCTGGCCGCTTTCGCGCTGGGCGCAGCAGCCTCCACGGCGGCCATCGCGTCCGGTCAGAAGCAAGCACCGGCGGTCACTGCGCCGCCTGCCGGAGCCGGGAGCGAGGTTGCCGCGGCTACGGGCGAGACCGCCGGTGACCCCGTCACGACCACCGAGTAAGTAAGTCTCGGCGTCACCACCGAGACCTACGAGCGCCCGTCCGGCAAGCCGGGCGGGCGCTCGTTCTGGTGCCTCAGGCGGCCGGCCCGCTGGTCAGGCCGCCGTCCTCGTTGACGGAGTCTGCCGGCGGCAGCTCCGTCGCACCCGGGCTGACGGCCTCGACCGCCCCCGCGTCCTCGGCCACCAGGCCCGCCAGCGGGTTGCCGCCCGCCGTGTCCGGTTCCATCGTGTCGTCTACTGGAGCGGCGGCACCGCCGGACGAGGCCGCGGTCGGCTCGATCGTGGCGGCGCCCGCGGCGGCGGCCGGGGTCACGGCCGCCGGAGCTGTGGCCGCCGGAGCTGTGGCCGGGGACGCGGCTGCGGGTGTCGTCGTCGGCGTGACAGGAGCGGGCGAGGCTGCGGTCGGCGCCGGCTCGAAGCGCGGGGCGGGGGCTGCCGACCGGCGTCGCACGACCGCGAACGCGACCCCGCCGCCGAGCAGTGCCAGGGCAAGCAGAGGCCAGGGGCGCCGGCGCCGAGGAGCAACCTTCGCTGCCAAGGCCGCACCCGGGCCCGTTGCCGCGAGCCGCTTGCCCGCCGGGGTGTCGAGCGCGGACAGCAGGGCGTCCTCGGATGCCGACCTGGCTCGCGTCACAGCCGTGTCGACGCCGGCGCGTGCCTGACGAGCGGCCGCCGCACGGGCAGCCCGCCCACGCTTGGCAGCCTGTTCGGCAAGCAATGCAGCGCGCTGGCGGGCGGCGTCTGCCTGCCGGCGTGCCTCGTCGGCCTGCTTGCGGCTGCGCCGTTGCTGGGCCTGCGCCACCATCGCTGCCTGCTGCTGCGTCGCCTGCTGAGCGGCCTGTGCCTTAACCGCGGCCTTCGCGGTCTTGCGAGCCGCCCGCCTGGACAGCGACCTGCCGGTGTCCGACGCGGAGTCTGCCGCCGAGGTGACCGTCTGCTTCGTCGCCAGCCCAGCGGAGCGGGCGGCATCGCTTGCCGCATCGACTGCTGCGCTGCCGGCGCCCGCGGCTGCGCCGGCGACACCGGCTGCTCCCACGGCAACGGCGGCCAGCCCCTCGACGGGGTCGGCCTTCGCATCGGCGAAAGCCCCTCGCAGCTCGTGCTTGGCGCTCTTGGCCATGGTGACGCTGTCCTTTCGTCGGTGGATCCGGCCGGCTGAACGGGTACGGCCGGTCGGCTGTTGGCACGCTGCTCGCGCCGTCGTTCATGCTCGAGGTCGATCGTCCCATGCGGGCGATGCGGGGAGAACGCCAGCCCGTACACGCGAAGGGCGGCTACTAGGATCGAGCGCGTCGAGTGGCACCGGCCAGGTAGCCGCCGAGAAAGGACACCATGGCCGAGGACCTGTTCGCCACCGTGCGTACCAGCAAGGGCGACATCGAGGTGCGCCTGTTTCCCAACCACGCCCCAAAGACCGTCGAGAACTTCGTCGGGCTCGCCGACGGCAGCCGCGAGTGGAAGGACCCGCGCTCCGGTAAGCCGGTGAGCGGCCGCCCGCTCTACACCGGCACGATCTTCCACCGGGTCATCCCCGGCTTCATGCTGCAGGGTGGCGACCCCCTGGGCACCGGCACCGGCGGGCCCGGCTACCAGTTCAAGGACGAGATTCACCCTGAGCTCGGCTTCACCAAGCCCTACCTGCTGGCAATGGCCAACGCCGGGCCGGGCACCAACGGCTCCCAGTTCTTCATCACCGTGGCGTTGACGACCTGGCTCACCGGCAAGCACACGATCTTCGGAGAGGTGACGAGCGGCCAGGACGTCGTCGACGCCATCGCCGCGGTGCGCACCGGGCGCCAGGACAAGCCGGTCGAGGACGTCCTGATCGAGTCCATCGACATCGAGCGGCGGCCCGCCTGAGCGAGGGACCGGGGCTCGCCCCCGCCGGGCCGGTCCCACGACACTGCTACCGGCACCCCGACCGGGAGACCTACGTCAGCTGCACCCGCTGCGAGCGGCCGATCTGCGGTGACTGCATGCGGCCCGCCTCGGTCGGCTTCCACTGCCCGGAGGAGGGCGGGGCAGCCGTCAGGCCGATGCGTCCGAGCGGGGGTCGGCTTGCGGTGGCAGGCCAGCGGTCCCCGGCCACCCTGGTGTTCGGCGGCCTGTGCGTGCTGGCGTACGTGCTGCAGGGGCTTCCCGGCATCGCGCAGCCGCTGGGCAACTCGTTCACGCAGCGATTCGTCATGTTCAACTACGGCGTCGCCCACGGTGAGTGGTGGCGGCTGCTGACCGCTGCCTTCCTCCACACCGGGCTGCTGCACATCGCGCTCAACATGGTCGTGCTGGCCGTGCTCGGCCCGCCGCTGGAGCGACTGCTGGGGTGGCGCCGGTTCGTCCCGCTGTACCTGCTGTCAGCAGTGGGTGGCAGTGTCGCGGTGTTCGCACTGCAGGGGGCCGGCCAGAGCGCGCTCGGCGCTTCCGGAGCCATCTACGGGCTGTTCGGCGCCTACTACCTGATCGCTCGCCGGCTCCGGCTCGACACGTCCAGCATCGTCGGGACCATCGCCATCAACCTGGTGCTCAGCGTGGTCATCCCAGGCATCAGCCTCGTCGGCCACGTGGGCGGTCTGCTGACCGGGGCGGTGGTCGGCCTTGCGTACACGCTGCCCGCACTGCGCGGGGGGGCGCGTCAGGCCGGGGCCCTGGCGGGCTTGCTGGCCGCGTTCGTCCTCGTGGTCGCCGTGCGGACCCCGATGCTGAGCTGACCGCCGGCCGGGCCACGTTCGACTCGATGGTGCCCCTCGCCAGGTTGACGCGCCCGCTGGGTTGGCGTCCTCGATCGTTACATCGCCCCTCTCACCCACCGCCGGTTGTCCACACTGTGGACAACTGCTGGGGACGAATCACACGCGTGGAACTCGCCTTCGAAAGCTCCGCCTCGTGTGCGTCACCGCCACTGGGTGGACAGGGCAAGGCCGACCACGATGAAGCCGAATCCGATAGCAAGGTTCCCACCAGCGCCCAGGTGCTCGAGGCCGAGCACGCCCCCGTTCGACAGGTAGTAGACGAGCAGCCAGGCGATGCCCAGGGCGAACACGGCGAGGATGAGCGCGCCGTACCAGGGCGGCGACGGCGCGGCCTTGCGACGCGGGGCACTCGACGCGGGGGCGACCTGCGGGGCACTCTTCTTCTTGCGGCGGCGTGACTCGGGCACCTGGCCTCCGAATGCGCTGATGGTCCGGCGGACGAGCGGGTGCGCCCAGGCTAAGGCAGGTGCGCGACGAGGGAGGAGCCTGGCGGGGGTGTCGGCGGGGGTGGTCCTGTGGGTGGCACCGTAGGTGGCGGCGTGGGTGACACCGTGGGTGACACCGCGCCGGCCCGGCGGCGCTGGGCGCGCCCGCTGGTCCCCGTCGTCGCCGCCCTCGCCGGGTTGCTGCTGGCAATGGCCGCGGCGTCCTCGGGAGGGATCGACCTGCGCTCGGATCGTGACCGGCTGCCCGAGCTCGTCTACCGAGAACAGCAGCAGGTGGCATCGCTCGCCCAGCAGGTCCAAGGCCAGCGGCTGGCCAACGACGCCATCTCGCGCAGCAAGGCGGTCGGTGCCGAGGCTGCCGCCGCACGCCGGCAGGCCGACGCGCTTGCTACCCAGCTGGGCCTGACCCCGGCAGCAGGTGCCGGGCTGACCGTCGCGCTCGACGACGCCCCGCGCTCGGCCCGCCATGCCGCCGGGGCGCCAACCCCAACGCCCGACGACCTCGTGGTCCACCAGCAGGACGTCCAGGGAGTCGTCAATGCGCTGTGGGCGGGTGGCGCCCGCGCGATGACGTTGATGGGCCAGCGGGTCACGGCGACGACGGCGGTCCGCTGCGTAGGCAACACGCTGCTGCTGCACGGCGCCGTCTACAGCCCACCGTTCGTCGTCGCTGCCGTTGGGGACCAGGCCCGCTTGCGTGCCGCCCTCGAGGCCGCTCCGGGCGTGCAGATCTTCCGCCAGTACGTGGCGGCCTACGGCCTCGTTCTCTCGGTCGCACCGTCGAGCGGTCTGCGCCTGCCCGCGTTCACCGGGCCCGTCGAGCTCTCGCGGGCGCGCCCGAGCAGCTGACAGCCTGGAACAATCGTTGCGTGGCCCGGATCCTCGTCGTCGACAACTACGACTCGTTCGTCTACAACCTCGTGCAGTACCTCGGCCAGCTGGGCGCGGAGACGATCGTGCGGCGCAACGACGACGTCCATGTGGGCGAGGTCGAGCGGCTCGGTGTCGACGGCGTCCTGCTCTCGCCCGGCCCGCGGCACCCCGACGACGCCGGCGTCTGCCTGGCGATGATCGAGCACTGCGCCGAGCGCGAGGTCCCGCTGCTGGGGGTCTGTCTGGGGCATCAGGCGCTGGGGGTGGCGTTCGGCGGCGTCGTCGACCGCGCTCCCGAGCTGCTGCACGGCAAGACGAGCCTGGTGCACCACGACGGCGCAGGGGTGCTGGCGGGGCTGCCGGACCCGTTCGTCGCCACCCGCTACCACTCGCTCACCGTGCTGCCGGAGACCGTTCCGGACGAGCTGGCAGTGACGGCGTGGACCGACGGCGGCGTGATCATGGGGCTGCGGCACCGGCACCTGCCGCTCGAAGGGGTGCAGTTCCACCCTGAGTCCGTGCTCACCGAGGGCGGCCACCAGATGCTCGGCCGGTGGCTGCGCGACTGCGGAGACCCGTCGGCTGTCGAGCGGGCCCCCGCTCTGGCGCGCGAGGTCGATGCGCTGCGCGCGGCGGCTTTCGCCTGAGCGGTGGATGGCCTAGTAGCCCGGACGCGCACCGGCCGTCAGGGCGTCGGCAGGGCGACGCCCGGCGTGGGCGTCGGTAGCACCGGCGGGCTGGGGAGCGCGGCCGGCGTCGATGGTGGAGCGGTCGGCTGGGTGCTCGGGCTCGGGGTGGGCGTGGGCACCCGGGTCGGCACGGGCACCCGGGTCGGCACGGGCACCGGAGTCGGTCTCGGCGTCGGCACCGGCGCGGGTCCAGGCGCCGGAGCGGGCGCCGGAGCAGGGGCTGGCGTGGTCGGCGGCGTGGTTGGCGCGGGTGTCGGTGTGAAGGCTGGCGTGGGCGTCGGCGTCGCGGTTGCTGCAACCCCGAGCGTGACAAAACTTCCCACGGGCAGCGGCGTGCCGGCCGCGGGGTCGATGCTGTCGACCTGCCCTGCCGCGACGCTGGTGTTGGTCAACGTGATGGTGCGGGCGACCAGCCCGAGCCCCCGCAGCTCGTTCTCGGCCTCAGCGAGCGACTTGCCGCGCAGATCGCCCGGTACCGCGACCGTGGTGGGCCCGCTGGAGACGACAACGTCGACCGGGCTGCTCTCGGCGGCCTTCTGCTGGGCCCGCGGCGTCTGCTCCAGGATCGTGCCGGCGGTGGTGCTGCTGGTCCTGGGCTGCTGGCTGCCCAACTTCAGCCGGGCCGCTTCGAGCCTCTGCCGGGCCGCCGGGACAGTCAGACCGGTCACCGTCGGCACGACGACCCGTGTGGTGCCGAGCAGGTCACGCGCGAGCAGGAACGCACCGCCGAGCAGTGCGAGCAGCAGCAGGAACGCCAACAGCAGCACGAACGACCGTCTCCTGCGGTCGTCGCCCGCCGGCAGCGGCGCCGCCGACCGAGTGCGCCGGGTGGCCGGGGCGGGATCGGCGCGCAGCACCGGCGTCGCGTGCACCCGCTCGCCCGATGCCGCGCGAAGCAGGTCGGCGCGCATCTCACCGGCGTTCTGGTAGCGGTTCTCCGGGTTCTTCGCCAGTGCCTTCAGCACCACGGCGTCGATGTCCGGTGACAGATCGTGGTCGAGGTCCGAGGGGGGGCGGGGGTCCTCGCGCACGTGCTGGTAGGCCAGCGCGACGACCGAGTCACCGCGGAAGGGCGGCACGCCGGTGAGCAGCTCGTACAGCAGGCAGCCAGTCGAGTAGACGTCGCTGCGCGCATCGACGGCCTCGCCCTGCGCCTGCTCGGGCGACAGGTACTGCGCGGTACCCATGACCGCTGCGGTCTGCGTCATTGTCGAGCTCGCGTCGGCCATGGCACGGGCGATGCCGAAGTCCATCACCTTGACCCGCCCGGTCGGCGTCAGCATCACGTTGCCAGGCTTGATGTCGCGGTGGACGATGCCGACCCGGTGGCTGTACTCAAGCGCATTGCACACGTCGGCGACGATCTCGAGCGCCCGGTCGGGGGTGAGCCGGCCGCCCTCCTCGTGCAGGAGCTCCCGCAGGGTCCGGCCCTCGACGTACTCCATGACGATGTACGGGAGCGACGGGCTGCCCTCGGCATCCTGGCCGGTGTCGTACACCGAGACGATCGACGGATGATTTAGCGAGGCAGCGGCCTGGGCCTCGCGCCGGAACCGCGCCTGGAACGTCGGGTCGCGCGAGAGGTCGTTGCGCAGCACCTTCACCGCGACCTCCCGCCCGAGCCGCGCATCTCGGCCGTGGTAAACCTCGGCCATCCCGCCGTAGCCGAGGACCTCGTCGAGCTCGTACCGGCCGCCGAGGACCCGGCGCTGGCTCTGCTCAGTCATTGCTGCCCTTGCCGGGCTTGCCGCTGTCCTGTGCCGAGTTGCCCTGCGCTGACTTGCCCTTCGTCGGGGGTACCGCCGGCGGGGTCTGCACTGCGGATGTCGGTGTCGGGGTCGTGGAGGGCGGGGTCGTGGGGGGTGTCGTGGGTGTCGTCGTGGGTGACGTCGTCGGGGGCGGCGTGGTGCTCACGGTGATCGTCGAACCGGCGGGGACGGTACCGCTGGGCGAGACGGCCACCACGGTGGCGCGTCGCAGCTCCGAGCCGCTGATGCTGACCGACAGCCCCTTGGCCCGAAGGGCGGAGCGCACCTCCGACAGCCGACGGCCGATGTAGTCGGCGGCAACGACCTGCACGCCCGGCGGGGTCGTGCTGCTACTCGTGGGGGACGGCGTGCGCGAGGCCTGCGGGCTCACGGAGGGCGACGGCGACCCGCCCTTGCCGGAGGACCCACGGGAGGAAAGCAGGGCTGCCAGCACCAGGGCGAGCAGGAGCACCAGCCCGATCAGCGGGACGCGGAGCGAGCGCCGGCGGACCGGGTCGGACCCATGGAGGCCGCCCGGCGACGGTGCGGTCGGCAGCGGGCGACCGGCGGGCAGGCGAGCAGCCGGCATCGGGCGGGCTCCCGGCGGTGGCAGCACCGCCGTGCGGCCGCCGGTCCCGGTCAACGGCAGGGTCGTGGCGCCGCCGGCACCGAGGGAGCGCGTACCGGCCGTGGCGCCGGTCACCCGCCCGGCCAACACCGCCTCCCGCAGGCGAGAGGCGGCCCGGGACAGCTCGCCGGCGCTGACCGGCCGATCCTCCGGACGCCGGGCCATCATCGCGAGTACGAGCTCGCTGACCGGCCGGGGCACTGGCGTGGGCAGCGGCGGCGCCGTGTCGCGCTGGTGGGCGAGCAGTACCGCCACCGGCGTCGGGCCGTCGAACGGCCGACGGCCCGCGAGGCACTCGTACGCGACGACCCCGAGGGAGTAGATGTCCCCCGCGGGGCTCGCCTCATTGCCCGCGGCCTGCTCCGGCGAGAGGTACCAGGCGGTGCCAAGCACGGTGCCGGTCTGGGTCAGCGGCACCGCGTCGGTGGCCCGGGCGATGCCGAAGTCGGTCACCTTGATGATGGCGGCGCCGTGCGGCCCGCGGTCCGCGACCAGGAGGTTGCCGGGCTTGATGTCGCGGTGCACCACCCCTGCGCGGTGCGCCGCGTCGAGTGCCGCCGCGCTCTGCCCGACCACGTCGAGGGTCTCCTCGACGGTCAGGTGGCCGCGGCGGGCCAGCACGGCCGAGAGCGGCTCCCCGCGGACCAGTTCCATCACCAGGTAGGCGGACCCGCCGGCCTCCTCGCCGCGGCCGGTCATTTCTCCGTAGTCGTAGACCGTGGCGATGCCGGGATGGCTGAGCATGGCGGTGTTGCGGGCCTCGGTCCGGAAGCGCTGGACGAAAGCGGGGTCGCTCGCGTACTGCGCGCGCAGCAGTTTCACGGCGACGGCTCGCCCGAGGGTCTCGTCATGGGCGCGCCAGACCTCCCCCATCCCGCCGGTAGCGATCCAGTTCTCAAGGCGGTATCGGCCGCCGAGCCGGATTCCCTCGCGCATCAGCCGCCCCCGAGTGCTGCCTGCATCACCGCCCGGGCGATGGGGGCGGCCACAGCCCCGCCTGTCGCGGCAAGCTCACCCCCGCCGTCCTCGACGACGACGGCGACCGCGACGCGCGGCTGGTCGGCCGGTGCGAAGCCGATGAACCAGGCGTGCGGCGGCTGCCCCTGGGCGTGCTGCGCGGTGCCGGTCTTGCCTGCCACGGCGACGCCGGGGATCTGCGCCGCCGTCCCCGTCCCCCGCTGCACCACCGACTGCATCATCTGCGTGAGCTCGCTGGCGACGTTGCCGTCGATCGGGCGCCCCAGCTCCTGGGGGGTGGTGGTGCCGAGCGGCGTCAGGTCGGGGGCCAGCGTCTGGCGAACGAGGTAGGGCTTCATCTCCCGGCCACCGTTGGCGACCGCCCCGGCGACCATCGCCATTTGCAGCGGCGTCACGCGGACCTCGAACTGGCCGATCGCCGACAGGGCCGTCTGGGGGGCGTCGAGCGCTGCCGGGAACACGCTCGTCGCTTCCGGGAGCGGGAAGCCCTTGACGGTCGAGTTGATGCCGAAGGCCTCTGCCTGGCGGCGCAGCCTGTCGCCGCCCAGGCCGACCCCAAGCTTGGCGAAGGCCGTGTTGCACGAGATGGTGAGCGCGTCGGTCAGCGACTGCTTCCCGGTGGGGCTGCACACTTCCCCACCGAAGTTGTTCAGCGTCGAGGTGCTCTGCGGCAGCCGGAAGCTGGTCGGCGCGTCGATGACGGTGTCGGGCGTGACGCCGTTGGCCAGCGCCGCGGCCGCGGTGATGACCTTGAACGTCGACCCTGGCGGGTAGGTGGCCTGCGTGGCGCGATCCAGCAGCGGCGCGTCGCTCGCCTTGTTGAGGATGGAGAACGCCAGGCTGGCGGCCTTGCCGTCGTGGCTCGCGAGCGGCGTGGGGTCGTACGACGGGCTGGTGGAAAGGGCCAGGATGGCGCCGCTGGTCGGGTCGAGCGCGACGACCGCGCCCCTTCTGGTGCCCAGGGCCGAGGCGGCAGCCTGCTGGGCCGCTTCCGACAGGGTCAGCACCACCGCCCCGCCCTTGGCCTCCCGATTGGTCAGCAGGTCCGATACGCGGCGCACGAGCAGCCGTCCGTCGTCCCCGGACAGCACCGGGTCCTCAGACTTCTCGATGCCCGTTGCCGTGTAGAGGGTGTAGTAGCCGGTCACGGCGGAGTAGAGCGAGCCACCGGGGTAGACGCGCTGGTACTTGTACACGTCGGTGACCGCACGCGACTCCGCGATCGCCTTGCCGTCGACGACGATCGGACCGCGCTCCCGACTGAGTCGGGCGGCGATCTGCCGCCCGTTCTCCGGCCGCTTCTTGAGGTTGTCCGCCGCGACCACCTGGACCACGTTGTCGGCGAGCAGCAGCGCGAGCACCATGAGCAGGCACGCGATCGCGACCCGGCGGATCGGCCGGTTCACACCTGCACGACCTGCGTGGGCCGCTCGTTCACCGCGTCGGGGTCGAACAGGGGCTGCTGGCTCTCGCTGGCCGGCGGCCGGCGGCCCGCGTCGCTGATCCGGATCAACAGCGCGATCACGAGCATGTTGGCCACCATGCTGCTGCCGCCGTAGGCGACGAAGGGCAGGACCAGCCCGGTGAGCGGGATGACCCGCAGGACACCGCCGGCGGTGACGAAGACGCCGAGCGCGAGGCTGGTGGCGAGGCCGGCCGCGAGCAGCTTGCCGAAGCCGTCGCGGACGCCGAGCGCGCCGCGCAGCCCGCGGACCACCAGCAGTCCGTACAGGACGAAGACCGCCATCAACCCGACCGCACCCAGCTCCTCACCCAGGCTGGACAGGATGAAGTCGGTGCGCGAGAACGGCACGATGTCGGGCCGGCCCCGGCCGAGCCCGGTGCCGAACAGCCCTCCAGTCGCGAGGCCGAACTGGCCTTGCACCAGCTGGTAGGCGCCGTGGGTGGGGTTGTCGCCCTGGAAGGCATGCAGCCAGATGTCGACGCGCTCCCGGACGTGGCCGAACATCCGGTAGGAGGCGTAGGCCCCGCCGAGGAACAGCAGCACCCCCATCAGCAGCCAGGAGGCGCGCTCCGTCGCAACGTAGAGCATCGTCAGGAAGATCCCGAAGAACAGCAGCGATGTCCCGAGGTCCTTGATGACGACCAGCATCCCGAGGCTGACGCCCCAGGCGACGAGCAGCGGCCCGAGGTCGCGTGCCCGGGGTAGCGGCAGGCCGAGGAACGAGGAGGTGACGACCGAGAGCACCTCGCGCTTCTGCACCAGGTAGCCGGCGAAGAACAGCATCAGCAGCAGCTTGGCGACCTCACCCGGCTGGAACGGGATGGGCCCGAGCCGCAGCTCGATGCGCGCGCCATTGACCGTTCGGCCGAGCCCTGGCACCGCGAGCAGTGCGAGCATGAGCAGGGCGGCGAGCGCCGAGGTGTAGGTGAAGCGTGACAGCGTGCGGTGGTCGCGGACGACCGCGAGGACCACGATCAAGGCGACCAGGGCGAGCGCCGTCCACATCAGCTGCAACGGCGCGTCGGCATGCGGCACGCTCTGCCCGCGGCGCGCAGCATCGTCCGCCTTCGCCAGGTCGATGCGGTAGATCATCGCGAGCCCGAGCCCGTTGAGGACCGCGACGATCGGCAGGATCAGCGGGTCGGCTGCGGGCGCGAGCCGGCGGACGGCGAGGTGCGCCAGCAGGTACAGCCCGAAGAACCCAGCCCCGTAGTAGCCCACGTCGCGGGTCAGCGTCGTACCTCGGGCGAGCACGATGGCGGCGACCGCGCCGGTGGCCAGCAGGCCGGCGAGGACGAGCAGCCCGAGCTCGACGCCGCGCCGCGCCGGTCGCGCCGGGGTGTAGGCCGCCGTGGTCATGAGCGCGGCGCCGGTAAGCAGGAGGGTGCCGGGGTGGCCCGCGCGGCCAGGGCCGCGGAGGAGCTCGCCCCCTGGACTGCCGGCGGGCGTGCTGCTGAGGGGCGTGGTGCTGGGGGACGTGCTGCTGAGGGGCGCGTGGCCGAGGGGTGGGTGGAGGGGCAGGGGATGGAGCTCGCCACCGCTTCCGGGGTCTTCGGCAGGACCGCGGACGGCAGCGCTGCCGGGGTCGCCAGGCGCCCGACCAGGCTCTCGGCGGCTGCCCGGTCGTCCTGCGTCAGCCCGCGCTGGACCTGCTGGCGCTCGTAGTCGGGCAGCTGATCGAGCGGCTGGTAGTGCTGGACAACTGATGACAGCCGGAGCCCGAAGATGCGCGCCGGCACGCCCTGGAACACCGCCACCCGGCCGGCATCGGCGCCGACGTACCACTGGCTGCGGGTGTAGGCGAACGCGCTGCCCGTCAGCACGATGACGAGGGCGACCGCCCCCGCGGCGCTCAGGCCCAGCGCGAAGCCACGGCGTCGCCGGCGGGGAGCCGGTGCCGGCTGCTCGGCGCTGCTCTCCTCGGTCGGTTCCTCGCCCCGTAACCGGGCCGGCAGCAGCCGCCTCGCGCGGGAGGCCGCCGAGGTGCGCGGTCCGGGCGCCGGGCTGACGCGGCTGGCGCCGGGCACGGCGTCCTTCTCTGCTGCGGCCCCGGCGACGAAGGGGACGTCGGACAGTCCCGGTGCCTCCTCGACGACATCGGCCACGACGACGCTCACGTTGTCGGGCCCGCCGCCACGCAGCGCCAGCTCGACGAGCCGTTCGGCGGCCTCGTCCACCGACGGCAGCAGCAGCGCCTCGGTCATCGTCTCCTCGTGCACCACGCCGGACAGCCCGTCGCTGCACAGCAAGTACCTGTCGTGCAGCCGTGCCTCGCGCAGCGACAGGTCGGGCTCGACGCCCTGGTGCCCGTCGAGCGCCTGGGTCAGCAGGGCCCGCTGGGGATGGACCTCGGCCTGCTCAGGCGTGATGCGCCCCTCGTCGACGAGGCGCTGCACCAGCGTCTGGTCGCGGGTCACGAGGGTCAGCTCCCCGTCGCGCAGCAGGTACGCGCGGGAGTCGCCGACGTGCGCCACCCCGAGCCTGCTTCCCGATGCCAGGAGGGCGGTGACCGTCGTCCCCATCCCGGCCAGGGAGGAGTCGGACTCGACCATGTCGCGCAGTGCGTTGTTCGCCTCGTCGATGGCAGCCGACAGCTCACCGAGCAGGTCGGAGCCCGCCTCGTCGTCGTCGAGGTGGGCGAGCACGGCGACCACGGCGGAGCTGGCGACCTCACCGGCGGCATGGCCGCCCATGCCGTCGGCGACGACAGCGAGGCGGGAGCCGGCGTAGGCCGAGTCCTCATTGCCCTCCCGGACGTGGCCGACGTGGGAGCGCACGGCGTAGCGCAGCCGGAGGATCATCGCTGGAGCTCCAGGACTGTCTTGCCGATGCGCACCGGCGCTCCGAGCGCGACCGGAGTGGGACGGGTGACCTTGGCGCGGTCAAGAAAGGTCCCGTTGGTCGACCCGAGGTCCTCGACCACCCAGCCGGTCTCGGTCGGCACCAGCCGCGCGTGGTGGGAGGAGGCGAAGTCGTCGTCGAGCACCAGCGAGGAGTCGCTCGCCCGCCCGATCGTCACCGGCCCGCTACCCAGCGGCACGCTGGTGCCGCGTAGGCCACCGCTGACGACGACGAGCTTGGTCGGCATCCGCCGCTTGGAGGGTGGGCGCTGGTTGGCGGCCGGCGGCCGGGGCGCCGGGCGCTGCTGCTGGCGCCGCCGGGGGAACAGGTCGGTACGCACCACGCGGACCACCAGGAGCACAAAGATCCACAACAGGGCGAGGAACGCTAACCGAACGGCGAGAAGGGCGGCTTCTGTCATGCCGGCAGGTCAGGCCTCGGTCGGGGAGCCAGAGCCCTCACCGCCTTCGCGTCCGGCCTCGCGTCCCTGCCCTCGTGCGTGGTCATCCTTGCGGTAGACGAGCGTGCTGCGGCCGAGCTGCAGCCGGTCGCCGTCCTCGAGCCTCGCCTCGAGCACCGGCCGCCCGTTGAGAATGCTGCCGTTGGTCGAACCGAGGTCGCGGTAGACGTGCTCGCGCTCGGCAACGAGGCGGATCTCGCCGTGCTGACGCGACACCCCGGTGTCGGCCAGCCGGATCGTGCAGTCTGCCCCCCGCCCGAGGGTGATGCGATGGCGCCCCACGGGGAACTGCTCGGGTTGGCCGGCTGCCGCGGCGGACCCGGCACGAGCCGTGCCACCCGCGGCGAGTACCAGGCGTGCCCCGGCGTGGCCCCCGGCGCCGGCCTCTGCAGGCGGTCGGGGCCGGGCCCCACCGAGCGGCGGCGGGTCGGAGTAGGGGGGGCCATCGGCGGGCGAGTCGAGATCGTCACCGGCAGCGCCTTCGGGAGCAGCATCGCCAGCCATGGCGGCGCGGGGGTTCATGGGAGCCCCACCATTGACGGCGCTGTGGACGTGGTAGACGCCTACGGGCAGCGCGTCGTCGCGTTCGAGCATCACCACGACCGGCCCCACGAACGTGTAGCGCTGGTGCTCGGCGTGCTCGCGAACGATGCTGCTGAGCTCCTCGCCCAGCGCCTTGCCGTAGGGAGCGAGGCGTTCGTAGTCGCCAGCTGACAGCGCGATGGCGAACTGGTTGGGCACGAGGCTGCGGGTCGCGCTGATCGCCCGTTGCTGGTCGCACTCGCGCGTCAGCGCGCTGGCGAGCTCGACAGGCTCGACCCCGCCCTTGAACACCTTGGCGAACGCACCTTCGACGAAGCCTCCGAGGCGTTGCTCGAAGCGCGACAGAACTCCCACTGCAGCGCCTCCTCCCTGGGCAAGCCGGAATCGTAAGCGCGGCTCCGAGGCGCATACCCGGGACGCACGGGCTGCCGAACCCATTGTGGGCAGAATCGGGATCATCGCTTGTGACGACACGGTAACGGGCGAGCCGCTGGCCGAGTGCCCGCAGCGCTGTGGCGCTGGCTGTGGCGCTGCAGTGCCGCTGCTCGGTGAGGCTGCGAAGCGGGAGGCCGGCCACCCTGCCGTGGTAGTTTCGGGCTGCTTCTCGGGCGAGTGGCGGAATGGCAGACGCGCACGGTTCAGGTCCGTGTGTCCGAAAGGACGTGGGGGTTCAACTCCCCCCTCGCCCACCCCCAGGCGCGATCATCGGTCCACCCTGCACGCGTGCCGGTTCCGCCTCGCGCTGCCTCGTGAAAGCACAGGGGCAGCCGTGCGGCCGGCGCAGCCTTCACACACTTGTCTCACCTCTGACACAGCCGCGTTACCTGCTGGCTGTTGGCTCTGGTCTCACCGCCAACAGCAAGGGGAACCCATGGTCAGCAACGGCGAGCTCGAGGCACAGACCCTGTCAGCGGCGATCGGTCGCCGCTCCCTGCTGCGCGCCGCCTCTGCCTTGGCAGCGGCAGGGGTGGTGGGCCCGGCGGTGATGGCGGGTAGCGCAAGCGCGGCACCGGCCGCCGCATCGACCGGCGCCCCCGCGGCAGGACCGACGGGAGCACCGGCCGCGGCCGGCCCGTTCCCGGTGCTGCAGCCCGGCGTCGGGCGGACCCGCGGCACCTACCTGCGGGCGACCCCGCAGACCGTTTACTGGGGTGAGCTGCCGAATCGGACGAGCACGCCGGCAGCCGTCATCGCCTCGGGCAGCATCCTGACCCTGGACGCCATCTCTCACGAGGGCATCCTCGAGGACCAGGGCAAGAACCCGGTCGGCTACTTCGGGAGCAAGGGCGTCCCGCGCCGGCAGGTCCTCAACGACGCCGTCGACGTCGCCGCGCACAAGCCGCACACCGGCCCCGGTCCACACGTCATCACCGGCCCCGTCGCGGTCAAGGGCGCGCAGAAGGGCGACGTCCTCAAGATTGAGACGCTCGACCTGGCGCTGCGCGTGCCCTACGGGGTGATCTCCAACCGGCACGGGAAGGGGGCGCTGCCGGGCGAGTACCCGGAGAAGTTCGACGCCGTTCCCGAGGACCGGCCGTTCCTCATCGGCAGCGGCAACATCAGCGTCTTTGCCACGGTGCAGCAACGGCACGGCCGGCAGCGCGGGGTGCTGCCCGGCCGGGTGCCGGTGCACTACCCGCTCAACCCGTTCATGGGCCTCATGGGCGTGGCCCGCGACACTGCGACCATGGTCGACTCGGTCCCCCCGACCGACGCCGGGGGCAACCTCGACATCAACGCGCTCGGGGTGGGCAGCGCGCTGTACCTGCCGGTCCAGGTACCCGGTGCGATGTTCTTCTCCGGCGACTCTCACATGGCCCAGGGTGACGGCGAGGTTGCCCTGACCGCCATGGAGGGCTCGCTGCGGGCGACCTTCCGGCTCACCGTCATCAAGCCCGGCGGCCGGGCGCCGTCGGTCGCGTTCCGCTACCCGTTCGCCGAGACGTCCCGGCACTGGGTCCCGATCGGGCTCAGCGACCCGGACGGCCCCGGCGGTGGCGCGCAGGTCAAGACCCTCGACGCGGCGATGAAGACGGCGGTGCGCAACGCCCTGGCTTTCCTGACCCACGACATGGGGATGGAGGGCGCCGTCGCCTACGCCTACCTCAGCGCGGCGGCCGACTTCGTCGTCTCCCAGGTGGTGGACCGCACGACGGGTATCCACGGACTGCTGCGCAAGGCGGACTTCGACCGCATGTAGGCGCTGGGGCCGTGCTCACCGGGCCTGGCGTGACCCGGCGTGCTCGCCGTTGGCACCCCGCTGTGATGCTGAGATGGTTGGCGGGGATGCTCGGCGGGGGATGCTGGGCGGTGGTCGGCGACTGATGCCGGCTTCAGCAGGTGCGAAGGAGCAGCCGTGAGTCCGGAGTCCGCTGTCGACGAGCAGTACCTGCGTCGCGCTGTCGAGGCCGCGACACATGCCCCGTCGATCCACAACACGCAGCCCTGGCGGTTCCGCCTGTCCGGCGACGGCGAGCAGGGCACCGTCGAGCTCTACGCCGACCGTGAGCGCTCCCTGTCCGTGCTCGACCCGACCGGCCGGCAGATGCTGATGAGCTGCGGCGCCGCACTGCTGTTCCTCAAGGTGGCGCTTCGGGCCGACGGGTTGGACGCCGACATCGACCTGTTGCCGGACCAGGACCGTGACCACCTGGCGAGCGTGACCGTGCGCCGAGGTGCCTCCCCGTCATCGCAGGACAGCGCGCTCGCCGAGGCCGTCTCCCAGCGGCACACCCAGCGCTCGCCGTTCGACCCGCGCGAGGTCGCGCCCGAGCTGCTCGACGAGCTGCGTAAGGCGGCGGAGGCCGAGGGGGCCTGGCTCTCCCTGCTGCACCGCAGGGACGACCAGCTGGCACTGATCACCGTGCTCGCCCGCGCCGACCATGAGGAGTCGATGGACGCCGCCTACCGCGATGAGCTGCGGGCATGGGTGCGGACGGACCCGTCGCCCGACGGCATCCCGGTCGCCGTGCTCCCCGGCCACGGCGAGCGGCACAGCGAGGTCACCATCCGCGACTTCAACCCCGACCGGGTCGCCGAGGAGCCCGATGCGGCACCCGCTAACCCGCCCGTTGACGAGCACCCGGCGCTGGTCGTGCTCGGGACCGACGGCGACGACAGCTACCAGCACCTGATCGCCGGCATGGCGCTCGGCCGGCTGCTGCTGCAGGGGGCGGCCGGCGGCCTCACCGCATCGATGCTGGGCCAGGTGATCGACCGGCCCCGCCCGCGCACCTGGCTACGCCACGAGCTAGGACTGCTCGGGGAGCCGCAGATGGTGCTGCGGGTCGGCTACCCCACCGGTCCTGTCGGAGCCGCGACGGGGCGTCGCCCGATCGACGAGGTGCTTCTGCCGTAGCCGAAGGCGCCCCAAGACTTCGGCGGCCACGGGAAGAACCTGCTACACCGCGAAGACGAGGCAGGTGCTGGTCGCGGTCGCGACGACCTTGCCGTCAGCGCCCCGAACATCGCCTTCCGCAAAACTGGCGCGCCGGCCGCGGCGGGGCACCCAGCCGTGCGCGACCAGCTCGCTGCCGTCGGCGTGCACAGGGCGCAGGTAGCTCACCTTGATCTCCAGGCTCGTGTACCCGATGCCCACGGGCAGCGTGCTCTGCACGGCGCATCCGCAGACCGAGTCAAGGAGCGTGCAGACGAGGCCGCCGTGCACCAGGCCGATGGGGTTGTAGACCGACTCGTCGGGGGTGCACCTGAACACGACGTCGCCGTCGCTCACATCGGTCAGCCGGAACGCCATCAGCCCAGCGATCGGGGCCCCGGGCAGAGTTCCATCGCGCACGGCGCGCAAGTGGTCGATGCCCGCCAGCTGACGGCCCCGCTCGGCTGCCGCCCGCGGGTCGTGCCACGAGACGGTCTTGCTGCGCGGCTCGCCCCAGCCGTCAGACAAGAGCGCCCGAACCGTCAGACAAGGACGTCGTCGACGCCCGTGATCGTCATTGCCGACCACGCCTCGTCGACGCGGTGGGAGAGCAGGACGATGTCCTGCAGCTCGCCGTGGCGGTCACGGATGTGGTCCTCGAGCATCGCCTCAGCGGCGAACCCGAGCCTGTTGAACATGGCGATCGTGCCCTGCTGCGCGGCGATGACCTCGACGACGACCTTGCCCAGGCCCATGCCGACCGACTCGTGCAGCGCGAGCTGCGCGAGCCGGCGTCCGACCCCCTGACCACGGGCCGCCGGGTCGACGACCAGCCGCAGCTCGCCGACGTGGCTCGACCAGCCACGCAGCGGAAGCAGCGCGACGAAACCCAGGATGCGGCCGTCGTCGTCGAGGTCGACCCAGCGCCGCCCCTCGCGCCCCTGCTCGGTCCACGAACGCAGGACGGCGGGCTCGAAGTCCTCCTTGATGAAGGTGAGATCGCCCTCGGGCAGGCCCGCGAAGAAGGCGCTCAGCGCGTCGAGGTGGGTGGGGGCCAGCTCGGTCGTCGTCATACAGCCTCCTCGGCCGGGAGCTCGTCGCTGCGCCGCTGCAGGAACTCGATGATCGTCGGGATGGTGACCTTGGCTGCGGTGCGTCCGACCGCCAGGCCGATGTGCCCGGCGTTGAGCAGGAGCTCCTCGGGCTCGTCGGACCCGACGAGGCTGGTCAGCGGGCGGGCGGCATCGACCGGGACGATGTGGTCGCGCTCGGCGACGACGTTGAGGAACGGGCAGGTGATGTCGCGTAGCGACACCGGGTCGCCCGCCAGGCGCACGGTGTCGTTGATGAAGCCGTTGCCCCGCACGAGCATGTCAACGGTCTGCCGGGCGGTGGCACCCGGGAACGGAATGTGGTCGTTGGACCAGTGAGTCATGGTCTGGTAGGCGACCATGTACTCGTCGTTCCACAGGTTCTCGAGCAGGGTGGCGTACTGGGCTGCCTCCGCGGTCGGCTTGAGGACGCGGAACGACTGGCGCATGACGCCGGGCGGGACGTTGCCCGTCTCGTCGACGACGTTGTCGACCTCGAGGCGCCCGTCGCGGAACATGTCACCGAACAGGCCCATCCCGGTGTAGTCGACCGGGGTGGCGATGGTGGTGAGGCTGCGGATCGGCAGGTCCGGGTTGTGCGCCGTCGACAGCAGGGTCAGCACCCCCCCGAAGCAGTAGCCGAGCAGGTTGACCTCGTCAGCTCCGCTGACCTCGAGCGCCCGCTCGATGCCGGCCGGCAGGTAGCCGTCGACGTAGTCCTCGAGCGTGTTGCCGGCGTCGCGCTCGTCGGCGACGCCCCAGTCGAGCAGGAAGACGTCGAACCCTGCGTCGAGCAGGTGCTCGATGAAGCTGTTGCCCGGGTGCAGGTCGAGGATGTAGCTGCGGCTGACCAAGCTGAAGGTGACGAACAGCGGCGGGCTGTACTTGACCCTGTCGCTGCGGTAGCGCCAGAGCTGGACGCGGTCGCGCTGCCAGACCACGTCCTTCGGCGTGGCGCCGACCGGCGGCCGGTCGATGCCCGCCGCCAGCTTGATGCCGTTACGGGCGCGAAGGGCGTTGCGCTCGACCTCGCGCCGCACGCGGCTGGCCATGTCGAGCGGTGTCCTGAGACTGGGCGCCGTCAGTAGAGGCGGTGGCATGCGCTTGATCCTTCCTGGCGTCGTCGATTGCTGCGGTGAGCAGGCGCAGCTGCCTGTCGAGGGCCGCGACCTGCTCGCGGAGCCGCGTGACGTCGCTACCTGCCGGCAGGTTGGCCGCGTGCCAGAGCCGCCGGGTCTGGCGCTCCAGCCGGGCGCGCAGGTCGGCCTGCAGCTTCAGGCTCACCGAGACGGCGTCAGCGAAGGTCGAGGTCTGCACGAAGCCCTCGAGCGTCGGCGCCACCGCGCGGTCGACCCGGTCGAAAGCTTGGCGCCACAGGGGCTTGTCCGCCATCGTCCCACCCTTCCGGCCTGTGGTCCCGCTCACTTACCCCGCCCGCGGCGGTCCAGACCTGCTCCACCCGAGTCCGGCGAAGCCGCGGGCCGCCAGCAGTATGCGCTGGGCGGTCCAGGCCCCGCGCCCCAGGTGCGGTCTCGTCCCGGCGCAACTCAATAGCCCGTTCGGAGTCAAGTCGGCGGCCGATCGGGTCGACCCCGTTGGTGACTTCCGCCTCACCCACCGGCTACGCCCGCCTCCCCCTTGGACCGCCATGTCTCGCGACCTGCCCCTTTCGCCGTCCGCCCGCCCCTCGAAGCGGCTGAGCGCCGCGCTGGCGGTCCTGCCAGCAGCGGCCGTGGCGCTGTTCGCTGGTGCCGCGCCGGCACTCGCTGCTCCAGCCGCGCCTATGGGGGCGCAGGCCGCACCGCTGGCACCGGTCCTGCACCCCGAGGCCGACCACATGGGCTCGACCATCCGGGCGCACGAACCCGCATCCGAACCGCTGACCCTCGCACCCCGCACGAGGATGTCGGTGACCGCGACGGGCCAGCCGCTCGGGATGGACGTGAGCAGCTTTCAGGGCAACGTCAACTGGCAGACCGCCGCGGCAAACGGCGCGAAGTTCGCCTACATCAAGGCCAGCGAGTCCACCACCTACCTCAACCCGTACCTGTACTCGCAGTTCACCGGCGCCTACGCGGCGGGCATCATCCGCGGGACCTACCACTTCGCCCTGCCGGACCGGTCGTCCGGGGCCACGCAGGCGGCGTACTTCACCAGCCACGGGGGCTTGTGGTCGGCTGACGGCAAGACCCTGCCGCCCATGCTCGACATGGAGTACAACCCCTACGGCCCCACCTGCTACGGCAAGAGCGCAAGCGAGTTGACCAGCTGGATCGCCGACTTCAACAACGCCGTGCATGCCACGACGGGCCGCTACCCGGTCATCTACACGACGACCGACTGGTGGACCGCCTGCACCGGCAACACCCCCGCGTTCGGCGCGACCAGTCCGCTGTTCATTGCGCGCTACGCCAGCAGCCCGGGGATCATGCCGGCCGGCTGGGGCTACCAGACCATCTGGCAGTACAGCGATGCGGGCATCTTCCCGGGGGACGCCGACGTCTTCAACGGCTCGCTGACACAGCTGCGGACCTTCGCCATGGGCGGCCAGGTCACCTTGGTTGCACCGGTGCTCAACCCGATCACGGTGCGCTACCAGCAGCTGGGCGGCGCCTCGTCCTTCCTGGGCGCGCCGGTCGACGCCATTCACGCCGTGACCGGCGGACAGGCGCAGACCTTCCAGAACGGGATGCTGCTCTACTCGGCCGCGACCGGGGTGCACGAGGTGCACGGAGGGATCTATGGCACCTACCGCGCGTACGGCGGCCCAAGCGGCTTGATGGGGCTGCCCCTCACCGACGAGACGACGACTCCGGACGGCGTCGGCCGGTTCAACCACTTCTCCGGGTCGGGCGCGTCGATCTACTGGTCGCCCTCGACCGGGGCCCACGAGGTGCAGGGGATGATCCGGGCCCGCTGGGCATCGGTCGGCTGGGAGCGCAGCCGCCTCGGCTACCCGGTGAGCAACGAGTACGCCATCAACGGCGGCCGGCGCAGCGACTTCGTCGGCGGCGCGATCACCTGGATCGCGGGATCGGCCGGGATCTGGTACTGGTAGGGGACCGTTGCGTGAGGAGCCTGCCCGATGCCTGTTTCTGTTGCGAACGCTGATGACCTCGGCTCGGCGCCGCAGGTGAGCGTCACGCCCGACACCTCGCCGGCCTCGCTGGAGGTGCGGGACCTCGTCGTCGGTACCGGTACCGAGGCGGGCACCGGCGACACCGTCTCGGTGCAGTACCACGGTGTCCACATCCATGACGGCAACGTGTTCGACTCGTCGTGGAACCGTGGCGGCAGCCCGGTCTCGTTCCCGCTGGGCCAGGTCATCCCCGGCTTCCGCGACGGCATCGCCGGGATGCGCGAAGGCGGCCGCCGCGTCCTGGTCGTCCCGCCGGAGATGGGCTACGGCTCCCGCGGCGCCCCGCCAGCCATCGGGCCTGACGAGCCGCTGGTGTTCGTCGTCGACCTGGTCAAGGTCCGCTGACCGTTCTCCGGCGAGGCGCTGGGCCGCTGCGGGCGGTGCCTGCGACAGTGCCTGCGACAGTGTTGGTCCTCGGCGGCCGCAGCGAGATCGGTATCGCTGTTGCTGAGCGGCTGGTCCGGGGCGGGGCGCGGCCCGTGGTCCTGGCAGCCCGGCGTCCGGCCGACCTCGACGAGCAGGACGAGTCGTTGCGCGCGGCTGGTGCCTCGAGCGTGGAGCGGGTGGAGTTCGACGCCGACGACATCGCCGCTCACCCTGCGCTGCTCGAGGGCATCGCTCAGCGCTTCGGCCCGATCGGCATCATCGTTGTCGCCTTCGGTGTGCTCGGCGACCAAGCCCGGGCGGAGCTCGACCCGGCGCATGCGGTCGCTGTGGCGCATACCAACTACCTCGCGCACGTCAGCGTCCTCACCGTGCTGGCCGCGCAGCTGCGACGGCAGGGCAGCGGCACGCTCGTCGTTTTCTCCTCCGTCGCGGGGGTGCGGGTCCGGCGGGCCAACTACGTGTACGGCTCGACCAAGGCGGGGCTCGACGGCTTCGCCTCCGGGCTGGCCGACGCGCTGGCCGGTACCGGTGCCCGGCTGCTGCTGGTGCGACCGGGCTTCGTGATCGGCAGGATGACGGCGGGAATGGCGCCGGCGCCGTTCTCGAGCACGGTCGACCAGGTCGCAGACGCCGTCGTGACCGGCTTGCAGGAGGGCCGGCGGGTGGTGTGGGTGCCGCCGGTGCTGCGCATGGTCTTCGCCGTTGCCCGCCTGGTGCCGCAGCGGGTGTGGCGCCGGCTGCCGCGCTGAGGCGGGCCCAGCTGGTCGGCCGCGCCTACGCTCGCCACATGACAGCAGCGCCCTCGTCCCTCGACCCTGACGCCGCCGCCTTCCTCGAGCAGGTGAACGCCGCGGGTGCCCCGGCTGTCCAGAACGGCACCCCCGAGCAGGCCCGCGCCGCGCACCTGGGCAGCGCGGCGCGGGTGGCGGGGCCGGGGGAGCACGTCGAGCAGGTGTCGGACGGGACGGCCGATGGCGTTCCCGTTCGCATCTTCGTGCCGGCCGGTGCCCGAGGGGTGACGGTCTACCTGCACGGCGGCGGCTGGGTGGTCGGCACGCTCGAGTCGTACGACACGCTGTGCCGGGCAGTGGCCAACAGCTCGCAGACGACGGTGGTGGCGGTGGGCTACGACCTGGCGCCGGAGGCCCAGCATCCGGTGCAGCTACAGCAGGTCGCGACCGTAGTGCGGTGGATTCGCCGGGAGATCACGGCGGACGAGCCGCTGCTGCTCGCCGGCGACAGCGCTGGTGGCTACCTGGCGGTGCTGGCGGCTGATGAGGCGGTGGGGGCGGGACTGCCCGTGGCCGGGATGGCGCTCGTCTACCCGGTGGTCGCGCCGCCGGGTGAGGGCTCGGCGGTAGAGGGCGCAGCAGGTTCGATGCAGTTGTTCGCATCGGGGCACTACCTCGATGCCGAGGCGATGCGCTGGTACTGGCGGGCCTACGCACCGGACGGTGCGCCCGGGGCGTACGACGTGGAGCTGAGCACTCTGCCGCCGACGCTTGTCATCACGGCGGGACACGACGTCCTGCGCGATGAGGGGGCCGAATTCGCGGAGCGCCTGGCAGCGGCGGGTGTCGCGGTGGAGCATCATCCGTTCCCCGCGCAGATCCACGGTTTCATGCGGCTGACCGCTCTGGTTGGGCAATCGCGGGACGCCCTCGATCTGATTGGCGCCTTCCTTGCCCAGAGGGTGGCCAACGCTGGCTGAAGTCGGGCGTGAACGGCATTTTTGTCGGACCCTCTCGTTAGAGTCGAACATGTGTTCGAGACAAGGGATGCCACCGCGGATAGCACCGCGGGTGGCGCTGCGAGCGGCACCGCGGGTGGCGGCTCGTTCGACGAGGAGCTGACCGGGCTCGCTGGTGGGCTGCGTGCCTGGGCCGGGCAGGACCTGAGCCTGCTGCCGGTGGTCGCGGTCCCTCGCCGGGTCGAGATCCTGCTGCGGTTGCGCAACGAGGTCGAAGGCGAGCTGCTGCGCGAGCTGCTGGTCTGTGACCGCAGCGGCGAGGCCGCACGGCTCGGTGGCGGGTCGACGGTGGGCTGGCTCGCCGACGCCGGCCGGCTGGACCACCGGCACGCCTCGTCGCTGGTCCGCACCGCCCGCGGGCTCGCCGACCGGCTACCCGCCACCGCCAAAGCACTGTCGAGCGGTGACATCACCTTCGAGCACGCCCGAGTGCTCAACCGGGCGGTCACACCCGCACGGGTCGCGCTCGCCCAGACCGACTACGCCGGGGGGATGGCCCAGGCCGAGGACGACCTGCTCACCGTGGCGATCCTGGCCAATCCCGAGACCACCCACCGCGCCGCCCAGTCCTGGGCCCACACCCTGGACCCGCAGGCCCAAGCCATGACCCAAGCCCAGCAGCACGAGGCCCGCGAGCTGTACCTGGACCGCACCTATGACGGCATGCTCTCGATCAACGGCCGGCTCGACCGCGAAGCCGGCGACGTCCTGCTCACCGCCATCGGCGCCCTCACCACCCCCAGGGCCAGCGGCCTTGGCGGCCTGTCCGGTGACACCGACCAGCGCACCAGCCCCCAACGCCGCGCCGACGCCCTCACCGAACTGTGCCAGCAGGTCCTGACCGCCGGCGACCTGCCCGAGGTCGCCGGCGAACGGCCTCACCTCAACCTCACCGTCAGCCTCGAATCGCTCGAGCTACGCGCCGGTGCCCCCGCCGCCCAGCTCGGCCACACCGGCCCCGTCGTCGCCGAGACCGCCCGCCGCCTCGCGTGCGACGCCAGCATCAGCCGCATCATCACCGACGGCCCTAGCCAGATCCTCGACGTCGGCCGGCGCACCCGCACCATCGGCCCGGCACTGCGCCGCGCCCTGGTCGTGCGCGACGCCGGGTGCATGCACCCCGGCTGCGACCGGCCCCCCTCCTGGACCGAGGGACACCATCTGAAGCACTGGGCCGACGGCGGCACCACCGACCTGGCCAACCTGGTCCTGCTGTGCCGCCGGCACCACCGCGCCCAACACGAAGGAGGCCGCGCCCTGCAACGCCCCACCGACCGCGCCGGCTACTACGACACGTACCGCACCCGCGCCACCACCGCAACCCGCTGCGCCACCTGCCGACCCCTGCCGGTGCCGCGCCACTCACCCCGGCGAACAACAGCACCCGAACCCGGGCCGGACGACCCCTTCTGACCTGGGTGCCACGACCAAGAGGCCCGTAGCGGCCGGGACCGCTAGGGCCCGGTCCAGGCGCGAGCCGCGCCCGGGCTAGCGTCGAACGACACCCGGCGGCGTCAACTGACGTGCGCCTGCGACGACGAAGGGACCCCACCGATGCGGGCAGCACGCTTCGACACGGCGACGCGCAGCCTGGAGGTCGTCGACGTCCCGGTGCCCGAGCCCGGGCCGTTGGAGGTGCTTGTCAAGGTGCATGCCTGCGGCATCTGCCTGTCCGACGTTCACCTGCTCGACGGCTCGCTCCCGAGCCAGCTGCCCGTCGTCACGCCCGGGCACGAGGCCGCCGGGGTGATCGAGCGGGTGGGCAGTCAGGTGCACGGCTGGCAGCCCGGGCAGCGGGTGGTGCTCGCGGGCGGACGAAACTGCGGTGAGTGCTGGTTCTGTGCGCGCGGCCGGGTCGAGGAGTGCCAGCAGTTCCAGATCATGGGCTTCGCCTTTGACGGCGCCTGGGCCGAGTACGTCGTGGTGCCATATGCCGCCATAGCCGAGGTGCCGGACTCGGTGCCGCTGGAGCAGGCGGCCGTCTTGGCTGACGCGGTTGCGACGCCCTACGCCGCGCTGACCGACCGAGCGGGGCTGTCGCCAGGCGAGTCAGTCGGGCTGTGGGGCATCGGCGGGCTCGGCGTGCACGCGGTCCAGATCGCGCGGATGGTCGGGGCCACGCCGATCATCGCACTCGATCCTCTGCCGGCAGCTCGCGAGCGGGCGCTGGCCCTGGGCGCCGACCACGCGCTCGACCCGACAGACGAGGACTGCATCTCCCAGGTGTGGGCGCTGACGGGCAACCGAGGCCTCGACGTCGCAGCCGACCTCGTCGGAGCCAACCGGGTGCTGGCCCAAGCGGACCTCACGCTGGGTCGGGGCGGTCGGCTCCTGATGGTGGGGCTGTCTCCCGAGCCGGTCCAGCTGGGCATGGGAATGCTGTTCGGGGTGCTGTCGCACACCTTGATGGGGCACCTCGGCTACCGGCGCAAGCACCTCGACATCCTGGTCGAGCTGGTCGCCTCGGGCCGGCTCGACGTGTCGGGGTCGGTGAGCGACGTCATCCCGCTGGAGGACGTCGCCCGCGGGGTCGAGCGGCTGACGAGCAAGGAGGGCAACCCGGTGCGGATCGTGGTCAACCCCCGTGCGACATGACCGAGAAGCTGATGCCGGCCGCCTGCAGCCGGTCGCGCAGCACGGGCCCCATGGCAGTGGCCGTCGTGACCATGCCAGCGGTGTCCGGTAGCTCGTCGTGGGCGAGGCACAGGGCGGACTCGCCCAACATCTTGGAGGTCTCCCCGTAGCCCGGGTCGCCGCCCCGCACCTCGGTGACGACCTGGCGGCCACCGGCTTTGCCGACGAAGCGGACGCGGAACCACGCCTTCTCGATCTGCTCGGCGGAGGGGCCGGCCCCCGAGGGCCGCAGCCGTTGCATGAACGCTCGAGCGGGCGGCAGCTGGGCGGCGGCGACTGCACCGCCGACGCCGCCGGCGATGGCAGCGGCGGTCACCGGGTTGCTGACGGCCAGCATGTGGCTGTAGGTGAACTCGGGCCCATAACGCTCGAGGGCGGCAGCTGACTGGACGACGATCTGCGGGTCGATCGTGGGCATCGGCAAGACCCACTTGCCAACCTTCCGGTCATAGCCGGGGCGCCCCGGGACGGACCGGACAACGCGCCCTCCGGAGGCTGGCGGCTCGGCTGCTCGCCGCTCCCGGTGCGCTGCGCCGGCCTGGCGCAGCCGCGACATCGCGCCAAGTGCGGAGGCGAAGGTGCCGCCGGAGAACGTCCCGCGCGCCGTCACGTAGCCGGTCAAGCGCACCGGTAGGCCCTCGGGTAGCTGCTCCACCGCATGCTGGGCGCCGAGGTCGTGCGGAATGGAGTCGAATCCGCAGGCGTGCACGATGCGGGCGCCGCTTCGTTCGGCTGCCGCGTGGTGCGCGACATACATCCGGTCGACGAACTCGGGCTCGCCGGTCAGGTCGACGTAGTCAGTGCCGGCGGCGGCGCAGGCGGCCACCAGCGGCTCCCCGTGCTGCAGGTAGGGCCCGACAGTGGTGACGACTACCCCGGCCGACTCCGCGACCCGCTGTACGGAGGCGGCGTCGGTGACGTCGGCCTCCAGGATCGTCAGTTGAGCACCCGACGCGCCGAGGCGGTCACGAACCGCCTCGAGCTTGCCGCGGTTGCGGCCCGCAAGAGCCCACCGAGTGCCCTCTGGGGCGTGCGCGGCGAGGTACTCCGCGGTCAGCGCCCCCGTGAACCCGGAGGCGCCGAACAGCGCGATGTCGTAAGGGCGGTCGGCAGACCGTGATGAGCGAGGCATGAAGCTGAGGCTAGAGACCCGGTTCGGGCGGTGTCGCCACGGGGCTGTCGGGCAGCCGGCGACGTCCGGGCAGACCGAGGTCGTGGCGGTGGTACCACCGCAGTTCCCGGTCGCCCTCCAGCCAGCACAGCAGCACGGGCACGCCGTCGAGCTCCGCGGGGAAGTCGAGCAGCAGCGGCGCGAGGCCCTTCAGCTGCGCTCCCCGGGCCTGGATCGTGGTCACCAGCTCGTCGAGGCGCGCCTGAGCGGCCTTGAGCTCGGGCAATCCACCGAGCGATGTATGCGCCCCGCCCCGCGTTGCGGCCGCCAGCTCGGCGGCGTCAGCCCGCAGGGCCACCACCGCGTCGAGCGTGGGCAGCAGGTCGGCGAGCACCGCGCGTGCCTCTGGCACATCGAACAGGGGCACGTCGGACGAGGCCACGTCAGCCACCGTCCCATCCCTCGCCGCACCGGGTCCCAGCAGCACGAGCCACGGCCCTACCAGGCCGGCACGCCTGCACCCCCGTCCGCCGGGTGCAGCGAACGGGGGTGCGGGGCGTGATCGTGCGGGTCAGACGCGGCCGACCAGGTAGTCGCTGGTCCAGATGGGGGCCAGCTGGACGACGGTTCCACTGTGCGGCGCGTGCCACATCATGTTGCCCCCGGCGTAGATGCCGACGTGGTAGACGTTGCCCGGGGACCCGAAGAAGATCAGGTCACCAGGAGCCTTGGCACCTTGCGAGATGTGCGCAACGGCCGCGTACTGCGAGTTGGTGTTGTGCGGAATGCTGCGGCCAAGGCGTCCGTAGACGTACATGGTGAGCCCCGAGCAGTCGAACGCGTACGGCCCCGCAGCGGCCCAGACGTAGGGCTTGCCCTGCTGTTGGGCTGCTATGGCGACGGCCTGGCCACCGATCCCGCTTGGTCGCGGCGCGCTACAGGCACCCACAGCGACGATGGCGGTGAGCGCCAGGAGGAGCGCCGCGAAACGCTGACGCAGCAGGGGCAACCCGGCGGAGCGGGCTCCAGCACTTACTGCGGCCGTCGGATACGCGGTCGGAGCGACGGCACTGTTGCTGACTCCCGTGGCGGGGTCGGAGGCAGCCGCCAGGGCGGGCTGCTTCAGGGCAGGGTTGAGCACGGGCACGTTGTGTCCTTCCCGACCGCCTACGGGGTGAGCTGTCGGGTTCGGGCTGGGCTGCCCGGCGTCCTCGCGCATCGCGCGGTTCCGCTTCACCCCAAGCGCCGGCGGGGCCGGCGCAGAAGTTGGTTCCCCCGTTCCTGCCCGAGTGTGTGGTGAGTCGGAAGGCGTTGAAGTGCGGGCAGGACTCGGCGTCCACCTCAAGCCGGGTAGTTGACGCACGAACCGTAGCCCGACCCGCAAGGTAACGGACAGTTGTTGCGACCTTCATCACACCCAGTCCGCGCGTGTCGTCCCGGTCTGGTGGATTTCGTGCGGACGATCATGGGTTCGCGCGGCAGACTGGACGCATGCCGGAGTTGCCGGAGGTCGAGGCGCTGGCCGCGTTCCTCAGCGAGCGCGCGGCCGGCCGAGTTGTGGCGACCGTATGGCCGGTAGCCGTCAACGTCCTGAAGACCTACGACCCACCGCCCTCGTCCCTGAGCGGGCTCACGGTCGGTCAGACCGTCCGGCGCGGCAAGTTCCTCGACATCGACGTCGACGGGCTGCACCTGGTGCTGCACCTTGCTCGCGCCGGGTGGCTGCGGTGGAAGGAGCAGCAGCCGCCAGCGCCGCCGCGTCCCGGCAAGGGGCCGCTGGCGCTGCGGCTCGTCCTCGATGACGGCAGCGGCTTCGACCTCACCGAGGCTGGCACGCAGAAGCGGCTGGCGGTCTACCTCGTCCGCGACCTGGCCCAGGTGCCGGGCGTGGCCCGGCTGGGCATCGACCCGCTCGATCCGGCCTTCACGCCGCAGGCGCTCAAGGCTCTGCTGACGACGCGCCAGCAGGTGAAGGGGGTGCTGACCGACCAATCCGTGCTCGCGGGGGTCGGCAACGCCTACTCCGACGAGGCCCTGTGGGCAGCCCGGTTGTCGCCCTTCAAGCCGGCGGCCAACCTCGACGACGACGAGGTGGCGCGCTTGCACGCCGCGGTCGTCGACACCTTGACCGATGCCGTCGAGCGGGCCCGCGGGCTGGCCAGCGGCGAGCTCAAGGCCGAGAAGAAGTCGGGCCTCGCGGTGCACGGGCGCCTCGGGGAGCCCTGCCCGCGCTGCGGCGACACCGTTCGTCAGGTGGCATTCGCCGACAAGAGCCTGCAGTACTGCCCCACCTGCCAGACGGGTGGCAAGCCGCTCGCCGACCGCCGCCTGTCACGGCTGCTCAAGTAGCGGTCGGCCGCACCTCGGGCGGTCGGGCGTCGCGCGCTCGATGCCCGCCGCCCCCGAACAGCAGGGCGGCCGCCATCCGGACCGCGATGGAGTACGTCGGGTAGGCGGTAATCGTCTGCGCAAGCCGCCCGGCGAGCATCCGGCTGCGCATCGCGAGCGCGCCCGCGGCCATCACCTCGCCGCCGCTGGGAGCGACGACAGTCATGCCGACCACCTCGAGCAGGTAGGGCGAGCGCACCCCCGGTACCCGCGGCGCGGCGATCAGCCGGACGAACCCGGCGGTCTCACCGGCGCACCGCGCCCGGTCGGTGACCGCCATCGGCACATGTGCCACCTTTGCTGCCGCGCCGTAGCGCGCGTACGCCTCGCTCTCGGTCAGCCCCACCCGCGCCACCTCCGGGTCGGTGAACGTCACCCATGGAACGACCCGGCCGTCGAACGCCTTCGGGCGCCGGGCGAAGGCGTTGCCGGCGGCGAGCCGACCCTGCTCGTCGCCGAGGTGAGTCAGCGCGAGCGTGGCCGCGCAGTCCCCCGCCGCCCAGATGTGCGGCCGGGTCGTCCGCAGCGTGGCGTCGACGGCGACCCGCCCCGTGGCCGGCTCGACGACGACACCGGCCGCCTCCAGCCCCAGCCCGGCCGTCGCAGGCCGGCGACCGGTCGCGAGCAGCAGGACGCTGCCGTCGATGGTCTCGCCGTCGTCCTCGTCGGCACGCAGGTGCAGCCGCACCCCGGCGACATCGCCGGGTCGGGAAACCGGGGAGACGCGGAGCACCTGCCGTCCGGTCCGGACGTCGACTCCCTCGTCCCGCAACACCTGCGTCAGCGCCGCCGCTGCCGTCGGCTCGTCCCGCTCCAGCAGCTGCGGTCCGCTGCTGACGAGCGTCACTCGAGCACCGAGGCGCCGGTAGGCCTGGGCCAGCTCGCACCCCATGGGGCCACCGCCGAGCACGAGCAGGTGCTCGGGCAGCGTGTCGAGGCCGAAGACGGTGCGGTTGGTGAGGTACGGGACGTCGCCGAGCCCATCGATGGCGGGGATCCGTGGCCCTGCCCCGGTCGCGAGCACCACCCGCTCCGCGCGCAGCCGGCGCTGCCGGCGCCCGTCGTCGACCTCCAGCAAGTGGGGACCGGTGAAGCGGGCCCGGCCCGGCACCACCGTGATGCCCTGCCGTTCGAGCACCTGCGGCGACTCGTCCTGCTCGATCTCGGAGATGACCGTGCGCACGCGCTCGTGCACCGCGGCGAGGTCGACGTCGACCGTGGCCGTGAAGCCGCGCCCAGCGCCGGAGCGCGCGGCGTGCACCCGGCGGGCGACCTCCAGCACGGTCTTGCTCGGCACGCAGCCGTGATGGGTGCAGTCGCCGCCGAGCCGCTCGGCCTCGACCAACGCAACCCGGGGGCCGGCACCGCCCGCCCTACCGGGCCTGCCAGCCGCCGCCCGCGCCGCGGCAAGACCCGTCGCCCCACCGCCGATGACGACGAGGTCGAACAGCTCGGTTGCTGTGTCGGTTGCTGTGTCGGTTGCTGTGTCGGTTGCTGTGCCGGTTGCTGTGTCGGTTGCTGTGCCAGTTGCTGTGTCGGTCCCCACCTGGGCTGGCATACCCTGACCTGGCACGCGGGAGCCCGGACGACCGGGCTGAGAGGGTGGCTCGCGGCCACCGACCGTCCGAACCTGTCCGGGTCATGCCGGCGTAGGGAGGCCCCTCGGTGGCGACGATCTCGCCCGACCGTAAGACGAACCGTCGCTCGGGCGCCGCTGCCGGCAGGGTGTGGAGCCCGCTGCTGCATCACCGGCGCCCGGAAGTGGCACCGACGCTGGCAGAGCCGGCACCGCGAGCCCTGGGCGCCCTCGACCAGGCGGGGCTCTGGGGCAACCTCGGTGTCAGCCTGCTCGGCTTCACCGGCGCGATGGTGGTGCTGCAGCCGGGGGGCGCCGGAACGCCGACGATGCCGCTGGTCGGCGCGGTGCTCGCCGTGGTGGTGGGGACGGCGCTCGGCAGCATCGCGCTCGGACTGTCCGCTGTCCCCGGTGCCCAGACAGGCGCACCCGCGATGGTGCTGCTGCGGGGGTTGTTCGGCACGCGGGTGTCGTATCTCCCGACGGTGCTGAACATCGTGCAGATGTTGGGCTGGGGCACGTTCGAGCTGGTGACGATCGCGACCGCCGCCCGGATGGTCGTCCCCGGAGTACCGCAGTGGGGGTACGTCGTGATCGGGGGTGTGGTGACGACGCTGCTAGCGATTCGCCCTCTCGGCACCGCCCGGCTGCTGCGGCGCTACGTCACGGTCGCCGTCGTGCTCGCGCTGGCCTACCTCGCCCTGCAGCTGCTGCGCCGCCCACTGCCACCGGCGACGGCCGGCGACTGGTCCGGGTTCTGGCCGGCGGCCGACTCCGCGCTGGCCGTCGCCGTGTCGTGGGTGCCGATGGCCTCGGACTACGCGCGGCACTCGCGCAGCCGCGGCGCCGCCCTCGCGGGGACCGCCGTCGGGTACGGGCTGACCCAGATCGCGTGCTACCTCGTTGGCATCGTCGCGATCGTGACGGTCGCGCACGACGCCGACCACGTCTTCGGCGCCTTCCTCGCGGTGCCCGCCGGCACCCTGGTGTTCGCCGTGCTTGCGGTACGCGAGCTCGACCAGTCGTTCGCCAACGTCTACTCCACCACGGTCTCCACTCAGAACCTGCGGCCTCGCTGGGACCGGCGAGTGCTTGCGGCCGTCATCGGCGGCACGGTGACGGTGCTGGCGCTCGTGGTGCACATCGGCGACTACGCGAGCTTCCTGTCGCTCGTCGGCTCGGTCTTCGTCCCGCTGTTCGGCGTCGTCTTCGCCGACTGGTACCTGCTCGGCGGCCGGCACCGCTGGGACCTCAGCGAGCACTCCCCGGCCCGTCCGCTGCTGCTGCTGCCGTGGGTGCTCGGCTTTGTCGCGTACCAGATGATCTACCCGGGCGGTGTGTCGACGTGGGCGTCGATGTGGGGCAAGCTCGACGACGCGGTCGGGTTCGTCGCCCAGCCGTGGATGAGCGCGTCGGTCGTCTCCTTCGTCCTCGCGGTGCTCGTGACGCTGGCCATCGGGGCTGGGCGCCGGGGGCGCCGGCGGGCAAGCGCGTGACAGTCGACGCCCTCTCGGTGCGCTGGCAGGAGGCGATGCAGCCGGCCCTCGACGCCGTGCTCGCCCACCCGTTCCTCACCGGGCTCAGTGCGGGAACGCTCGACCGCCCCGCGTTCGAGCACTTCGTCGTGCAGGACAGCCACTACCTGCGGGACTATGCTCGCGCCCTGCTCGTCCTGGGTGCGAAGGCGTCGACGGCGGCCGACAGCGCGATGCTCGCCCGGCACGCATCGGGGGCCACCCAGGCCGAGCTGAGCCTGCACGCGGGCCTGCTCGACGCACTCGGCGTCGCACCTGCCACGGTCGATGCGACACCCGTCGCCCCGACCACCCGCGCCTACACCTCCTACCTGCTTGCCACCGTGCACCGCGGGGACTTCGTCGACGGCCTCGCCGCGGTGCTGCCCTGCTACTGGATCTATGCGCAGGTGGGGCAGGTGCTGGCCGAGCGCGGGTCGCCCGATCCGCTCTACCAGCGCTGGGTCGACAGCTACGCCGACCCGACGTTCGCCGCCGTCGTGACCGAGGTGCTGTCACTCGTCGACCGGACCGGTGCCGGCGTCGGTGCTAGGCAGGAGCGCTCGGCGCGCACCCACCTGCTGACGACCTCGCGCTATGAGTGGATGTTCTGGGATGCCGCGTACCGGCGGGAGGCCTGGCCGCTGCCGATACTGGAACCGTGACCGGCGACAGTGGGGATGCTGCCCGTGCGGCCCGCACGCCGGACGACGGCTGGAGTCGCCCGTCACCGCGGCTGTGGCTAGCCCGGCAGATCGTGCTCGGTGCATCCGCAGCCGGGCTTGCCCTGGTGCTCGGCGTCGCCGTGGCGCTCCTCGGCTCGGCCCGTGCCGCGGAGCTCACGGTCCTTGGGGTGGTCGCCGCGGCCGCAGCACTCTGGGTCGCACTGCGCGGCCGGTACCGATCCTGGGCGTACGTGGAACGCGACGACGACCTCATCGTGCGCCGGGGACTGCTGGTCCGGCGGCTCTCGGTCGTCCCGTACGGCCGGATGCAATTCATCGATGTCACCGCAGGGCCGGTGGACCGGTGGCTGGGGCTCGCGACCGTGCAGCTGCACACCGCGGCTGCCTCCTCGGATGCCCGCATACCGGGCCTGGTCGACGCGGAGGCGCGGCGGTTGCGCGACCGGCTCGCCACCCTGGGCGAGGCGAGGGCGGCCGGCCTGTGAGCGCCCTGTGAGCGCCGCGCCGGCAGCGCCGTTGAACGCCTCGCCGCCACCCGAGCTGGGGCCGGAGGTGCTGCCCGAGCAGTGGGCCCGGCTGCACCCGCTCTCGCCCCTGGTGCGGTTCGCGCGGGCCCTCGCGGTACTCGCCGTGGCCTTCGGGCCGAGCTACCTCGCCCGGCTTACGACCCGAGCCGGGGACGGGCACGACTCCGTCCGGTTCTGGTTCGACGTCGCCGTGCCGGTCGTCGGGGTGATCGCGGGTGTGATCACCTGGTTCGTTACCCGCTGGCGCGTATCCGGGCGCGACCTGCAGATCGAGACCGGGCTGCTGCGTCGCCAGTCCCTGCGCATCCCCCTGGCGCGCCTGCAGGCGGTTGACGTGGTCCGCCCGCTGGCCGCCCGGCTGCTGGGGTTGTCCGAGCTGCGGGTGACGATGGCCGGGAGCGGCTCAGGGCATGGGCGCCTCGCCTACCTGCCGCAGGCCCGGGCGCTCGAGGTGCGCGCCCGGCTGCTAGCGCTCTCGCGCGGCCTGCCGGGACAGACCCCCGAGCCGCCCCAGCAACAGCTCCTCGCCGTCGATAACGGGCGGCTGATCGTCTCGACCCTGCTCGGAGGGCCGGCCTTGGTGGTACTTGCCCTCGTGGCGGGCGCGGTGACGAGCGGGCTGCTGACCCACCGCATCGCCCCCGCGCTCGCGGCGTTCCTGCCACCGCTGCTGCCCCTCGGGCTGCTCGTGGCCCGCCGGGTGAACAGCGAGTTCTCGCAGCGGGTAGCGCTCGCGCCCGACGGCCTGCGGGTCGCAGGGGGATTGCTGGAGAGCCGCGCGGAGACCATCCCGGCTGGGCGCGTGCAGGCATGGCGGTGGAGCGAGCCGCTGCTGTGGCGTCCGTTCGGCTGGGTCCGGCTGGAGGTCGACGTGGCGCAGCAGCGGGGCGGCCGCCGTGGCGACAAGAGCGACACCGCCCGGGTGCAGCGGGCCCTGCTGCCCGTGGGCACGCGCGCCCAGGCGCGGATGCTGCTGGCCCTGATCGCCACCCCGGTCGACCCGCTCGAGCCGCTGGTCCACCGGCCTCCCCGCCGGGCCCGGCTCAAGGCGCCGCTGTCCTTTCCCAACCTGGGCTTCCACTACGACGCCGGGTTCGCGCTCGCTTCGTCCGGTCGGCTCAGCCGGCAGGTCGTGCTCGTCCCACTGACGAAGGTGCAGAGCCTGCGCACCGTGCAGGGGCCGCTGGCACGCCGGCTGGGTCTCGCGACCCTGCACCTCGACGTGGCCGGGCACGGGTGGCGGGCGGCCGGTCATGCCCGCGACGCCGTGGAGGTCGCCGGCCTGCTCGACGAGCTGACCGTGCTGAGCCGTCGCGCCCGGCGGGCGTCCGGCTGAGTCAGCCGGTCGAGCCCGCCGAAGACCCCAGCTCTTCGGCCAGTACCCGGGCGAGGGCCTCCCCCGAGGCGTACGCCGTCTGCACCTTCGCCGAGCCCCACCCGTCACCGGCGAGGCCGACCCGCGCTGCGCCCACATGGAACGCCGCCTCCCGCGCGGCGGACGGTCGCGCGTAGCTCCACCGCCGTACCTGGGCGGCGCCGGGTGCTCCGGTGCCGAGCAGCCGGTCGACGGCGGCCACCATCTCCGGGGCGGCCGCCGCAGGGTCGCCGAGGTACCGGGCGGCGAACGGCGAGGTCGAGTGCGCTACGAGAACGGGTGCGCCGTCGCCCCGCCGCCGTCCGTCGTCGGCCAGCCACCCGAGCACCGGGTCGTCTGCGACGAAGGCGCCGTCGAGCTCGGGCCAGGACCGCTTGGCCCAGCCGGCGACGAGGGCGAGCACCGGCTCCCACTCCCGGCCTCCCAGCACCGCCCGTTCCGGCTCCAGAGCGGGGTCGAGCAGTCGCAGCGCCTGCGGGTCGGGCATCGCCAGCACGACGGCGGCGACCGGCGTCCCGTCGACCGTGGGACCGGGGCCCACGGCACGCACCTCCTCGCCGAACCGGGGAAGCAGCTGATCGCCCGTCTCGTGTGCTGCCCGCTGGAGCAGGTCAGTGACAAGAGCACGCAACCCCCCGGGAGCGGCGTAGCGGACCGGACCCGGCTTGGGCTCGCCGAGCCCATCTCCCGCGAGCACGGGGAACCGGTCGGTCCAAGGGCGGGCGAGTCCCCGCTCGACCCAGTCGTCGACGACGGCGCGGAAGCCATCGGCTGCGCCGCCGCCGTCCGCTGCGGCAGATGCGTCTGAGACCGTGAAGTAGGAGGCGCCCGTGTCGGTGACCCTGCCGTTGATCACGGGTGATGCCATCCGGCCGCCCGCGTGCCGCGCCCGCTCGCGCAGCTCGACACGCAACCCCTGACGCGCGAGAGCCCGTGCACACGCCACTCCAGCGATACCCGCGCCAACCACGACTACAGTGCTTGTTCCGGTGCTTGTCTCGGTGCCTGTCCCGCTGCTCACCGCTGTCTCCTGCCCGGCGCTCACCGTTTGCCTCCTGTTCGTGCCGGGCACTTCACCCAGTGTTGACGAGCGGCGGGGGTGTCCCACAGGTGTCCGCGCTTGCTTTTCCCTACGGGCCCGAGAGTGCCAGGCGCGCCCGGCGGCGCCTCGGTCAGGAGCTCGAGGCGCTGGGCGTTCCTCCCGAGTGCGTGGCTGATGCCGAGCTGTGCCTTTCCGAGCTTGTCGGCAACGCCGTCCGGCACGGGCGCCCGCTGCCCGATGGCAGCCTGCGTGCGGAGTGGCAGATCGGCCCGTCCGTCGTCCGGCTTGCGGTGCTCGACGGCGGCGAGGACGCGTCGCTCCTGACAGCGCGGCACGCAGCCAGCGAAGCGACGAGCGGACGCGGGCTCACCATCGTCGGGGCGATTGCCCGGCGGTGGGGCGCCGAGGCCGACCCATTGGGCATCCGAGTGTGGGCAGACGTCACGCTCGGCTCAGCCCGACCCCGCCGATAGTGGCAGATGGTGGCCGATAGTCTCTCGCCGGTGACGACCGACGCACCCGCCCCCGACTTCTCGGTAGCCAAAGCGCGTCAACCCTGCCCGTGCGGTTCCGGGCGCCGGTTCAAGGCCTGCCACGGCGCGGCCCTCCGTCGCTCGACCGTTGCGGCCCGGCCGTTCTCCGGCCTGCCCTCCGAGCCGGACTGGGTGGCGCTGCACGAGGTCGTCCCGAGCGCCACCGCTCCGCTGTCCGTGACCGGGCGGGGCGCCCCGACCGGCGCCGCCGAGCGCGACGTCCTGCTCGTCACGCTCCTGCCGATGGCGTGGCCGGCGCTGGTGCGCAGCACCGGTGAGATCCTGCTGTCCTTGCAGACCCCCGGGCGTAGCGGTGACCCCAGCCGGGACCTCGCGCAAGCGCTGCTCGCTGCGCTGGCCGCCGAGCCGGGCCAGGGCGTGAGCGACCTGCCCGCTCCGGGGCAGGACCCGCCGCGACTGCAGGACATGCTCGGGTCGGGCGACCTCGACGTGAGCGTGTACCGGGGCTTCGACTGGTGGCTCGGGGAGGAGTCGGCATCAGGTGAGGCGGCAGCCCAGCTCGAGCAAGCCAACGCCGGCGTGGTGCCCACAGCTCGCCTGCACTCCGTCGCCGGCGCGTACTGGTGCCTGATGCCGCCCCGGGCCCACCTGCGCTGGGCCTTGCCCGAGGACGAGGACGCGCTGCTCGATGCGCTCGCCCGGCTGTCGGCAAGGGGCGACCTGACGCTCGGAGAGCACACCCGCTACGCCGGCGCGTTCCGGGCCGACGGCCTGCTCGTCCCCGTGTGGGACCTGCCGCCGGAGTGGACGGCCGAGCAGTGTGAGGAGCCGGCGGCACGCATCCGGGCCCGCCTCGACGACGCCCTCGCCGACAGCTCCTCCTTGACGCCCGAGCAGCGCCGGGCCCGCGCGGGAGTCGTCAGCCGCTCCGTCACCCTGTGACACAGCCGCTCCGTCACCCTGTGACCGGTGAGAGCTATGACGTCGTCGTCGTCGGCGGTGGACCGGCCGGCGCGTCGGCTGCCCGAGCAGCCGCCCGTGCCGGCGCGCGCACCGTGCTGCTCGAGCGCGCGGTCCCCCCGCGGTACAAGACGTGCGGCGGCGGGCTCGTCCGCCTCTCGGCCGACCTCGCCGAAGTTGACCTCGCGCCGCTGGTCCACGACACCGTCGACCGGCTCACGCTGACCCTCGACGGGTACCTCGCCGTCACCCGCCGGATGCACCGAGGGCTGGGGATGACGCTGCGCGACGGCTTCGACGCTGCCCTGCTTGACGCCGCGGCAGGGGCCGGCGCCGAGGTACGGACCGGTGCGGCCGTCAGCTCGGTCACCTCGGGTGGGCACGTGCGGCTGCGGTCCGGTGAGCAGCTGACCGCCGGCGTGGTGGTGGGTGCCGACGGGTCGGCGGGCCGCTGCGCCGCCGTGGTGGGGGTCTCGTGCGGGCAGGTCGACCTCGGGCTCGAGGGTGAGTTCACCGCACCTGATCGAAGCTGGGATGGCCGCGGGCTGCTCGACTGGGGACCGGTGCCCGGCTCGTACGGTTGGCTGTTCCCCAAGGGCGACAGGTGGACCGTCGGCGTCATCGGTGGCCGCGCGCACGCGCCGCTACTACCGAAGCCTGGTCGAGCGGCTCGGCCTCGGGGGCGCCGCTCCGCTCGTCGAGTCGGGGCACCTGACCCGGGTGCGCGACCCCGGCTCGCCACTCGCCAGCGGACGGGTGCTGGTGGCCGGTGATGCCGGCGGCCTGCTCGAACCCTGGACGCGGGAGGGCATCTCCTACGCCCTGCGCTCCGGGCGGCTGGCGGGCGAATGCGCGGCAGCCGGAGACGTGGCCGGCTACGCGCCGAAGGTCGCTGCGGCGCTGGGAGCGGAGGTCGAGGCCGGCCGCCTGCTGCTGGCCGCATTCACTCGCCGCCCGGCGCTGTTCCACGCGGTGCTCGCCGGGCCGGCGTTCGGCCTGTTCGAGCGGCTGGTCGACGCCCGGACCAGCTTCGCCCGGCAGTTCCGCCGCCCGGGTGCTGCTCGGCTGGTGCGGGCGCTGGCCTGACGATGCCGGTGTGGCCGGGTGCGTTGTCGCCCGCGCTCAGAGCTCGTCGCGCAGGACCGGGCAGGACATGCATCGCGGGCCGCCCCGGCCGGAGCCCAGCTCGGAGCCGGCGATGCGGATGACCTCGATACCGGCGTCCTCGAGGCGCGCATTGGTGTGCTCGTTGCGCTCGTAGGCAACGACGAGCCGGGGCGCGATGGCAAGGGTGTTGTTGCCGTCGTCCCACTGCTCGCGCTCGGCTGTCACCGGGTCCAGTCCGGTCTCGAGCACGTGCAGCGTGTCGATCCCCATCGCCTTGGCCGCGGCAACGAGAAACGGCTCGGGCCCGGTCACCGCGTCGGGGGTGACGACGAAGGCATTGAGCCGGTCGGCGACGGGCGGGTACATGACGACGGCGTCGACGTCGACCATCGTGCAGACGGTGTCGAGGTGCATCGTCGCCCGCTGCTGGGCGATCGGCACGGCCAGTACCGTGTGCGCCACCCCGGCCGCGAAGGCGCGCTGAGCGAGCGCCTCGGCTCCGGCAGGAGTCGTCCGCTCACCGACCCCGACGGCCACCACGCCGGGAGCGAGCAGCAGCACGTCGCCGCCCTCGAGGTACGCCTCCGCCGGCTGGCCTGCTGCTCCGCCGTACAGCATTTTCGCTTCCGCCCCGTACAGCATCTTCGCTTGCGCGAACCGGGGGTGGTGGCTGTAGATCGCCCGCGTGAGGGTGGCCTCGCGCTGGCGGGCAGGTGTGCTGGGGCTCGTCACCGCCACCTGCTCACCGACCCAGACCGACGAGTCGCGGGTGAACAGCAGGTTCGGCAGTGGCGGCACGACGAAGGCGCCGGGGCCATGCAGCCTGGCGACGAGCCCCTCGCGGTGCCCCAGCTCCTCGAACGACAGCCCGGCGGTCAGCACCTCCGCCAGGTCCGCGGCCGGCAACCCTGCGAGGTGGCTCGCCAGAACGTCAGCGAGCGCCGGGCCGACGGCGGCAGCATCAACCGTTTGGCTCAGCACCTCCTCGCGCGCCTCGGGAGCGCCGAGTGCGTCGACGAGCAGGTCGACGAGGTACAGCACCTCCACACCGTGTGAGCGCAGCGCGGCAGCGAAGGCATCGTGCTCCTCCTGCGCCCGCCCCAGCCACGGCAGCCCGTCGAACAGCAGCTCCACGTTGTTGCGGGGGGTGAGCCGCTTGAGCTCGTCGGCCGGCCGGTGCAGCAGGACGGTCCGCAGCCGCCCGACCTCGCTGGTGACGCCGAACGTCGACCGGACCACGACGGCTCCTCGCGTGCAGCGGCGGTGTCAGCGTTGATGATGCCGGAAGGCTGCGGCGGCGGAACTGGCATGAGTACCTCGTAGCGGGGAACCAGCAGGGGCAGCGCGGGGGCCCGCCGCTACGGTGGTCACTGACCAGGGATGGTCTCCGCCAGAGCAGACAGGACGTACCGCCATGACCGCTGCGCCGCCCCCTGACGACCGACACCTCCCCGAGCCCGACGTGGGGCTCAACGCCACAGCCGCCCGGCCACACCATCGCGACGCCTCCACGGGCGGTCAGCCGTCCGATGCCGCACTGGCTCTGCTGGTCGACGTCGTCGCCTTCGAGGCGGCCGTCATGAATCACGCGATCCGCCGCCCGGCCCCCGTCCGCCTGTTGGCTGCCGCCCGGTGGCGCCAGGAGCGCGAGGCGTTGGACCTGGTGCGGATGGACCTGCGCGACGCCGCCTGCCGGCTGCCCTCCGCCCAGTTCGCCCCGTACGCGCGCCCCCGGCTCTAGTACCTGTCGACGTAACCCGAAAGCTCGTCACGGGCGTTCAGCCGCGGAGTGGCCCATCCCCGCGTCACGGGCCTTGATCACAGCAGCCGCACGGTCGGCGACCCGCAGTTTGGCGAAGATGGACGAGACGTGGTTGCGGACCGTCTTCAGCGACAGCACGAGGTCATCCGCGATGGCGGCGTTGGGGCGGCCGGCTGCGATGAGTTCGAGCACCTCGCGCTCGCGCGTGGTCAGCTGAGGGAAGGCGGTGGCAGCGGCGGTTTCGGCGCTGCCGAAGAACGAGATGAGCCGCCGGGCGACAGCCGCGCCGAACAGCGCCTCGCCCGCCTGCACCGCGATGACGGCGCGGACGATCTCGTCCCGGTCAGCCCCCTTGAGCAGGTAGCCGCGAGCCCCGGCCCGCATGGCCGCGAACAAAGACTCGTCCTGCTCGAACATCGTGAGCACGATGACGCCGAGGTCAGGCGCAGCAGCCACCAGGCGAGACGTCGCCTCGATGCCGTTGAGGCCCGGCATCCGGAGGTCCATCAGCACCACCTCCGGCCGCAGCTCATGGGTGAGGGCAACGGCCTCCAGCCCGGTCGCAGCCTCGCCGACCACATCGATGTCGGCGGACTCGAGCAGGAAGCGCAAGCCGGCACGGAAGGCGGGATGGTCGTCCGCGATCAGCACCCGGCAGCCGGTCACGACGGCACTGGCAGCACGGCGAGCACCTGGGTCCCACCTTCGGCCCGGGCGCTGACGGTGCACGTGCCTCCCACCTCGGTAGCCCGCTCCAGCATCGAGGCCAAGCCGACGCCGGCCCGGTGCTGCAGCGGCACGCCACGCCCGTTGTCGCTCACGACGACCTCGAGATGACCGTTGAGGGCCACGACCACCAGGCAGCTGTGTGCCTGGGCGTGCCGCGCCACGTTGGTCATCGCCTCTACCGCGATCCGGTAGGCGGCGACCTCGACGGCGGCGGGCAGCGCGGGCACCGGTTCGGGGCCCTGCACGTCGATGACGAAGGGAACGTCGGACAGCCGTGCGGCTTGCTGACGCAGCGCACCTACCAGACCGACCTCGTCAAGCGCCGGTGGACGCAGTCCCTCGACGAGCCCTCGGATGTCCTGAACGGCGTTCCGCGCCTGCACGGTGAGCTCCAGCAGCACGGCAGAGAGCCGCTCGTCGCTCGTCATCGCCCGGACTGCGTCCAGCCGCATGACGATGGATGCCAGCTCGGGGCCGAGGCCGTCGTGCAGGTCTCGTCGCAGCCGCCGCCGCTCCTCCTCCTGCGCGGTCACCAGCCGTTCCCGCGAGCGCTGCAGATCCAGGGACAGGCGAACCGCGTGCACCGCGACCCCGGCATGCCGGACGAGCCCGGCCAAGAGCTGCTCGTCGGCGTCCGAGAGCTCCCCCTCAACGGCGAGCACGCCCATCCGCTCGCCCTGGTAGGTCACCGGCACCTCGCGGACGGCGCGTCCGACAGAACTTCCCACAGAGCTTCCGACGGCGCTTCCGACAGACCATCCTGCCGATGCCACAACCTGCAGCCCGCCCGGTCCGGCCAGCGCCAGTTGCACGTTATCCAGGCGCAGCGTGTCGAGCACCGTGCTGACGACGGTGGTCAGGACGTCTGCAGGCGCCAGGGTCTGCTCGAGCCTGTCTCCGAGCCGGCGAAGGGCCCGGTAGGGGTCGGCGCGCTCGCCGTAGACCCAGCGTTCGACCCGCGTGCGAAGCACGGCCCGGAGCGGCTCGACGGCCACGGCGACGAGGACGACAGCGACGAAACCGGCAAGCCCGCGGTTGCTCATCAGGGCGCCGAGACCGTAGACGCCGGCCGCGTAGAGCCCGGTGACACCTGTGGCGAGCCCGCCGTACAGCAGCGTCTTGGCGACCGCCAGCTGGATGTCGAACAGCTGGTGGCGCCGGATCGCCACGACGATCGCGACGGGCACCAGCGTGCCGCCCACCGCGATGGCAACGAGTGTCAACCCGGTCGCAGCTCCGTTCAGCGCGGCGTCGAGGAAGCACACGAGCAGCCCGACGGGGATCAGCAACGCGGCCCAGGCGAACCACAGCAGCTGCAGCCGGGCGATGCCCTCCGCGCGCCGGAACCGCATGCGGATGCTGAACGCGGCCCCGAAGAGATGGCCGAGCAACAGCGGCAGGCCGACCACCATGAGCGCCAGACGCAGAACGGCCGGTGCGGACGGAAGCGGTGAGGGGATGGCCGCGAACGGGGCGTCGAAGTGCTGGCCGCCGAAGCAGTCGCCCACCACGAGCAGCGGGTAGGCGAGCGAGGTGACCAGCTGGTAGCGCAGCCACCGTGGCGACAGGCTGCGGCCGTCGGGGAAAAGGTAGCCGATGCTGGCGACCTGCAGGAACAGCAACGGCCAGGAGTTCTGGCACCACAGGGCGACCCAGCCGAGCGCGGGCAGGGAGCCGGGGTCGTCGACCCAGCCGTGCTGCAGATAGGCGTCGGCCCACAGCACCGACGCGACGACCGGCCCCTGCACCAGCAGCAGCCAACCGATCCGGTGCCGGGGGTGGCGGTGAAGCACCAGGAGCCCGGCTGCCGACGACGACAGCGTGGTCGCCCACACCAGAGCGCCGATCGTGGCCAGGTCTGACTGCCCGAGGTACAGCACGGTGCCCGCGGCGTCGACGGCGAGCGTCACCAGCAGCCCAGCCCACGCCGCGATCCGGGCGCACGTCTGCATCTGACCTCCCGACTCGTCCTCAGGGTGACCCTCACGGTGCTCGGACGCCAAGAGATCACGGTCAAATTCCCGGACGAGTCGGGACACGAGCCCGATGCGCCCGGGCGGGTCGGGAGCACAGCGTGGGGGGCACCAACCCCGCCACAAAGGAGATCGCATGCCTCACACCAGATTCGACCGCTTCCTGCCCGCGTCCGGCATCCTGGCCGGCCTGGCCCTTGCCGGCGGGATCTTCGCGACGCACGACGAGCCCAGCCTCGAAGCGCACGACGCGCAGCCCTACGTCGACTGGGCGCAGGCGCATCACACGCAGCTCGGCGTCAGCGCTGTCTGCGGTGCCCTGTTCACCTTTCTGATGCTGATGTTCGCCGCCCAGCTCCGGGCCAGCATCCGAGCGGGTGAGGGGGGCGAGTCGACGTACTCCTCGGTCGCCTTCGCGGGCGGCATAGGTGTCGCGCTGTCGCTCGGCGGCATGTCGCTCATCTCGGCCGCGCAAGCCTCGGCTGATGCGACGGCGGCGCACACCCTGGCGTTTCTCGCTGACGCGGCCTGGCTTCCATGGGCGGCGTCGTCCGGCGCGATGCTGCTCGGGACGGGCCTCGGGGCGCTGCGCACCGTCGCCCTGCCGAAGTGGCTCGCCGTTGTCACCGTCGTCCTCGGCGTGCTGTCGGTGACCGGTCCGACAGGCATCGCGGTCTTCGTGGTGACTCCGCTGTGGCTCATCGCCACCGGCGTGGTGCTCGCACGCCGGCAGATCACCGCCGGTGAGCTACAACGGGAGGCCCTGCTGGCCCGTTGACCGGTCAGCCCCGTCGACGCGACCGATCACCTGGGCCCAGTCGGTCAGCTCGCGGTTCGGCAGGAACCGCTCGCCGCAGCGCACTCGCGCAGCAGTGCCCAGGCGGGCGGACTCCTGCGGGTCGCCGAGGAGCCGGCACAGCGCGTCCCCGGCTTCCTCGAGGTTGCCGGGGTCCTGCACGAGCAGGCCTTGCTCTCCGTCCGTGATCTGGTCGAGGATCCCGCCCACCGCACTGGCGACAACCGGCCGGGACTTCCACATCGCTTCCGCGACCGTCAGACCGAACCCCTCGGCCAGGCTCTTCTGCACGACGACGGCGGCATGGCGCTGGATGGCGTTGACGATGGCAGCGTTCTCATCCACGTCGTCGGTGGGCAGCGTGACCAGTGAGATGCGCGCCCTCTCGTTCTGCGGCAGGCCCGCCCACAGTGCCTGGCACTCGGCCAGGACCTGCTGGCCCTCCGGGTCGTCGGCCACACCCGCGACGCTCGGACCCACCAGCGCGAGGTGGACGTCTCGACCGGCCCGGGGCATCACGTGCCGGGTGAAGGCCTGCAGCACGCCTGCCATGTCCTTGAGGTGGTCCCACCGGGACACCTGAACCACGAGCGGCGCGTCGGCCGGGGGAGGCGGACCCCCTCGCAGCACCTCAGCCGGGCGCCGGACCTCGCCGGTGGTCCCGTCGCATCGCGTGAAGGTCGGCGTGATCACCGATCCGCTGGGCGTGACTATCCCGGCACGGTCGAGCACTGCTGAGACAGCCTCGTCCTTCATGTCCATGTTCTTGGTCGAGAACGGATCGATGGCGGGGGCGATGACGCTGAGCCGATCCGCGTCGACCCAGTCAGGCGCGTACTCCGCACGCGAGAAGACCAGTCCGTGCGCCGGCTCGCACAACGGCCGCAGGAACGACCAGGCCTGGTCCGTGTACTCGTTCGTGGTTCCGCTGCCGACGTGGCAGCGCCAGATCACCCGGGCGCCGTGGTCGACGAGGGCGGCGGCGAGCCCGGCGGTCTGCGGGTCGTGCAGGATGACGACGTCGCCCGGCTGGACGGCCTTCAGGAGCTGCGGCAGGTTCGCCTCGAGCACCCCCCGGTAAGTGCTCCGCTCGGCGGGGCCGAGCTCGCCCGGGTCGCCTTGGGCGCCGTGCAGCCGGTTGTGGATGCGCTTGGTGACGGCGAAGAAGTCCGGGTCGCCGGCGATGACGACCCAGCGGGTCTGCACCCCTGCCCCGACCGCGTAGCCGACCAGCATCTTCAGCATCTCGGCGACACCGCCGCCGACGGCCGTCGAGCTCACGTTCCACACGGTTCGCCCGCGCAGCCGTGCACCGAGGTGTCCAGCGAGCGCGCTGAAGTCGGCGTAGCGCTGCTGTCCGATCAGCGGGGCCAACCGTTCGGGCGAAACGGTGTTGACGTCGATCGACTGCATCGGTGTCCCTTCCTCAGTTCAGAACCACGGCCAGCCACGATGGGGCACCGTGCCGAAGCGTAACGAGCCGGTGCGCGCGGTCGACGCGAGACCCGCCCGAGGCCGGGCACAGGCGGCGTCGTAGTCTTCCCCTCTCTGAGGAGGTCCCCGTGGTCAAGGAGCTGACGCTCCGGGACGGCACCGCTGCCATGATCTGGGCGCTGTCGCCCGACGACGCGCAGGCACTTCAGGAGGGGTATGGCCACCTGACCCCCGAGTCCAGGTACCGCCGCTTCCTGTCTGCGCCCCCGAACCTGTCGGAGCGGGTGCTGCACGTGCTGGTCGATGCCGTCGACGGGGTGAACCACGTCGCCCTCGTCCTGGTCGCCTTTGCGGAGGACGGGTCCGACGAGGCGGTGGGCGTCGGGCGGATGGTGCGCTACCCCGACTGCCCCACGGTCGCCGACCTTGCAGTAACGGTGCGCGACGAGTGGCACGGGCGGGGCGTCGCGACCGCGCTGCTAGCTGAGCTCGTCGAGCAGCGGCCGGCTGGCGTCACCGAGCTCCTGACGGAGGTCGCATCCGACAACAGGGCCTCGCTCGCCATGCTCGCCCGGCTCGGCACCATGCGGACCGCGCCCGGGGGCCCCGGTGTCCGCGAGGTGCGGGTGCAGCTCGCCGCACCTACTGAGGTGGCGGGCTGAGCTCCGCTGCGCCTGACTGCCGGCCGCCGACGAGCGCGGTGGCGAGGGCCGCCGCCCGGGCCAGCACGTCGCGCACCGGGCGGCCGAGCACCTGTGCCGCGGCGGCGACGTCATCCCATTCCGGGGTGGCGGTCAGGACGTCCCCGGCGGGTGCGAGCCCGAGCTTGACCGCGATCGGCTGGCCGTCGAGCGCGACCTCGGTCATCCGCCGACCGGCGACGAACTTGCTCAGGCGGGTCACGCGGATGCCGAGCGACGGCGTCTCCCGCAGCACGACCGACACCAGCTGTGTCTGGGCGGCGGGGGGGCACAGGACGCTCAGCGTGTGCGCCGGCCGCCCCTTCTTCATGAGGATGGGGGTCAGCCAGGCATCCGAGGCACCGGCGGCCATCAGGCGGGCCAGCACCGCCGGCCACACCCGGGGATCAAGATCGTCGACGTTGGTCTCGAGCAGGACGGCGGGCTCCACGGCCGGGGTGCCGGCATCGTGCGCCGCCGCCCCGAGCACCAGGCGCACGACGTTCGGTCTGCCCGGCAGGTCGCGGGCGCCGGCGCCGGAGCCGACGACGTCGATCTTCATGGGGGGCAGCGTTCCCCAGCTGGTCGCCAGCGCCGTCACGAGGGCCGCGCCAGTGGGCGTGCAGAGCTCGACGTCGACGGGCCCCCCAGAAGCGGGCGCCCCGGCGGCTGCGAGCAGGGCCAGCACCGCGGGCCCGGGCACCGGCAGCATCCCGTGCAGATCACCGTGTGCGGCTCGCACGCTGCCCCCGCCAAGCGCCACCGGGCTCGCGGTCAGCGCATCGAGGCCGAGGTGGACGAACCCGGCGCAGACGCCGACGACATCAGCGAGCGCATCCAGGGCGCCGACCTCGTGGAAATGCACGTCAGCCGGGTCGACGCCGTGCACCTTCCCCTCGGCCGACGCCAGGGCAGCGAAGGTGGCGTGGGCCGGCGCGTGGAGGGCGTCCGGCAGTCGGGTCAGCAGGCCCTGCACCTCGCGCCAGGTGCGGTGCGGCTGGCCGGCCTCCGGCGCGTCGACGACGACCCGCGTCGCGGCCAGGCCCGCCCGCTGGACCTGTTCCTGATGCAGCTGCACCGGCAGGTCGAGCGCGGCGACGGCATCAGCCAGCACCGCCAGCGGGACCCCGGCGCCGACCAGGGCCCCGAGCAGCATGTCGCCGCTGGCGCCGCAGGACAGGTCGAGCCAGCCGACCCGGCCGGTCACGGCTGGTCCGCGCGTGCCGCGCCCGCTGCCCGCCGGGCGACGCGGGCCGCGAACACGCCGGCGCCGAAGCCGTTGTCGATGTTGCACACGACGACCCCCGGCGCGCACGACGACAGCATCGCCAGCAGGGCGGTCAGCCCGCCGAGGCTGACGCCATAGCCGGTACTCGTCGGGACGGCAACGAGCGGGGTGCCGACGAGGCCGGCGACGACGCTGGGCAGGGCGCCCTCCATCCCGGCGATGACGACGAGACAGTCGGCGCGGCGCAGCTCTGGAACGACGGCGAGCAACCGGTGCAGCCCCGCGACGCCGACGTCGTCGATGCGCGTGACATTCGCGCCGAAGGCCCGCACCGTCGCCTCGGCCTCGTCCGCCACCGCCGCATCGGAGGTGCCGGCGCTGACGACCGCGACCATCCCGTGCGGGGCCGGGCACTGCCCGATCGTCACCGTCGGGCCGGTCACAGCTGCGTCGGGCCAGGCCGCTACCAGCGCGGCGATGACATCCGTGCCGGCACGGGTGACGAGCACGGCCCTGCCCGGGTCGGCGTCGCGGAGCACAGTGACGATGCCGACCGCCTGCGCGGGCGTCTTGCCCGCACCGTAGACGACCTCCGGATCGCCGGTGCGGCGGGCGCGGTCGGTGTCGACGCGGGCGTAGCCGAGGTTGGTCCAGCCGGGGCCACCGCTGCTGCCCTGCTCGGCGAGGTGCGCGGCTGCCGCGTCAGGCGCGAGTGTCCCCGCCGCGACGCGCGCCAGCAGGGCGCTCAGCTCCTTGGCCTCCATCCTCCTCATGCAACCAGTCGGCGGACGGGTCATGCCGAAGCCGGTCGCGCTCGCGGTGGGAGGCCTGCTCGCGCCGGTAGGGCCGCAGCACCACCCGGGCGACGACCAGGAGCCAGACCAGCCCGATGACGCCGCCCGCGACGACGTCGGTGAGGTGGTGGAAGCCGCGGTCCATCCGGCAGAACGCCACGATGACCGGGACGAGCAGTGCCAGCAGGACCGCGCCGCGCCTCCACAGGGCGGGCGCGCCGGCGGCGATCAGGACCAGCGCGATCGAGCCGTACAGGGTGACCGCCGAGCCGGTGTGCCCGGAGGGAAAGCTGGCGTTGGGATCGGCTGCACCGAGCCGCGGCACGGGTGGCCGCGGGCGCATCACGATCGTGCCCACGACCAGGTAGACGATCTTCTCCCCCGCGATGGCCAGCAGGATCGTCAGCGGCGGCCGCCAGCGCCGGGTGCGGATGGCCGCAATGATGACCGCCAGCGTGCCGAGCACGGCAACTGGCACCGCCTCCGCGAGGTAGGTCGCGTACTTCGTCGCCGTGTCGAGCGGCCCGGAGCGGTGAGCCGCCAGCCACCGCTCGATGGCCACGTCTCGCCTGCCGAGCGCACCTGCGTGGTGGGTCAGCAGCTCACCGACCCCCAGCATCACGCCGGCCAGCAGGAGCAGGGTGAGCAGCAGCGGGACGGCCGCGCGCAGCACCTGTGTGCCCCGCGTGACTGCGGCAGGCGTCATGGCGTCCTCCTCAGATCGGGCTCGAGCCCGTGCTCGAGACCGGGTCGGCTGGCGCCGGGTAGAGCGTTCCCACCTTGCCAGGTTCGGAAGGCGGTTGTCGTCGCGGCGAGCCAAGCCAGGCCGAGCAGGTAGCCGCCGAGCACGTCGCTGACGTAGTGCACGCCGAGGCCGATGCGCGAGTACCCGACGGCGAGCACCATCGCCATGCCGATGACCGCCGCCGCAAACCGCGCGCGCCGGCTCAGCAGTGGCAGGCCGACGAGGAGCAAGGCCCCGACCCCGACGATCACACCGAGCGCGTGCCCGGACGGGAACGACTGACCCTGGGCGTGCGCGACGGGATGCGGCAGCACCGGCCGGGGGCGGTCGACCAGCGTCTTGACCACGGTCGTCAGCAGCCCGCTGCCCTCGATCGTGACGACGAGCCACGCGGCCAGCCGTGGTCGGTGGCGCAGCAGCAGGAGCAGCGCGAGCAGGAGGCCGACGACGCGGAAGACGGTGGGATGCAGCACCGTCGACACGACCTCGAGCAGGCTGGTCACGCCCGCGTGCCGGTTCGCGAAGACGTTCAGATTCGCCGCTACCCGCAGGTCGAGCCGGTGCAGCGGCCCCCAGCCGTCGGTTACCGCGACGAGCAGAAGCGAGAACGGGACCGCGAGCAGCAGCACCGCGACACCGGCGAGCACCAGCCGGGCGGCGAGGCCCGATCCGCCTCCCGCACCGGTGTCGTCCGCGCCGTCTCCGGCACCGTCTCCCGTACGGGGTCCAGCCTCACGGCCCATCTTGTGGTCATGCCCGCCGGTAACCTCGACAGTCGTGATGCACCGGTGATCGACCTGCGGCTGCTGCGCGACGACCCGGAGCAGTTCCGGGCCTCCCAGCTCGACCGCGGTGACGACCCGGCAGCTGTCGACCGCCTGCTCGGCGCCGACCAGGGGCGCCGGGCGGCTGTCTCCCGGGCCGACGACCTGCGCTCCGAGGCTAACCAGGCGAGCAAGGCCATCCGCTCGGCGCCGCCGAACCAGCGCCAGGCCATGGTCGAGCGGGCCCGTCTGCGCAAGCGCGACGTCCAGGAGGCCGAGTCGGCCCTGGCCGCGTCCGAGGCGCAGTGGCGGGCGGCGCACCTCGCGGTGCCCAACCTCGTACAGGGCGCCCCGCCCGGGGGCGAGCAGGACTACGTCGTGCTGCGCGAAGTGGGCGACAAGCCCGCGATCGACGCCCCCCTGGACCATCTCGACCTCGGCACGCTGCTCGGCGCGATCGACGTCGAGCGCGGCGCGAAGGTCAGCGGCGCGCGCTTCTACTACCTGACCGGCGTCGGCGCGCTGCTGGAGCTGGCGCTGCTCAACCTGGCAATGGCGCAGGCGGTCGAGGCGGGCTTCGTCCCCGTCATCCCACCGGCGCTGGTGCTGCCGCCGGCGATGGAGGGCACCGGCTTCCTCGGCGCGCACGCCGCGGAGGTCTACCAGGTCGACGACCACTACCTCGTCGGCACGTCGGAAGTTCCGATGGCCGCCTATCACAGCGGCGAGATCCTCGATGCCGGCACGCTCCCCCGGCGCTACGTCGCGTTCTCGCCATGCTTTCGCCGGGAGGCCGGCTCCTACGGCAAGGACACCCGCGGGATCATCCGGGTCCACCAGTTCGACAAGGTCGAGATGTTCTCCTTCTGCCCGCCCGATCAGGCGGCCGACGAGCACGAGCGGCTGCTCGCGTGGGAGGAGCAGATGCTCGCCGAGCTCGAGCTGCCCTACCGGGTGATCGACGTCGCCGCGGGTGACCTCGGCTCCAGTGCTGCCCGCAAGTTCGACTGCGAGGCCTGGCTGCCGTCGCAGGGCAGGTGGTTGGAGCTGACGTCGACGTCGAACTGCACCACGTTCCAGGCACGGCGGCTCGGCATCCGGATGCGCGGCGCCGACGGGTCGCCGGAGCCGGTGGCGACGCTCAACGGCACGCTGGTAGCGATGGCCCGCACCATCGTCGCCCTGCTGGAGAACCACCAGCAGCCGGGCGGGGCCGTCGCCGTTCCCACGGCGCTACGTCCCTACCTCGGCGGCCGCGAGGTCCTCCTGCCGGCCTCCGCGTGACCCGCGCCGCTCTGGCGTTCTCGGTCGTGGCCAGTGACCTCGACGGCACCCTGGTGCGTACCGAGGGCACGATCTCGGAACGCACGGTCGCGGCGATGGCCCGAGCCGAGGCTGCAGGGGCGCTGGTCATCTTTGTGACGGGGCGGCCGCCGCGCTGGATGCAGCCCGTCGTCGAGGCGACCGGCGCGTCGGGGCTGGCCATCTGCGCCAACGGCGCGCTCGTTTATGACCTGGGCCGGGGCGAGGTGGTGCGCGAGCACGCGCTGCAGCCCGCCGCGGCGGCCGAGCTGGTGCGGGCCATCCGGTCGGCCTTGCCTGGGGTGCACTTCGCGGTCGAGTCCGCGCTGCAGTTCGGCCACGAACCGGGCTACGTCCCCGCCTGGCCCGCGCCGGGGCGGCGCATCGCCAGCGTCGAGGAACTCGTCGCCGAGCCGGTGACCAAGCTGCTGATCCGCCATCCCGGGCGTGGTCCGGAGGAGATCCACGAGCAGGTCGTCGAGATCGCCGGGGAGACGGCTGTGGTGACCTACAGCGGCGAGACCCTGCTCGAGGTCAGCGGCGCCGGCGTCAGCAAGGCCTCCACCCTGGCGGCCCTGTGCGCCGAACGCGGCGTCGGCGCCGAGAGCGTCCTTGCGTTCGGGGACATGCCCAACGACATCCCCATGCTGCGCTGGGCCGGGCTCGGCGTGGCTGTCGGCAACGCCCACGAGAGCGTGCTGGCGGTGGCCGACGAGGTGACCGCGTCGAACGATGACGACGGGGTTGCCCTCGTCGTGGAGCGTGAGTTCCCGGGCGGATGAGGCCGGTCCGTTGCCGCCGCGCCTTCGGCAATGGCTGCTGCCGGTGCAGCTCCTACCGGTGCAGCTCCTACAGGTACGGCCCGGAATGCCCTTGCTCCTGCTGGCCGCTCGACCCGGCAGGCAAGGCGCGGCGGCGCATCTCTTCCAGCTGCTGCCGGGCCGCCATCTGCTGGGCGAACAGTGCCGTCTGGATCCCGTGGAACAGCCCCTCCAGCCAGCCGACCAGCTGCGCCTGAGCGATGCGCAGCTCGGCATCGCTCGGTGTGACGTTCTCGCCGAACGGCAGGGTCAGCCGGCCGAGCTCGGCCTGCAGGTCGGGCGAGAGCCCTTGGGCAAGCTCCGCGATCGAGTCGGTGTGGATCTGGCCGAGCCGCTGACGACTCGCGTCGTCGAGCGGGGCCTGGCGGACCTCCTCCAGCAACTGCTTGATCATCGTGCCGATCCGCATCACCTTGTCTGGCTGCGAGACCATCTCCGCGAAGCTGCGGGCATCGGACTGCCCGGCGCCGTCCGCTGATCCGTTCTCACCCGCCTGCGCCGAGGGCATGGCGCTGCCGTCTTGGCCGATGATGACGACACGCTGATCCGGCTCACTCATGACTCGTGCCTGCCCGCTGCGGCCGCCGGGATGCCTCGCAGTCGGCGCCGTCACCCGACGATGGTGCCCGTCATCCGACGACCTGCTGGAAGGTAGGCCGGTTCTGCCAGTCCACGGGGGCGACGGTGCTTCCGACGTACATGAACTGGATCTCGTCAGCGGCCTTGGCGGCCGTCCAGCGCGAGGGGTCGACCGTGTGCTGCTGGCCGGCCAGCGCAGCGACCGCCTGCTGCAGCGTCTGGCGCAGCTCGGTCCGGCAGGCGACGAGCACGCCCTTGCCGCAGTACCCCTGCGACATCCGCGTGGCGACGGGCTGGCCTAGGAGGGCACGCAGGTCGCGGTCGACCCACTCGTACGAGGCGACGTTGTTCCACGCCGACCCGAGGTGCGAGGACGGCAAGTTGTCGATCGACTGGGGCACGGCGTCGACGAGTCCGCCGAGGCGCGGGCGCAGCACCTGCTTGGCCGCGACCGGGTACCAGGCGTCCATCAGCGCGATGGCGCCCGAGTCGGTGTACTGGCCGGTCCTGGCGCGGTCGACCCGGTGCGCTCCCTTGTCCCGCCAGGCCTTGAGCAGCGAGGTGTAGCGGGCCAGCGCCGGGTCGTTCCCGACGACGGCCAGCATGCTGTCGAGCAGGTAGGCGCCGCGGACGTCGACGGTCGCGGCGTCGGCCACCACCCCGACCAGCTTGGAGCGGGTCAGCGGCCCTGCGTCGATCGCGTGCTGCAGCCGGTCGCGCAGGGCGAGCACTCGCTGCACCGGTCCCCAGCCCCACTCGTTGTCGGCGGCGTAGGTGCCTGACGATGGCTTGTTGTTCCAGCTGACCAGGTAGCCGGCGGGCGGGTTGACCGACTGGGTATGCGCTGCCGTGGGCAGCATGCCGGTCCAGTCCCAGCGCTTGTCGCCCCACCGCGGCAGGTCGGGGTCGACCCCCGCCGGCCGCAGCGGCAGGTCGCCCGAGGTGTAGGTCGCGATGTCGCGGCTGTCGGCGTAGAACCAGTTGAAGGTGAAGGCCACCTTGCTGAAGGCATCCGTGAAGTCTCGGGCGTTGTGGATCGCACCGGGGTCGTTGATCTGCAGGAAGCCGACCACGGACTCGGCCTCGTGCCCGTACGTGGAGCGCTGCGAGACGACGGCGACCGGGGTCCCCTGCGCTGTTGTGCGGTAGGCGACGATGCCGTGTCGCGTCCGCAGGTCGGGCAGCGTCCCGATGATCTTGCCGCTGCCGTCGCGCTCGACCTGGCTGCGCGACGGCATCGGCACGCACCGGCCGTCGTCGAGGTAGCCCGCGGAGGTGACGGTCGCCCGCGAGCCGTCGGTGTTGCACAGCCGGTCGAGCACGGTGTCGACGAGGTCGCCGGATGAGCTGGTCGCCGACCAGGCGTAGCTCGCGCCGTGTCCGATCAGCACCGCGAACTGCAGGTTGGCGAAGGCGACTCCGCGGGCCTGCTGGTGCGGGCCGTGCAGGGCGATCTCGTCGAAGAAGTTCGGCGCCTGGTAGCCGGTCTGCGGACCCATGACCGCGATCGGGTGGCCCGTGGCACTGTGGTTGGCCGCGACGAGCAGGGCGTTGCTGATCGTCGGAGGCACCTGCAGCACGCCGGACGGCGAGCCGGCGCCCGCTCCGCCCGTGCCCGATGCTCCGCCTGCTCCTGTGCCGCCCGGTTGCGCCGAGGGCGGGATGCCACCCGTACCCGGCGCGAGCTTCGCCCCCGCCGACGGCAGGTCGGGCAGCGCGACCGCGGCCGTGTCGATCGCGCCGGGCGCGCCGTAGGGGTACGCGCCCGGGTTGGTCACCGGAGTGCCCGCATCGGTGGCGTCGCGCAGGTCGGCGAGGGCCGCGCGGCCCGCCTGCTGGCCGAGCGCGGCCTGCAACTGGCGCAGGAACAGTGCGTTCCTGGCCTCCTGTCCGCCGCCACGGCCGAAGATTCCGCCGACGAGGGACGAGGCGTACACGATGTCGGCGGGCGTGTACTTGGTGGGCGTCAGCTTGAGCAAGCGGTAGGCCGGCGGGCACGTCGGCGCGGCGGTGGTCGGACACATGGCACGCCGGGCAGCGTTCACGCCGTCGACGAAGGCGCCTGCCCGCGCGACGATCTCGGCGCCCTGGCCGCCCCGCTTCGCCAGCGCATCGAGCTGGGCCTGCGCCTCCTGCGGCGTGTAGTCGGCCTGCCGCAGCTCGTCGGCGTCGGCGGCCAGGTTGGCGGGCGTCGCGCCCAGCAGTTCCGACCGCCGGCCGGCGCCGGCGTAGCGCAGGGCGTCCATGACGAACATCCGGTCCTGCGTACCGGCATAGCCCGCCCCGTAGGCGGTGTCGTTGTCGGTCGTCCCGTAGACGTAGGGCACGCCGAAGCGGTCGCGCTTGATCGTGACTCCGGGCCGTGGTGTCTGGGTGCTCACGACGTCGCCCGGAGCGGGGTCGAGCGGGGCCTGCTTGTAGTAGTCGGACAGGCCGGCGTCCGTCAGCGCGGCGGGGTCCGCCCGGATGAGCTTGTCGTACATCTGGCGCTCGTCCGGCTTGTCTGCGGCCGGTTGACCTGACACGGGAACGTTGCCGGGCGGAAGGATGCTGAGCACGCTGATCACTGGCTGATCGGTTGGGCTGGTAGAGCCGCCAGCGGCCGGCGTGCCCGTCGAGCTCGTGCACGCGGCCAGCACCACCGCGACGGCGACCGACAACGACGCCAGCGTGAGCCGCATGACAACCTCCTGTGTTCGTGGCGCCAGCGGGTGGCCGGCCCGAAGGTGACGATGGCACACGCTGCGGGCACGATCGGCCTTCGCCCCGCCCGGTTGTGGACGACGCCACGCTGTGCTGCACGTTCGGCGCTGGGTTCGACGGGCATGATCGAACGATGATCACGTTGCTGTGGGCCTGCCTGCGCCTGCCGGGCCAGTTCCTCGGCATCATCGCAAACGCCTTCGGGGCGGGCACCGAGCGCGCCCGTCCGGCCGCCCTCCCACGGCCCCGGCTCGAGCTGGTGCACAGCGGACCGATGCAGAGCGAACCAGCCGAGGACGAGCAGGTGCACGACGAGCCGGCCGAACCAGCGTCCGTCAGCACGACGCAGAAGGTTGCCTTCAGCCTCGACGGCACCAGCTACGAGATCGACCTGCCGCCGGAGGAGGCCGCTGCACTGCGGGGTGAGCTGAATCGGTTCGTTGCTGCCGCTCGCCGCTCGCCCCGCCAGTCAGGGACGTCGCGCCCCGCCACAGCCGCCACGTCCCGCTTGAGGTGATGCAGGCGTCACTCCTCGCGCCGCTTGCAGGTCAGGGCCACTCGGACGTTGACGTTGACGTTGACCTTGACGTTGATGAGGTCGGCTCGTCGGCGAGCGCTGCATCCTCGATGTAGTTGCTGGTCAGCGGCACCGCTTCCGTGAAGGGGCGGTAGGAAGGATCCAGCCGGATGAGATCCCACTCGTTGACCCAGGCACGCACGTGTTGGCGCATGCGAGTGGCGGCTAGCCTCTCGAGGCCGGGCACGTCCGGTGGGTCCCACTCAAAGGCCGAGCCGTGCAGTTCCCGCAGCGTGGCGTATGCGCGGTCGAGTTCGGCGTCGTCCGCGGGATCAAGCAGCAGCATGTCGCGCTCGATCGCTCGCATGCCCAGCGCGGCAGCAGCCGCCAGCTCGTCAGCCTCGGCGGTCTCCTTGGCTTTCAGCTTCGCCGGGATTGTGGCGCGGTCTTTCTTCTCGGACAGGACGGCCGCCTCGTAGTCGTCTGTCATGGCCACCACAGTCGCCAGCGGAACGTCCGCGTCGTCGGCGGTCCCGCTCAGCAACTCGTGCAGCTCGGCGTATGCCCGTCCGCGCTGCAGGACCGAGTACCGCCCGATGAGCTCAGCCTCGTCGACGAGCAATACCCAACCGGCCCACCCGGCGGCGGCGAACAGCCGCGGCAGGAAGTGGAGGCGTTGGCGGGCGAGGTCGCGGATAGGAATTGCAGCCAGCTGCGGTAGGGCAAGCCCCACGTCGCGTAGCCATCGACGCAGATCCGGCGTGCGCAAGGCGCTGCCCGACCAGAACGCCTCGATTGCCCCGACCGCTTCGGCCGCGACGAAGCTGACTCCTGGCTGGCGCAGTCGGGCCAGCAGCGACAAGGTGGTGGCGAACCGCTGATCGAAGCGCTCGGAGTATGCGTTCACGTCATGCACGAGAGCGGCGTAGCCCGGGCCGTCGGTGTCGAGTTCCGCTACTGCCTCGCTCACTGCAGTACCGGGCGAGCGCCAGCCTCCCAGGTGTGGTGGTACAGCCGTGTCGACCGCCGCCCGCACAAACTTCACGGGGTCGTGCAGGGGCGTTTCCTTGCTGACCACGACACGGCTGACGACGAAGCCTCGCTCGGCCGCCATCACCGACAGGTGCTCGAGGGTGTGACTCTTCCCGCTGCCGAACCCACCGCCGATCAACAGTCCACGCCGGCGGTCCTCCCGACGCGAAGGACGCGCGGCCGCTGGACCCACCGTCTCCAGGAGTGACGTGAATGCGTCCTCTATGTGGGGCTGACCCAAGCCAAGTGCTCGGACCCCCGCCCGGCTGGGCACCCCGGCGCGCAGTGCCTCGATGGCGCGACGGTTGGTCACCTGAGCGTCGGACGATGCCTGCTGCAGCGCTCCGTCGACCGGCGTCATCGAACGGCCTCCAGCCTGGTCTCCAGCCGGACCAGGGGGGCGTACGGGTTGGCACGACGCCTGTCGCGTACCTCGTCGGCCACCCGGAGGGCGAGAGCGTCGTACGCCCGTAACCCGCGGGACTCGTCAGACACCAGCTCGGGAGGCAGGAGCACGACCGCGAACGTCGCCTCCATCGCATCCGTGGTGTCGACAAGCTGCCGCAGCACCTCGTAGGCGTCCAACACCGCTGCCCGCGTGTAGTAGAAGCCCTGTCGGAGTTCGAGCGGCGGGCGGCGGGCGACCCCGAGGCGCTCGCAGTCGATCATCAGGACGAGCCCCGAGTACCCGGCTCGCGCCAGCAGGTGGCCCAAGCTGGCGAGCAAGCCGCGGGCAGTGTTGCGCGCGATGCGTCCACTGATACCTGTCGCCCGCAGCTGGGCGGCGGGAACGGTCTCGGCTTGTAGCCAGGCTGTTGCACTCGCAGTTAAGGCAGCGCCCGTGCCGCCGGGCGGATAGGCCAGGCACGCCTGGCACAGCCGCAGCAGGGCCACGCGGAGGTCGCGCGGCAGCAGGACGTCGCCCAGGATCATCTGCTCCAGCCTGCGCCGGGCACTGCGGTACAGCTCGCCGGCGTCGATGCCATACCGGTCGGCGACAGAGTCGACGTCGAGCTCATCGATGTCGACCGGAAACGCTTCGGCGGCGTAGGCGTCGCGCGTCAGGCGCCCGGCAATGGCCTGCCAGTCGAGGGTGCGTGCGACCGCCGCATATAGCTGGTCGACGAAGTGGATGCGCGTCTCCGCCGCATCGATGTCGACGATCACGACGTTGCTGCGTTCGGCCGCCGCCGCGAGGCCGTCGCGCAGGCGAGTTGCCACGTCTTCGCCGCCCACGACCGCTACCTTGACGGCCGCACCACCTTCCGGGATGAAGTCCCGGAGGTAGTCGCGCTCGACCACCTCGAGCCACTCAGCGACCCCGAGGCGGCCCCCTCCTGCCGGGACGACGCCTGCCCGTACCGTCATGTTGCAGTATCCGGCTCGGCGCCGGGGTCTGCGCCGGTGAAGGAGACACCCCAGTAACGCTGTTGCTGACCGCTGACTGCCACCGTCGTCAAGACTCCGGAACCGCGAGTGCCGGTGCTGGCAGCCAGGCGAAGCCGCCGGGCGTCTTTACCTGTGCTCGTCACGCCGCTTTGGTCCAACAAGTAGATGTCCCGGGCGAACTCGGGCTTGCCATACTCCTTCGCCGAACCGGGCAGCATCGTCAGCACCTGCCACACCGCATCAAGCCGCACCACCGATCCCGCCAGCTTGCCGTCGCGAGACACGACAAGGTCGTAAGCGTCGCGTAGCGCAGCGAGGAAGGGTTCAGGACGGAACCGCGGGGGCCGATTCTGCGCCGCGCTCAAAAGGCTGACGAGAAACGATGGCCGCAGACGCCGCTCCCTGCGCTTGTCGATCTCGATCGCCGCGTCAGCGGGCAGCACGCGCAGCACCGATGGGTAGGACAGCAGCCGATCGTCGTCCTCGAGCACGGCAAGACCAGTCGTCAAGGCGGCGGCCAGCAGCTCTTTCGTGTAACCGCCGCCGCTCAGGTAGGCCTGCTCATCGAGGGTGTCCCCGCTCGTCAGCTGCTCGAGCGCAGCGCCAAGAGCCTGCCACTGCTCCCGCGCCGCCTGCACTGAGCGGCGAAGCTCGCGCAGCTGGCCGGTGGCTGCCGACGCTTGCGCCCGCTTGAGCTCGCGCACCAGGCTGGACGTGCCCCGAAGCGCCACTGTCGCGCGGCCCTCTGTCTCCGCCAGCATCAGCTCAAGCTGCCCGCGTCCGTCCGCCTCCTGCTCGGACAGGTCGTGCTCAGCCATGTGCGCCTCCCAGGTGTGATGGGCACAACCGTAGAGCGTGCCACCGACGAGGCTGGGCGCCACGCGCCCGCGCCCAGGGGTACACCGCATGCATGACCGCCTGGATCTGCCGCACCTGCGGCGTGCAGCAGCCGGACACGACGGCTCCGCCCGACTCCTGTCCGGTCTGCGAGGACGAGCGGCAGTACGTCGGGTGGGGCGGCCAGGCATGGACGGCCCAAGAGCTGCTCGCCGCTGAGCACCATAACGAGCTGCGCGAGGAGGAGCCGGACCTCGTCGGCATCGGTACCGAGCCCTCGTTCGCGATAGGGCAGCGCGCCCTGCTGGTCCGCACGCCGCACGGCAACGTGCTGTGGGACTGCCTCTCGCTGCTTGATGACACCACGGTGCGCGCCGTCGCCGAGCTCGGCGGGATCGACGTCATCTGCGCGTCGCACCCGCACTTCTACGGCTCGTGCGTCGACTGGGCCAACGCCTTCGACGCGCTCATCCTCCTGCCGGCCGCCGACCGCGAGTGGGTCCAGCGGCCGTCTGGGCGCATCGAGCTGTGGAGCGAGGAGCGCATCGAGCCGCTGCCAGGCCTGACCCTGGCTCGCATCGGCGGCCACTTCGACGGAGCAGCGGTGCTGCACTGGCCCGCCGGGGCGCAGGGGCGCGGGGCTCTGCTGACCGGCGACACCATCACGGTCGTGCAGGACCGGCGGTGGGTCAGCTTCATGTGGAGCTACCCCAACCTCATCCCGCTGGATGCTCAGACGGTCGCCAGGATTGCTGCCGGCGTCGCGCCGTTCCGCTTCGACCGGGTGTACGGCGGCTGGTGGGGACGCATCGTCCTCGAGGACGGCGCCACCGCCGTCACCCGCTCGGCCGAGCGCTACATCGCGCGGCTTTCTGCAGGTGGCGAGGTCGACGGTTAGTCGGGAACGACGAGCAGGACCTTGCCGACGTGGCCCGACTCGTCGAGCACCCGGTGAGCGTCGGCCGCGTCGGCCATGCTGAACCGGCGGTCGATGACCGGCCGAATCCGCCCGTCGGCAACGGCAGGCCACACGTCCCGCACGACTCCGGCGCACACCTCGGCCTTCTGCTCGGCGGGCCGCCCGCGCAGGCTCGTTGCGGCAATGGACGCCCGTTTGGGCAGCAGCACCCCGAGGTCGAGCTCGGCCTTCCGGCCACCCTGCAGCCCGATGATGATCAGGCGGCCGTCCGTCGCGAGGACATCGAGGTTGCGCGCCAGGTACTTCGCCCCCATGTTGTCGAGCACGACGTCGGCGCCGTGGCCGCCGGTCTCCTCGCGGAGCCGGGCGACGAAGTCCTCGTCGCGGTAGTTGATGGTGATGTCTGCGCCGAGCTCGCGGCAGCGGTCGAGCTTGGCGGCGCTTCCCGCGGTCACCGCGATACGCGACGAGGGCCGCAGCGCCCGCACCAGCTGGATCGACATCGTCCCGATGCCCGAGCTGCCGCCGTGGACCAGCAACGTCTCGCCGTCGTGCAGGTGCGCCTTCCAGATCAGGTTGCTCCATACCGTGCAGGCGACCTCGGGCAGCGCTGCCGCGTCGATGAGGTCGATGCCGCCCGGGACCGGCATCAGCTGGCCGGCTGGCAGCAGCACCTTCGTCGCGTAGCCGCCGCCGGCGAGGAGCGCGCAGGCCTGATCGCCCGGTGACCAGCCGCTCACGCCGTCGCCGACGGTCGACACCGTGCCGCTGCACTCCAGCCCGATCACGTCGGACGCGCCTGGCGGGGGCGGGTAGGCGCCGATCCGCTGCTGCAGGTCCGCGCGGTTGACGGCCGAGGCGACGACGTCGAGCAGCACCTCGCCGGGGCCGGGCTCGCCCGGGTCGGGCACCTCGCTCCAGCGCAGGACCTCGGGACCGCCGGGCTGCTCCATGGTGATGGCGTGCATGGGTCGGAGGCTAACCGGGAGGACCAGCGGCTGGTCCGGCGAGCGGCTCGTCAGGTACCCCTTCGAGCAGCTGACGCACCGCGTCCGCTACCACAGCCGGCGCCTCGACCGTCATCAGGTGCCCGGCGTCCACCTCGACGAGCCGCCCGTTGGGCAGGGTCCGGGCCAGCGCCGCAGCCGACGCCAGCGGGACGTACGGGTCACGGGTGCCCGCGACGACGATGACCGGAACCGTCACCTCCCCGACGTGCCGCTCGAGGGCCGGCGCGTCCCGAACGAGGTATCGCTGCTCCGCGGCGGCTGCACGCCAGGCCTTCCGCTCGCGCCACAGCCCCACAACGGCCCGGAAGGCGCGCATGTCCTCATCGCGGAGCCGGGAGCGCGCCAAGCGGACGATGGCGTCGGCGATCCACGGGCCGGTCCACCCGACCAGCGTCCGACCCAGCTGCAGAACGCCGGGCAGCGCGATCAGCCGATCGGACAGCGTCACCGACCCGGGCGCACCCACCGATCCGACGAGGACCAGGCCGCGCACCCGCTCGGGGTGCCGGCGGGCCAGCTCGAGCGCCGCTCCTGTCGCCCAGGAGAAGCAGACCACGTAGGCCGTCTCGACCCCGAGCTCGGTCAGCAGCGCGGCGGCCGCGTCGGCGTTGCCCAGCCAGTCCGTCACCCGCTCGGGCCGGCCGTCGTACCCCGGGCGGTCGGGCGCGATGAGCCGGCACGTCGCTGCCAGCAGCTCGACGACCCGGTACCACTCGGCGGCGAGCCCGGGCTGGCCGTGCAGCAGCAGGACGACGGGCGCGGCGGCAGCATCCGAGGCGCGCGCCGGGCTGAGGTCGACGACGGGATGCACGACCGCGGCTCAGCGCCGCCGGCGGGGCGAGCGGCGGGCCGTGCCGAACAGCGACCGGGTGATCTCGCGCCCGAGCGCGCTGCCCACCGAGCGGCTGAAGGCCCGGAACGCCGGTGACCCCAGCACCTCGCCGACCTTGTCCCCCACCCCGGACTCGTGGTCGTCGGACGCCGCCGGCTTGGGTGGGGGCTGCATCGGCGGTGTCATCGCGCCCGGGTTGCCGGCCTCGTGCGGCCCAGGCGCCGCCGGCGCTGCCCCAGCGGGTTCGGTACCAGCCCCGCCGACCCCACCCCCGCCGACCCCACCCCCGCCGACCCTGCCCAGCAGCCGCTCGTACGCCGACTCCCGGTCGATCGCCTGCCCGTACTCCGCCATCAACGGGGAGGCCGCGACCAGGCGTGACTGCTCCGCGGCGTCCAACTGCGCCATCAGCGAGCGCGGGGGCCGCAGCCGCGTCCATGCCACCGGCGTCGGCGCCCCGTTCTCCCGCAGCACGGTCACCAGGGCCTCGCCGATGCCGAGCGCGGGCAGGAGCTCCGCGAGGTCGTAGACCTTGGAGCGCGGGAAGGTCGACACCGTCGAGGCGAGCGCTTTGGCATCCTCCGGGGTGAACACCCGCAGGGCGTGCTGGACCCGGTTGCCGAGCTGGGCGAGGACCTCGCGCGGCACATCGGTCGGCAGCTGGGTGACGAAGAAGACCCCGACACCTTTGGACCGGATGAGCCGGACGGTCTGCGCCACGGAGGCGAGGAACTCCTTCGACGCGCCGTCGAACAGCAGGTGCGCCTCGTCGAAGAAGAACACGAGCTTGGGCTTGTCGAGGTCGCCGACCTCGGGCAGGTCGTGGAACAGGTCGGCCAGCATCCACATGAGGAAGGTGGAGAACAGCGCCGGCTGCTCCTGCACACCGATCAGCTCCAGCACGGTGACGATGCCCTTGCCGTCCTGAGTCGTGGTCAGCAGCTCGGCGGTGTCGAGCTCGGGCTCCCCGAAGAACTTGTCGGCGCCGGAGTCGGCGAAGCCGATCAGCTCGCGCAGGATGACGCCGGCCGTCGCCGTCGACAGCCCGCCCAGCTGCTCGAGCTCCGCGCTGCCCGCATCCGAGGTCAGGTGCTGGATGACCGCCCGCAGGTCCTTGAGGTCGAGCAGCGGCAGCCCGGCGTTGTCGGCGTAGTGGAACACCAGCGAGAGCGACGATCCCTGCACGTCGTTCAGCCCCAGCACCTTGGCGAGCAGCTGGGGGCCGAACGAGGTGATCGTCGTGCGAACCGGCGCCCCCCTGCCGTCGTCCCCGAGGCTGAGGAACTGCACGGGAAAGCCGGCTGGCTGCCAGTCGTCCCCGATCTCCGCGGCGCGGCGGGTGATGCGGTCCGATGGCTGCCCGGGCGCGACGATGCCGGACAGGTCGCCCTTGACGTCGGCGAGGAAGACGGGCACCCCCGCGGCCGACAACTGCTCGGACATCACCTGCAGGGTCTTAGTCTTTCCGGTTCCGGTCGCTCCCGCGACCAGGCCGTGCCGGTTGAGCATCGACAGCGGCACCTGGACGGGCGAGGTCGGGCTCGCAGTGCCGTCGACGACGACGGCGCCCAGCACGAGTGCCGGCTCGGGGGTGGCGTAGGCGGCGGCGATCGTGTCGGCCGGGCTCGTGGTGTTCGGTGTCGTCACGTGAGCAGCGTAGGCAGCGGAGGGACTGCGAGACGCGCACCCGGTTCGCCCGCCCGCCAAGGTGCCTGCAGTCACGTTGTGCCTGCTCGGGGCGACGTTCCGGTACGATGAAGTGGTAGCGGTGCACGTCGGCCGCTTCTCGCGCGGGCCGAGCCGCCCGCGGTCGTGCCGGAAGTGTCCGCCCCCCTCAAGACCGTCGAGTACCGCTGTGCCCGCAAGGCGCAGGTGCTCGAGCGCCTGCGAGGATGTGCGTGCGCTGACCTTCGCGGCTACCGTTCTACACCGAAGGAATCTGCATGCCTCGCCCCCGTGGCGCCGCCGGCCGTTCTGGCCGCCCCGCCCAGCACAGCTCGTCCTCCCGTTCATCCGCCCGCGCGTCCGCGCCCCGCCCCCCCGCGCCTCGTCGCGTGTCGGTCCTGGAAGCCGCCCTCGAGGCGTCAGCCGCTACTCCCTCGCCGGAGCCCACCCCCTTCGCCCAGCTCGGCCTCGAGCCGCGGCTGGTCAGCGCCCTCGCCCGCCAGGGACTCGTCGACGCCTTCGAGATCCAGGCCCGGGTGCTGCCCGACGGCCTCGCCGGGCGCAGTCTGCTCGGCCGCGCCCGCACCGGGTCTGGCAAGACGATCGGCTTCGGCCTGCCGCTGCTGACCCGCGTCGCTGCCTCCCGCGGCACCCGCCGCCCCATGCCGCGCCAGCCGCGCGGTCTCGTCCTCGTGCCGACCCGCGAGCTCGCCAGCCAGGTCACCGAGGTTCTCGAAACCCTCGGGCGCGCCCTCGACGTGCGGGTCACGGCCGTCTACGGCGGCGCGTCGCTCGGCCGCCAGTCGGCCGCGCTACGCCGCGGGGTCGACATCGTCGTCGCCACTCCCGGTCGCCTGACCGACCTGATCGAGCGCCGCGAGTGCTCGCTCGACGCGGTCGAGATCACCGTGCTCGACGAGGCCGACCACCTGTGTGACCTCGGCTTCTTCCCGGCCATCACCAAACTGCTCGACATGACCCCGGCCGACGGCCAGCGTCTGCTGTTCTCGGCCACGCTCGACTCCGACGTCGAGAAGCTCGCGGGCCGCTACCTGACTGATCCCGCCGTGCACGCGGTGCCCGAGGAGGCCCTGAGCGGGCAGGTCGAGCACCAGATCGTGCAGGTCCGCTCGGAGGACAAGCTGGCCATGACGGCGCAGCTGGCCGAGGCCGCGCCGCGCACCCTCGTCTTCGTCCGTACCAAGCACGGCGCCGACCGGCTGGCCCGCCAGCTCACCCGCGCCGGCGTCGAGGCGCTGCCCATCCACGGCGACCTGCGGCAGTCCGCGCGGGAGAAGGCCCTTGCGGCTTTCGCCTCCAGCCGCTCGCCGGTGCTGGTCGCGACCGACGTCGCCGCTCGCGGCATCCACGTCGACGCCGTCGACCGGGTCGTGCACTTCGACCCGCCGCAGGACGCGAAGACCTACCTGCACCGTTCCGGCCGTACTGGCAGGGCCGGCGCCGAGGGCATCGTCGTCTCCTTCGCCCCTGGCGACGGGGTGCGCGAGGTCCAGCGGATGCACGTGCAGGCCGGTGTCACCTCGACGCTCGTCGTCGCGGAGGTCACTCGCGAGTTGCCCGCCATCTCCTCGGTCGCACCGATCGAGACGGCTGACCGCTACCCGTCGCGGCGTGACAGCTCGCGCGGGGCCGCCCCGTACGGGGCCTCGCGAGCTGCCCCCCGGAGGCCGCAATCCTCTGCCGCGGCGCACAGCGCGGGTGCGCGTCCGAGCAGCCGGCGCCGGGTCGCCTGACCCGGCCCGGTACTCCGACCAGACTGCAGCTCGTGCCAGGTGGTCGCGAGCCCCGGCGGCGCAGGTCCCGCGGGGTGCTGTTCGACGAGGACGGGCTGCAGGTCCGCGTCGACCCCGACAACCCCTCGGGCCGCTTCTTCGTCGTCCACGGGCTCGAGGCGTCCTACATCGACCTCGATGACGCTGCATACCTCGACTTCGAGTACCTGCGGCGCATCGCTGAGACGATGGACGTGCTGGAGCCACCGCCGGAGCCGCTCGACGTCGTCCATCTGGGCGGCGCCGGGTGCGCCCTGGCACGCTCCTTTGCCGCCACGCGGCCGAAGAGCCGGCAGGTTGTGTTCGAGATCGACCGCCGCGTGCTCGACACCGCCCGCCGTTTCCTCGGCCTGCGCACCTCTGAGCGGCTCGCCGTTCGGGTGAAGGACGCGCGGGAGGGTGTGGCCGGGCTGCCCGACGCGAGCGCCGACCTGCTGGTCGGCGATGCCTTCGTCGGCTCCGCAGTGCCGCGCCCGCTGGCGACCGTGGAGTTCGCCGCCGAGGTCCGGCGGGTGCTGCGCAGCGACGGGGTCTACGCGCTCAACCTCATCGACCACCCGCCGCTGGGCTTCGCGCGGGTGCAGGTCGCGACCCTCGCGGAGGTCTTCGACCAGGTCATCCTCGCCGCCGAGGCACCTGTCCTGCGAGGGCGGCGGTTCGGCAATGTCGTGCTGTTCGGCACGGACCGCCCGATGCCGGTCGAGGAGCTGGCCTCGCTGGCGCTGCGTGCTCCGGTGCCGGAAAAGCTCCTGGGCCGGGCGGAGTCGATGGTGTTCTCGGGCGGAGCGAAGCCGTTGCGTGATGCCGACCTGCCGCCCGGCGCGTGGGAATGCGGCCACCTGCATGCCTGGGACGGACAGTCGTGAGCCTCCTGGCGGCGGCCTGGACCCGGGAGCCGACCCGCGAGCGCCGCTTCCTCATCCTCGGCATCTGCTGCCTCAGCCTGTTCATGGTCGGGCTGGACACGACGATCGTGAACGTCGCCCTTCCCTCGATCCAGCTCGCTCTGCATGCGTCAGTGTCCGGGCTGCAGTGGACGATCGACGCCTACACGCTGGTGATCGCCAGCCTGTTGATGCTGTCGGGGTCGAGCGCCGACCGGCTCGGCCGGCGGCGGGTGTTCCAGCTGGGGCTCGTCCTGTTCACGCTCGGCTCGCTGTTGTGCAGCCTGGCGCCCAGCCTCGGCTGGCTGGTTGCGTTCCGCGGCTTGCAGGCCGTCGGGGGGTCGATGCTCAACCCGGTCGCGATGTCGATCATCGTCAACGTCTTCGATGACGCCAGCGAGCGCGCCAGGGCCATCGGCATCTGGGGCGGCGTCGTCGGGGTCAGCATGGCCCTCGGTCCGGTGCTCGGCGGAACGCTCGTCTCCTCCGCGGGCTGGCGGTCCATCTTCTGGATCAACATCCCGGTCGGCCTGCTCGGTGTCGTGCTGACCCACCTGCATGTACCGGAGTCCAAGGCACCACGGGCGCGTCGCCTCGACCCTGTGGGCCAGCTGCTCGTCATCGTGCTCCTGGTAGCGCTGACGTACGCGATCATCGAGGGCCCGCAGCGAGGGTGGGCGTCGTTCGAGATCGCGAGCCTGTTCGTCCTGTCGGTGGGAACGCTGCTCGCGCTGGTCGCCTACGAGCTGCGACGCGATGAGCCGTTGCTCGAGATACGGCTGTTCCGCAGCGCGCCGTTCTCCGGGGCCACGGCGATTGCCGTGGCGTCCTTCGCTTCCCTGGCCGGATTCCTGTTTCTCAACACCATCTACCTGCAGGACGTGCGCGGCTACTCCGCGCTGCACGCCGGCCTCTACACGCTGCCGATGGCGGCGATGACAGTCGTGTTCGCCCCCCTGTCCGGGCGGCTGGTGGCCGGCCGCGGGCCGCGAGTGCCGCTGCTTGTCGCGGGCTGCGGGATGACGGCAAGTGCGCTGATGCTCACCCGGCTCGAGGCCGACACGTCGCTGGCGTGGCTGCTGGTGGCCTATCTGCTGTTCGGGCTCGGCTTCGGGTCGGTGAACGCCCCGATCACCAACACGGCGGTTTCGGGGATGCCTCGCGCCCAGGCAGGTGTGGCCGCGGCGGTGGCGTCGACCAGCCGCCAGATCGGTCAGTCGCTGGGGGTAGCAATCGTCGGCTCGCTCGTGACCTCGCGGGTGCGCGGGTCGTTGCGCACAGGCTTCGCCACCGCCAGCCACGCGGGCTGGTGGACGATCGCTGGCTGCGGGCTCGCCGTGCTGGTGCTCGCGGCCGTGACGACGGGACAGTGGGCAAGGGCGAGTGCTGCCCGCACCGCAGCGCGTCTGTCGCCTGAGGAACCTGGGCACGAGGGTGATGGCCCCGACCGCAGCCCGGCGGCTGCCCTTCGCGCGGGAGCGCTTTGATGCTCTGACCGTTCCGAGGAGCTGCTGCCGATGTCTGCCGCTGTCACCCGCACTACGCCTCCGCTGGTCCTCGTTCGAGTACTCAACCCGGTGCTGGATGAGCTCGAGCAGGCCGTCCGCCAGTCAGGGCTGTCGGTCATCAGCCTCAAGCCTGTCGTCGAGCGGCATGATGGTGCAGTACCAGGAGGGCTCGCCTAGTGGCCGATGGCGGCGGTCTTGAAAACCGCTAACAGGGGTGACTCTGTTCGTGGGTTCGAATCCCACGCCCTCCGCTCTGACCTGCAGGTTTGTCATCTGAGTCCTCTTTCTGTGGATGTCGGTCAAGATCGCCTGCTCACGGCTCGCTAGGAAATTACCTGCTGGTCTTCGCGGCTCGACGCGACCGATGCCGCGATCGCGCGGCGGCGTCTAGGGCTAGAGCAGGAGCAACGTGCGTGTAGAGGTCGGCGGTTATCCCCGTCGTGCTGTGGCCCAGCCGGTCGCTGACCACTTTCATCGCGACGCCAGCGCTGAGCGCGAGACTCGCGCTCGTGTGCCGCAGCGCGTGGAACTTGATGGGCGGGAGTCCGGCGTGGGCCACCAACGTGCTGAAGCGTCGGGACAGCGAGGACGGGACGAGCGCCGTCCCGTTCTCCCTTTGAAAGACATAGCCAGACAGCGCCGACGCTCGCCCCCACGCACGGCGCTCGGCCGACTGGGCCAGGGAGTGATGCCGTAGGACGGCAACCGTGCCGGAGTCGCATACGACGGTCCTCGCCCCGGCCTTGGTCTTGGGTGCGCGCACGTGCACTGCGCTGCCGACCTGCACTCATTGCTGGGCACCGCGGATCGTCACGAAGTCGACGGCGTCAGTGGTGTGGAGGCCGACGATGTCCCGCGCTGCCAGTTCAGGTCGCCTGTATGAGGGGTGACGTGACGGCGGCGCGGACGGTCTCACCCGTTCGGGTGACTCAAGTATGTGGCTCAACAAGCCGACCAAGAGATTGACCCTCTCTCCCGCCTGGAGGTAATTCAAGTGTCCACAACCTTGCGCCTGCTGTCCGTCCGCCTTCTGCTGGTCCTGCTGGGTGTCGCCCTTGCTGCGGTAGCCCTCGTCGCCGGATTGTCACCGGCTGGCTCGGGACACGCCGCCACTTTGGGAGCTGGCTTCCAAGGCGTTGGCAAGGTGTCGCAGCAGCACGTCGAATGGCGTTAGGACCACCTCGGACCTGACTGACTCTTACCGAATCCCCGGGCTGCGGCCCCAATGCCGGTGAATTAGTGGTCGACCGGCGGGCGTAGCAAGTCAGGGTGCGCTGCGGCGCGCCTGCGGCATGGGTAACGGAACTCCCGGTATGACGGCTCTCGACCAAGATCGCCTGTCACGCCG
>JAABUR0100000594.1_pt1 | contig 76408 bp, 71 predicted proteins | sample 5560091 | NCBI WGS metagenome assembly JAABUR01 (sample SAMN10711879, study PRJNA513375) | rock metagenome | isolation source: Antarctica rocks | place: Antarctica: Victoria Land, University Valley sud
GTGATGGTTATCTGTAGAATGATAGGCAAGTACACGTCATAACCCTACAGCTATAAAAGCTGTACCAATCATAACATGTACAATAAAAAGATGTAATCTATCTCTTTAGAGTACAGTTTCTACATCTTTTTATTTTACAATAAACACATTCTAATATAGCTATATGAGGGCCAGAGTTACAACCACTACACCGTCAATTAATTAAATTGGGTTGGTTTGAACCTATATCTTTTCAAGAATGTGCACAATTAGCCATGTATACTTGAATATTTCTAAGATATTCTGGTATAACTACCTCTATCTTAGATCTTATTCATGAAAAGCTTTTTTCATATCCTCCTAATATGCCATTTATTTTAGGTGTACTAGTTATTTTAGATATATCTTTAGCTTTATCTAGTAAAGTTTGAGTATATTTATTTTCAAATATACTACCGCTTAAATTTGTAGCTTTAAACCCAACAGGTAAAGACTTAACTAAATTTTTAATTAAATTTATAGTTAAATTTGTTGAATAACTAAAAAAATTATCTATAAATTTAGTTAGTAAAGGTAATAATGGATAAATTATAACGGGTGCTAAAAGTGCAAGGGGTACTATGTAAACATGTGTTATGTTAACACTATTATATATACCCATCAAACCTGTATTAATTTCAAGAGAAGATACTTCTCTTAAAGTATTTCCGATAAATCCAGGCATATTAAAGTTATAATCTGGAACCCCATGGTTAATAGCTGCCACTTGCCCATTGTTTGGAGATAAACTACTAATAAAGTTGTAAAACGAATTTAAATTGATATTGTTTAGAAACTGTGGATAATTAATCCCCAATGTTCACTCAACATTATTTGAATTTAATAAATTATCATCCCCGCGAATTAGTACGAAGGCACTACTAAGGTGTAGGCCATATCACACTGTACCAAGTTTACTACCTAAAGGACCGCCGACAAGCGGATGAGCTTTAGGAGGAAGGATTAAAAGTGAATTAGATGTAAAAAGTGAGCTAGGTGAAGACGATACCAAATGAAATGGGTGAGCTTGAAAATTACTTGTTATTAAATTTGTCATGTTTTTTTATTATTTATTTTTATATTTTTTCTATTATATTACATATAATAGTAAGAAGGCCATCATCAATGCGAATAATCCAGTTGCTTCAGCAAAAGCGAAACCAAGAATAGCGTAAGAGAACAATTGCCCTCTTAAGGATGGGTTTCTAGCTACACCTAAAATAAGTGCACCGAATACCACACCTATTCCTATTCCAGCTCCTATAAGCCCTGTTGTAGCTATTCCTGTTCCAATTATTTTTGCTGATTGAATCATTTTTTTTTTGACCTGTTTTACTACTATATGTTAGGATACCTATCTTTATTTGTGTGTTTTGATTTATTAAAAAAAAATATTCTTTTTACTATTCCTGCTCCAATAAGTCCTGTTGTATCTATTCCTGTACCAATTAATTTTGCTGCTTGTATCATGTTTTTATTTATTTTTGTTTGTATTATTGTTCCTATTCCAATGAGTCCTGTTGTAGCTCTTCCTGTACCGATTATTTTTACTGCTTGTATCATGTTTTGATTTATTTTTTATTTTTTTTTCTCTTTTTTTCTTGTTTTTTTTTAATAGGCTAGGTACTTGGCTATCAAGTAGTTTTATTATTTATTTTATAGATCGTTGTGGAGTAAAATAAACTTTTTGAGTTTCAGTAGTAGCTATAAATCAGGTTAACTTATTAGAAGTACTTTCATCTGTTTCACTTTGAAATACCTATAGTTCTTATTTGTAATTATAGTGAATTTAATATATAAATAGCTTAACACATCTAGTGACCATTTTTATAATCTTATTTTGCATTCTAATCGCTAAACTTAGTTTTAGATGTTTAATTCAACGTATATATAACGAGCATATATACAACCGTTTAGCTCTGTTTATATAAACTGTCCTGTTTTCGTATTTTAATTTATAGGTGGCGCCATTATAATAAGTTAAATTTCTCCTTTGGCTAGCTGTGTACTATAGGTTATATTTTTAATAATAGGTTATGTTTGTTTATGTGTATGGTACAACAGCTGTATTATTTAGTTTTAACTTTTTTTTTGTTCTTTTTTAATTAAGAGGTTTTGTCATTTATAACTAGATATAAGACATGAGTAAGATTTGAACTTACAATCCTTGTGTCCGTAGCACAACACTTTACCAATTAAGCCATCATGCCTATATCTATCTGATTCTGAAAATGTGTCTGTATTTATCTATTTAACATATATGTATTAATATATTATTGTTTGTTTCAATTGCTTATGTAAATTATTTATTAGGATTATTTCTTTTGATTTTTTTTTTTGTTGGCTTAGCCACAATATTTATTTTTATTATTGTAATTATTTTTCATTATAATTTTTCGTTGTTGTTTTGATTCTATTTTTGGTTATTAATAGTAATTTCGCCATTAAATATTGCTTGTATTCCTTGTCTTTATTTATACTAATTAATTTGCTTAATCTTTAGGTATTTCACTTTCTGGCTATCCACATTAAAATTGTAAAAACCTAATGGTAACTAAGCTACATATAATAGCAAGAAGGCCATCATCAATGCGAATAATCCAGTTGCTTCAGCAAAAGCGAAACCAAGAATAGCGTAAGAAAATAATTGCCCTCTTAAGGATGGGTTTCTAGCTACACCTAAAATAAGTGCACCGAATACCACACCTATTACTATTCCTACTCCAATAAGCCCTGTTGTAGCTATTCCCGTTCCAATTGCTACTTGTATCATGTTTTGATTTATTTTTTACTTGTTTTTCTATTTTTTTAGAATTTTTGTTAGGATACCTAGCTTTAATTGTGTGTTTTGATTAATTTTAACTTAAATCTTCTTTTAGTTTTATTGATGGATGCTTTAATATTTTTTTATAAAGTACATCTAACATTATGTCGGGGTGTATGAATTAAGGACTTTATGTAATCATTTTGACAGCGACGGGAATGTTAAGTACTTAGCTAATAGTGTTTAACCCTAACTGCTTTTTTCAACTATTTTCCTAATAGTGTACTAGATTTAGTACAGAGATAGGTAGGAATCGAACCTACTATTTTTTGATCTGCAATCAAATTGCATAACCATATGCAACCTATCCCTTATTTACTTTTTTGTTGGTATAGCCAGGGCATATTCACAATATAAAAGTTTAAAGCTCTTTTTTTAAAAGTAAACCTTTATAAATAATAAGGAATAGGTGAGTTGAACACCTAACCCACCGTGTGTAAAACGGTAACTCTACCATTGAGCTAATTCCTTTTAGGTAAAAATAAAATAGGAAGAAAAGGACTCGAACCTCCGACAGCTAATAGCTATTGAGTTTACAGCTCAACCCGTCATACCAACAAACGGAACCTTCCTTTTTTTGTATACATATATATGTATACTGGGGGGGTATTGTTAACATTTTATTAATCCCGTGCAATTTCCACTACACGAACCATATTTCGACTTAGCACTAATTAGAGACACGCATACGAAGATAAACAATCCTCATTATTAGACCTGATTGCCTAAATTAAAAGAAAACGCTCACCAAACTTATTGCACACTCCCCTTTCAGTGCTTGACGAGTGGTTAGTACCTATCTGAGATTAAATTCACCGTGACGTACTTATTCACGATTACTAGTAATTCCTTTTTCATGTAGTCGAATTACAGACTACAATCCATGTTATATCCTGTTTTAAGGATTAGCTCCATTTCACAATTTCGCATCCCTTTGTAAAGGCATCTGTGGCACGTCTATAGCCCACAATATTAAGGCCATATTGACTTGTCTTATTCCCTTTTATCATATCCAATATAGCGGTGAACTACTTTATAATAATAAATAAAGTAAGGGTTTACGTTAATTTAATGGAACTAACCAAAATCTCACGACATTAACTGAAAACAGCCGTGCAACGCTTGTAATATATATTCGCAAAAATATATAATATTCAAATTGTGGTAAGGTGTTTTGCGGGCCAACAAATTAAACAACATACTTCACTACTGGTTTCAGAAACGGTCTAATGATTTCAGTTTCTGCGTTGCCACATTACTCTTGAGGTGGAATGCTTACACTTTCATTTATAGACAAAATTATAATTCTAATCTATGACATTCATCATTGTCTGCTTAGACTGCTGGGGTATCTAATCCTGTTGGTGTCCTAAGCCTTCGTCCTTCAACGTCAGTTTTTACATAAAAGGTTGCCTTCGCCGTTGCCTGTTCCAAGGCAGGTATGACAGAATTTCATCTCTACACTCTTTAGTACTCCCCTTCTCATATAAAACTCTAGTCAATTAGTACCCTTTAGGGGTTTGATTAACCGTCTAAGTACCCTTTAAACCAATTAAAGATGAATAACACTAGTCTTCCACGTATTACCGCGACGGCTGGCACGTGATTTGGTCAAGACACATAGATAGGAAATGTCATTATCATAACTCTACCTAGAATTTTATTCAACATAGTCGATCTTGCACAACTAAATATACATTGAATATACATATTTTAGATATATATATCCAATATGTACTCAATTTTGTCTAAGACTATGCAATCAGCTTGCGCTGTACATTCCTCCAAGTTGCTGGTTCAGCCGTTAGGCTATTGACCAATATTCTTCACTGCTGTAGTAAAAACCGTGGGCTTTGTTCAGGCCACACTGTGGCCAATCGACCTCTCAGTCTTGGCTACGGATATCAACCTAGTTAAGCTATCACCTTAACTACTACAATCCGAGATAAAAAAGACATCTTAAAGCGAAAGAGGTATTTCTTTATATATTATAAGGGATCTTTCTCCTTACTTTAAGGCAGTCTGATACCTATTACTCACCTGTACACCACTTTTAATTAAATTTGTAAAAATAAATTAAACGTTCGATTAGCATGTGTCAAGCATTTGGACAGCGTTCATTCAGAGCCATCATCAAACTCACCTAATTACTGTGTATAATTTCATATACACATTACTATTATGTATTATTAGTAAAGATTAATTTAAATACAATTAATATATTTTAATTATTATTATGTATTTCCCTCTGTAGGGTGTATTTATTCCTTTTTCTTTCGGTTTTTTTTTTCACGAGGTAATATTGATTTTATATCTGAACCAATCGTTATGGCAGCTTTTCGTATAGATTCATAAATAGTCGTAACTTTAGTTTAAACATCAAAAATCTCTACTTCAATACCAGGAACTGCCAATTTTATTCTATTGTTTGCAGCAGCTTTAATAAGAGCTAAAGATTTTTCAGTATGCTTTTTACCAAAAAAAAAGCCATGATACGTATTAGCAATATTTAAGATATTATACTCTGGTCCCAAAGTATTTATATAATATTGTTCTCTAGCAATAGTTTCCTTTGGATCACAATACTCTATAATTTCTAATGTAAAGTTTTTATCTCCATACTTTAGCAAAGCAGAATATATAATAGATCTACCCTTGTGTCTAGCCATGGATATATAACTTAAGTAAAATAATAGTCTTTTGGATAAGTTTACAGAGCTACCAATATAAAACTTCCCTGCTTGGTTATTTATCCATTTATAAATCCCTGATTTATTTTTATTGTGTTTTAAATTTGTTTCTCTTTGAGAGTCTATCTTGGTATATATTTTTACTGTGGACCTTTGGCCAAATAATGGTAATTTATTTTTATAATTATTATTTATTAGTTTGTTCATCTTGTATATATTATTTGTCTTCATTTGTTTTTCCAGTGCTCTTCTCAATAAACCTACTATAACCTGATGAGTCCCTTACTCTCAATTGATTTCTATTAGAGAAATCAAAATAAGGTAAATAGTAACTTATTTAAACATAATCAAAACTATTAAATATACCGAGTTTAGTGAAATATAAATAAACAAAAGCTAATAAATATGATAAAAGTCTTGTTTGCACATTGCTTATCAGGTGTCTTTTCACTCCACTACCACCACTAACTGTTATATGGGCATCAGATGATATAAGGAGTTTTACAATTTCAGTTCATCTGATATTATCCAAAATATATAAACTATTATGGTTAAACTCATGGAATAAATTATGAATCTTATCTTTTTCATATCCTTTTAAATTCAATACTTTATTTATATCTGGTAGTTGTATAACCAGATCTTTACCTTGTGTAAGTATACAAACATGATTATTTTTCATATTATAAACTTTATCACCAAATTGTTTATTAATATTAGTTTTAACTAATTCATCAAATTGTATTAAGTAATCAGTATCAGAATATAATCTAATATATACAAACTTCAAAGAATTTATTAAGAGAGGGACCAAATTAGCAGTTGTAGCAAAACAGTCGTGGACAGTGTATAAACAACCAATCTTTTGCCAGTCTTTATATAATAATGCTATAGTTGTTGCATCTAATGAATGAATAATATTAGGCATTAGAGCTATTTTTTGTTTTTTTTAATCGTAAACACCTTTAATAAAAGTCCTAAATGTATACCTTGTCTTTAAGAATGTAAAAGCTTTTATAGGTACTTCTTTAAAAATTAGATAAGATTCTTTAATAAAAGCTCCAGAAGGTAAATTCCAAGGTATAGGCATTTGTAATCTTGTACATATTTTAACTAAATTATTTAAATATGAGGATAATTCTTTTATTTTAGGTGATTCTTCATTTAAGACATGTTTTAAACACATAACAAACGTTAAAATATATTGTCTTCTAATTTTTACGTCTAAATCAATATATATATAATATTTTTTATTTACTGGTTTGTTATTAATAATAACAACATCAGAATATTCTTTAAGATTTTTTATTATATTATCTACTTGTTTTATAATAAAAGCGTTGTAAGACTTTGTCATCATGGTTTTTACTATAGATCTCTCAAATTTAATTTTCTCTATAACTTTCAATCTACTTAATAACTTACTTACGGTTTCATTTAAATTTACAGTATTGGATAAAATATCTATTTGATTATTAACATATTTATTTGTTTTTTCGATAATATACTTATAAAAGTCCTTGGGTGTATCATCAAACGTTGATTCATCTAAGTTTAGTTTATCAAACAATTTCGTTTCTTTAGTTAATAATGCTAAATGTTGATAACCATTACATGAAGCATCTAACTGTATAGGTAAATAACTGTTAAATAAGGTTTTATCAAGATCATTCATAAACTCTATAAAACGTTCATACTCAAGACAAGATGAAATAAAACAAGTTTTATTATCTGCTTTATTAATAATATCATTACTTCTAAAATTTAAAATATAATCTTGATTGTCGTCAACTCATTTAACTTTATAATTTATTGACTTTTTATCAAGACCATTACCAAACATATTTGCACCAAATCCCTTAAAATATTTAATAACCTCACTATCTACTTTATTAATTAAACTTGGTTTAGCAAAAGATATTAGTCCTTTAGCTAGATCATTTTTTTTTTGTAATCAAAATAATCTGTTTCACAGTATATTCTTGTTCTATTATCTAATCTTACGGGAAAATATATTTTATCTACATTAGAAAAAGTTTCAGCTATACTTAAAATATTTTTTTTCTAATATTAATTTACTAAAAACAGATCTATAAAAATTTTTATCTTTTTTAGTTAAGTTGTTTTTATAAGAATTTACAATAAACGTTTGTAATTTTTCGTCCGTATCATCTATTAAAATATTTTTTTCATAACCGTATAGTTTAATAAATTCTAATGTATCCGTATTTACTTTGTATGGTGTTTTACTTAATCCATTTATTAAGCTAACTATTATGTTATCATCACTTAACTTAGTTATTTCTTCATAACCTATCTTATCTTTAAATATATGATCCGTATAATAAACATCATTATATAGATAACCACCTAAGGAATTATATTTAGTCTCAGAACTGTAAAAAAAGTCTTTAGGTTCACAAACCATAGGAAGTTTTTGAGATATGTGTAAAAATTTACTACTATGCTTTAGGAGATTTTTTTTATAAATGTTATCTACTCTAATATAATATTCTTTTTCCTTAATAGTTCCTACCTTAACATCTAATTCTTGATACAATAAATCAATCTATAGAAGAGCTCCTACAAAATGTCCTCCTAATTTTGCCATAAACACGTCTTCATAAAAAACTGAAAAACCTGAAATACTTTTAAAACAAGATAAATATTTACCTTGTTTTAAAACATCTGATTTAAGATAAATAGTATATATATATTTACTAATTAACTTAGATCCAAATTTTTCAAATGCAGTTATATTCAGAATACCAGGTGTTTCAACATCGTCAATATGAGTAGTCATCGTTTCTTTAGATAGTCTTTCCATAAAGAAACTTAACAATAAATTTACTATGTTATCAACACCTAAAACTTCTATAACTTTAGGTACTCAAATATGAGAACTATCTTTACTATTTTGTTTAGAAACAGACTTAAAACTAGATTAAAGGTACTAGATAAACTAATGACTATTTACTTATTATTAAAGTATCTATAACTTTTTTAGTTTTTCAAGCTTAGCCAGAAAACGTACTATATGAAAATTTTCAATAGTATATTAAAATGATACTCATATAATTGACCCTCTTTACATAAACCCTCCGACCTCTAAATGTATTTTAGACTAGTTTAACTAGATAAAATTCTTGGCTCATATAAATAAGCCAAATTTGTTAACAAATAAACCATTTATAATCCTAGAGTATAATAATGTAATAGGCTAGTATAAGATAAGATATAGTATATAAATTATCCTGATTAAAAGACTAAGTTAATATATAGGGTAAATATAACCTATGTACAATTTGTTAGTCTACAAACAACTAATTATTTATTACTATTATAATTGAAAATTTTACCATAAAACTTTATAGTTGATGGTAATATACTAAAAGCTAAACTAGTTATTTTCAGCTGTCAGGTTAGATTAGATAAGTCTAAACTACATGATTCTGGTGTAAAATGGTCTGATATACTATAAAGTATAATAGTTTAAAATATAACTAGTGAAAGGCCAGGATGGTTTGAACATGCAAATTTGCAATTATAATGAGCCCGCTTTTCCAATTAAGCTATAGCCTTGTTAATGGTTTATACCATTACTGTTGTATTTTATAGATAGATATTATAAAAATTAATCCTATTTTCTTTTTTATTATTTGGTCACAAATAACCCAGTTTCTGTTTATGCAAATTAATCTAAAAAAAGGCTCAGTTCAGGCTTGTTAGTTCGCAATTATATTCTTATAATCCTTATTTTCTGTAAAAGACCAAAATTTTTACTTTTCTTATTATAAATATATTTATTTTATAATAAATATAAACTTGAGGAGCTTCGGATTTTCCTTAAGTATGTACTTAAAGCAAATACTTTAAACAATGTGTAACCAAAAAAGTATATAGTAGTTAAAGATGTATGCTTACATTGTTTAAACAATAAGCAATAGATATCGAACAGTAAACAGGAAGCAATTTTGGTATTAACTTACATTAACTTTTTTGATAACATATATAAAAGATAATGAAGTAATTTTTGTTTAACACCTTTACAAATAAAAGTGTTTATTTAACCAAAGATAAATTTAATTAAAACTAAAGGTAATAACCTATTATAAATTCTAATTATGGTTTATAGATATAATATATAAAATGAGATGTAGAAGCAAAACTATATGGAACCATACCTATTAAATTATTTATTAAAATAAATATAAATAAAGTATATATAAAAGGAAAATATATTTGTCCTCTGTTACTATTTATTTGGTTTATTACTATGCTATGAATAGTAGCATATATTGACTCTAAGCCTAAAGATCAGTTATTAGACACAATTTTATTATAATTAGTAGCTAACAAGTTTAGAGTCAGGGCAATGAAACTACCTATTATTAGATATAATCCTATGTTTGTTAAAGATATATGTATATCACCTAAAATAGGAGCATCCTAGTTTAATAAATTTATAATTTCAAATTGGTCTAAAGGGCTAACTATTTCATAAAATAAATAATCTTTCATATTTAGATAATAACTTAAAAAACTATAATAAAAAACATAAACCAATTAAGATTAATATAACTAGTGGGCTTTATCCGTCTGGATCAATAAAGTCCATAGGTTCTTGTTCCATCAAACCTTGTACATATTCAGTTGGTGTCTCCACTCTACCTGTTTGTTTAACTTGTTGCGAGTCATTTGATGTATTAGAACCCGAAGGACCTGAAGAATGTTCACTTGAAGATATAGGAGTTTGTTGCATAGCTTTTAACTCCTCTAAACAACTATAACATTCCTGAATGGATTCACAACATTCTTCCCTAATAGCACGTGCAACTTCAGGGTTAGTACTTTGTGGTACACTAAGCATAGTATTCGTATCACGATGTATAGTTTCATAATAAAAATCTTTTTGATCTTTATTACTCATATCTCTATTAGGCTTAGGGACAGAACATTCGTCTAAAACGACATTAGGATTTCTTTTCTTCTCACTAGCAATCATACCTTTAAATAGGCTATCATATTTATGTTCTTTATTGCGTTCTTGTTCGTTCATTGTTAAGTTTTTTTTTTTTTTTAATATTTGTTAATAAAAGAAAGAAAAATTAGGGGTATTTTTGTTTACAATGGCAATTGTTACTCAATTGCTACTATTCCGATGAGGTACTGCCACCTCAAGGTGTTATCGGCACGGGCATACAGGAATAGTCTTATCTCAACTCCTTAGTGATCTTTACCTCTGTATATTTTGTCTTAATCTCAATTTTTTCTATTACAATTCGTAGTCTTACTCATAAGCCATTACATCATCTCAGCATGTTATAAAATGGATTAACCCATTATTAATATATATTAAATCTAGTTTTTTAATATATAAACTAAACATAGATAAATTTAGTATAATATTTCTTTTACTTATCCAAGTGTTTTACGGGATAAAATAAATAAAAATAAAAAACACTTATCCTTTTTAAAGTAATTTTGTTCTATATTTGTTTCTAAAAGGTTTAATATTATTATTATTAGTATGTCTTTGCACAGAAGAAGCACTTGTACTAAGTCCTATTGCAGCTTTTCTATTAGAATCGTATATATCTATATGGTTTGTTTCTAGATTAGTTACTTCCAGACAAAAAACTTTAGATTTGGGTTTTGCAGTTTTTATTTTAAATATGCTTTTAAAAAGCGTATTATATTGTATGTAGCTCTTAAGAGTTTTGCTTGTAGTATTAAGTTGTTTAGCTGCTTTAGATAAGGAAGGGTAAATGCTTATACAATTTGTATCTGTATGGATTACTTGTATCTTTATATATGTACTTACTACATTTAATTTACCAAATTTAGGATTATTTTCTCCTAGTTTGCTAACACTAATTAGAAGTTTAGTATCTTCCTTATGGTTTTTACCAACAAGTTTTAAAACAACTTCATTAGAAAGTCTAAATATTTGTCCAGATCCTCTAACAGATCTAATGTTTAATACTTTATTCACATACATTGTAAGAGCTCAACCTAAATAAAACCTTTCTCTATCCAAAGGAAGATTTAAAAGGAGTTTACCCTTTTCACCGCCTATTTCTAATATAAAAAGAGAGTAATTGTTATGTCCATGTTTTAATATACTGTTATATATTTTACTGTTTTTAGTGTTAATTAGATTAGAAAGTAAATAATAATTTCTTACCCGTTGCTAGGCATCCACAACACTACCTATATAAACTTCACTTTTTACCTTGTTAAACCACATGTAAAGGACCGATTTATTTTTAAAATCTTTAATAATATTATTTTTTTTAATGAATAATCAAAATATTGTTTAATAGCATCTTCTAGCCTTTGGCCGTTACTACTAAGGCCAATAAAACTAGGATAAGTATACAATTGAGTATATTTAGTATTGTAAGCTATGATTGATATATTAACGAAGATACAGAATAATTAAGACCATCTAATATAGGAGCAGGATATATACCTAACACTATAGTTAATGTAACCAAAGTTAATAAAATATAAAATTCACGTTTATTTAAATCAGGTATATTAACTATGAAATATTTAGAGTATGTTCCAGCAAAAGCTATTCTATTAAACATATAAATCGTGTAAGCGGCTGAAAAAACAATCGAAGAGGCAGCTAAAGCACCCAATATAGGCAATCTTTCGAATGTACCATATAAAGACATAAATTCACCTAGGAAATTAAGAGTTAAAGGAGTTCCACAATTACCAAGACAAAGAATGAAAAAAACAATAGAAAATAAAGGCATTATTTGAGCTATACCTTTATAATAAGTTATTAATCTGGTAGAAGATCTATCATATAATACACCACCAGCACAGATAAATAATCCAGAAGAAACAAATCCATGAGCTAACCCTAAAGTTATACTTCCTTCTATACCTTGTATTGTATTACTGAATACACCCATTAAATAAACTGCAGCATGAGATACTGAAGAATAAGCAATAAGTTCCTTAATATCTAGAGTTCTTAGTGTACTAAAACTAGCATATATTATAGTAATAACTCCTATTAAGTATACTATATATGTATAATCTAAATAAGCTTTAGGTAGTAAAGGTAAAATTAATCTAAGTATACCATATAAGCTTAATTTTAACACTACTCCAGCTAAAATGATACTACCGGCTAAAGGTGATTCAACATGAGCTTTTAAAAGTCAAGTATTTAAAAATATAGTTGGAGTTTTAACTGCAAAAGCTATAAAGATACCATAAAATAAAAATAATTGTGTAAAATATTTAAAATTAGTTTTGGATAATGCATCAAAATCTGTAGTACCCATTATAGAAGAAACTGTAAGAATTGAAAGTAATAAAAATAAAGACCCTAATAGTGTATACAAAAATAAGTAAAAGCTGGCTCTAACTTTATTGCTTGAACCAAATAATCCTATTAATATAAACAAAGGTGGTAATATACTTTCAAAAAAAATATAAAATAATAATATATCTAATACTAAAAAAACAGCTAATAATAGTGTTTCTATAAGCAATATAATTATAACAAAAGATCTTACATTTTCAGATATAGATCTGAAATTTGATAAAAGTGATACAGGTATTATTATAGTTGTTAAAAGTACAAAATAGATAGATAAACCATCTATGCCTAAATAAAAATCAAAAGAACTTATTTGATGGTATTCTTGTACAAATTGGAATTGATTGCAACTAAAATCAAAAAAGATAAATATAATTAGCGAAATAAAGAGATTTAAAACTGAGGTAGTTAAAGCAGTAAACTTAATACGTTTTGTATTTAAATTTAAAATACTATAAGAAATATTTGTTGAAACAACAAAAAGACCTATAATAGGTACTAACAATAAAACTAAAAGCAACATTTTTTGCTTAAATTAATTTTTTCGAAATAAGAAAAAGGATTTACCTCATAATATAGTCATTATTGTAATATATATAATAATTGTTTTAGTTAATTAAAAAAGTGGTATTAGATTACACCATTTACACCTAAATGGTATGTTAAGGCTATAAAGAACAATATATTTAAAAAGACTAACTAAAACGAACTACACCTTTTTAAGATATTTTAAATATTATCTATATATAAAAATATAAGCTTTATGAATATGTCCATATGCATGTATTAATTGTGTAAGTCTAGTTCTATATTGAGACAATAGGGAAAGATAGTTACCATTTGATTGCATAATTTATGTTTATAAATTTAAAGCTCTATCTATTAATCCTTCTATTGTATGAACTCTGTCATGAATTAAACCATCAAATACATTAATTCTGTTAGCATATGCTTGAGTAGTAGAACCAGCCACATCTTAAGTAAGATCAACACCTAACCATCCTTCCGAATTAATAACATAATAATAGAAAAATAAACACCTAAATAAGAAGTTAAAAATGATAATATATAGACTAAAATACCCTTATCTGAAATGTAAGTAATCCAACTAAACCACCTTCTGGTTTTATTTAAGCAAACTTAAAAGTCTTTGCTGTACCTATTTGTATCATAAGTAGCCTTACTTATAACAATTCTAGGAATATGCTGTCTACAATTTTCGGATTCTAATTGTTGTTGTATTGTATGAATATTATTATATACCCCTAATCCTATTAACGCAGTCTCAAGCTTATGTAATGAGTCTGAGTAATAAATACCAGCTGTTTCAATAAACATAACATAATTGTTTAAACTTCTTAAAAAATTATTAATAGATAATTTGTTTTGCTTTATATTGTCAGTCTCCCCATGAAATGCAGTTATCAAGTCTTCATCCCCATATCTTTCTATGATATCTGATAAATTAGTATATTTATCGGGAAAATCAACTTTAAATTTATGCAACCGGTAACTAATGTTATTATCTGCTGAAGCTTTAATTGAAGGATATTTAGTCATAAATAGCATCTTATGACCAGATAAAGATCTGTTTATAAAACTAAGTTCTCCATATGTTACAAATAAAGAACCATATACATGAAGTAAATATTCCTTAATACTAGGTTCTTTTACAGTATTAATATTCGAATTATATTTGTAACAATACGGATAAATATTGTTAATCCCTCGTATAGGATCTGGCACCACTACTTTAGTTATGTTAGTTGACAGTGCTGTAGGATTAGACTTTAAAACAGTTAATATAATCTCAAGGTTATGACCAATTCTCTGTAGGAATTTTCCATAGTTAACTTCTGATCTATAACCTATTTCTACTAGGGGAATAAACGGGCCGCCATCAATTCCTAATTGATTATACATTAATCTTCAAGCAAAGCCGGTGCTACCATAGTCAAATAGATAAGAAGGACCTATACGTGGTATTGATTCAACCACCTCTCCAAATCTTGTTGAAGTAGTTACTATACTGGCATTGTCATCAAACATGTCTTTACTTAGGTTATAAGCAGGTACAAAAACTCCATAATTACCCACTTCTACATTTATTGCTGCATTTCTATCAAGGATTTTTTGGCTATTAATGTAATCATTAAACCGATTTGTACACTCTGTTTCTGCAGCTCCCATTCTAGCAATTCTTGCATTATCTGATTCATAATTAAATAACCTTTCAATAGGGATATTATTACTAGAAGAAGCCTGATTAGTATCAATATTATCACTAGATGTATCTCTATTACCATGGGGATTAAACATATATACAGTTAATTCTCTATTATCAATAATACTTTCTGTCAGAGATTGTAATATATTATTTTGCTTTTCAGACTCTCAGTAATTTAACACTTTATTAATTCTTACTCAGCTTTGTACTTCCTCACAGTTATTTAATTCTGACATTAAATCAGCTATTAATAATTTTACCTCTACCTCTCCACTAGTTTCTTTGTGTATTGGCTCTTTATTAATTCTTGCTCAGCTCTGTACTTCATTAGAATTATTTAATTGTGACGTTAATTTAGCTATTAGTAATTTTACCTCTACCTCTCCACTAGTTTCTTTGTATATTGGCTCTTTATTCATTTTTAATGATACCTCTATACTAGGTATTACATTAGACTCCTTTTTTAATTTAGGTAAAAAATTATTAAATGTTTTATCTTTTTCTTTAAATAAAGCATAAATATGAATATTATTTTTAGAGCCTATATTATTATATGCTATAAAATAATCTTTTGAGGCTGAATTGATTTTAGCTATTTTACTATTGAAAAATTCTCATCTATAATTAATACGTTGCTTTAAAGACATTTTGCCCACTAGTTTAGCAAAATGTGCTTTATTTGCTAATTCAATAAAGCATGTTTTACACCCATCACGCAAGGCAAATATAGGTTTACCTTCTAATAGAGATAGTATATACATATACTCTAGCCTTTTAGATGTAGAATCTAAAACATCTGTAACACTGAATGATTTGTGTTTATGCATAGGTAATGCATATAAAGGACTTCTATTTAATTTATACGCATTATACTTATACATTTTTCTATCTAAAATATTGCTTTCTATTTCTCTAGATAATTTAACTCTTTTATATATATCTAATATATGTTGATTAACACTATAATGTTTTCTATTAGAAATTTTTATGTAATCTATAAAACAATTAATTATATCAAATAATTTATCTATCTTTAAATCTAAGAGATAAATAATTATAGGTATAGTTACATAAGGATGTACATATAATACACATAGGTAATATAATGAAGATATTATTATAAAATTAAGTAGATTCATTCTAGATATAAAATAAAAAAATAAAGGTTTGTCTTTATCTAATTTATGCCTAAACAATCTAAAATATAGAATTGATGTAGCACAAGATATAATAGGGTATAAAGACAACAACATATTAAATATATATATTGTATGTAAAGAATTGTTATGAGGGATTACGTACATGAATAATAATCTTAAACATATAACAATTATATATGAACAAATAATCATTATTGATAAATTTATTTTATTATCCAATACAAATCCACGTATATTATGTCAAATAGTCTTTAAACAATTTGTAAATAATATAATTCTACCATCTTTATAATGGTATAAATATACTAAAAATAATTTAATATAATTAAAAACAGGTTCTTTTTTTTTTATTGTAGAAAATATTAAAAATCATACAAGATATAGCTATAAATTTAGAAATAGAGCAAAACCCTATAAAAGGCTTAGTAATAAGAGATAAATAATATGCATTTAAAATATAACATACTAAGTCATAAGGGGAGGGGTTATAAATAAGTTCAATTATATTAATATCCTCTTTAGTAACAACAATGATATCCAAAAACAAAATAAAAGGTATAAATACCAAAGAAAAAATAACACATTTAAATTTATACGTGTTAATCCATTTAAAAATAAACCTGTAAAATATTGATAATTTTATATGAGAATAAACAGTATAAAAAATGGAACTTTCTATAGGTAAAACCTTCGAATCATCTTTATGATCTAAATTTGTATTGGTGTCTATTACTATATCATATTTATTTATATTATTTAAAGTAAATAGTGCAAATAAAACTAATAATAATAAACTACTGTCATTTAGTGATAAGTATGGTATTAAAATATAAAATATTAAACTAATTAATATATATAAAGCATAGGATGTTATAACACCAGTATCTAAATTACTTAAATTTTTACTTAGGTTAAGTAATGCTTTTTCTAAACCATATGGTCCAAGTAATTCAACTGAACCTTTATCTAAAACTTTAGTAGTTTGTCCACCTAATTTAAAAATAAGACTAGTTATATATTTATTATAAAAAAGTTCAATTAAAAAGCGTTGATTGAAAAAGCTAAATATGTTATAACCTAATCTACTAAACTTGAAGTAAACAAGTAATTTAGGGAAAAATTCAGATAATATTAATGAGATAACAGTTAAAAAAATAGTTAAAAATAAAGGCAATAATTTAAATAAATGAGGTACAGCAAACTCAGTGTCTAACATAATTTCATGTGAAGGATGTATAAACAAACTGTTATCTGCAAAAAAATCAGAACCTAATCCTATAAATATATCCTTAGTTATATAACCAAAAAATATGGAAAAAAAGGCTAAAATTATTAAAGGTAAACTCATATATATGTCACCTTCATGAGCCTTTTTGTAGTTAATTAAAGGCCCATTAGGATTAGTTATAAATGTTAAGTATAATACTTTAACTGAGTATAAAGTAGTGAACATAGCACCTGCTGTAGCTATAAAATATACAACAGTACTAGAAAAATAAAATTGTCCATAAGCAGATTCAAGTATAAAGTCTTTACTGTAAAATCCAGTCATAAAAGGGAAAGCTACTAAGCTAAGAGAAGCTATTAACATAACTGAATAAGTTAAAGGTAAGAATGGTCTTAATCCTCCATATTTTCTGAAATCCTGATTGTCAGATACAGCATGTATTACAGCACCTGCTCCTAAAAATAGAAGTCCTTTATAAAAGGCATGATTAACCAGATGGAATAAAGCTATGTTATATGATGATAAACCTACTGCAATTACCATCATACCTAATTGCTAATTATATTAATAATATAATTCGGACCATTTCTTTATTAATCGTTGTATTTTTCTCACTTATCTTTAAATGAAATTCATTCATTATATTTAATTATATCAGTGTTGTTATTGTTATGTATTCGTAAGCAAAAGAATTGTTTTATTAAATTTATTCTACTTAATTTTTTTGTTTTTAAAGGATATGTATTAAAATAGTTATCTAGTAAGCCAAATAACTCCTTTTTTCTATAGACTATGTATTTAAATGCTTCTATTTTAGGACTAAGTATATCTATTCTCCCACCATATAATCTTATAAGTGGCTCTAATAAAAATCTATTTTTTTGAGATATAGTTATAAAAACTTGTCCCGATTTTTCATTAAAATAAACCGAGCCATCACTATCTATAAAACCACTTAATCACCCATTATAATATGTTAAAGGTTTAGGATACTTTATTTCTATTCCATATTTTACACATAATTTATTCATTTGTAACATACGAATAGGATTTCTTATTAAACCATTCATTGCATTAATTAAGGCAATTAAACCTTTTTTATGTCTTAATTTATATTTTAAAGCATTAGCATTTGAAACTGGTTTAATAGTTCCACCATATTTTTGTTTTAGTTCGTAGAGTGCTTTTTTATCTCTTATGTCCATAGTGATTTCGCAGCTAACATATCCTTTTTTGGTTAAAATAAAATAACCGTCACCGTCTATTAAACCTGCTAGTCATTCATTGAAATCTGAAAAAGCTTTTTCAGATTTTTTATTAGTAACTAAGTTATTTTCAAGAAAGTCATTATTGTATAATAAATTTAATGCATTAAATTTATTAACAAATTTTTCTGGATTGTTATGCTTAAAACATGAATAATAACACAACTGGTTTTCATAATAAGCATAAGCAGGTTGTAATAAAAGTATAAAACATTGCCAGGACTTTATAAGAACTGTTGTATAATTAATTATAGCTAAGATAAATGTTTTGGTTTTTGTACTAAATTTTATTAATATAAAATAGATTAATATCAAACGTATGGCCTCTGAGATTCCTACTAACTTGCTTATAGTAATAACTTTTCATTTTACTGACATAACAGTATAACCTAATATACAGAAGTACTGCCGCAAGTTGTAAAACAAGGCGGAAAATGAATTAAAAAAATTAATACTAATATGATTATAGTACGAATAATCATGAGCTTTGGTTATCTGCGAATTGATTGTTATTTTTTTTTTGTTGGCTATGCCACTAGAAAAAACTATAATTTCTACGCATATAGTTTGATGCCTGAATAATAAATATTCTCGAGCCAATTGACTCATAGTAGAATAGGCAATAACTTTTTTAATATCTTGTTGGAATAAACCGATAAGACTACTAAATACTGTAGTTATTGCTCCTACTCATAAACATAGAATTAACACAGTTGAGCTGTATTCTATTAAGGGACTTGTACGCATTAATAAGTATACACCCGCCGTTACCATTGTAGCGGCATGTATTAGCGCAGAAACTGGTGTAGGACCTTCCATGGCCATAGGTAATCAAACATGTAATCCTACTTGAGAACTTTTAGCCATTGCACCTATTAACAAGCAGATACCTATAAGAGTTACAATATTTTCACTAACAAACGGAGCCAATGAAAAGACAGTGCTATAGTCTACATTCAATTGTAGGTGCTTGTATTGCTTTTTTCTAGTGGCTATGCCAACAAAAAAAAAAAATTAAGCAAAAAGCAAACACCTTTATAGCCTTTCAACTATAAATTGGACTATATCTTCACCCATAATACTGGGGTATAACGTGTAGTCTCTGAGGATCTTACTTTAATTCTAAACTCCTGGGTTTAAACAAAATAATCTTCTACTTTGTTTACAAGAGTCACTAATTATATTTTTTCCTTTTTTCGTATTTCGTTCGAGAATAAAAAAAAATAATTTAGAATTAACTTCATTTCCTGCGGATTGTCCATTTTTCGCTAGTCATTTTTAACTTTATAAGTTATAGTTTTTAGCTCTATTCTTTTTAATGTTTATGGTCTGTGTATGCTTCTAAAAAAAAAAAAAATAAAAAGTAGTTTCCACAATATCCTACAAAAAGACTTTAGGAGTTTCCCGCATATAGTTATATAATAAGAGCGATATTACTATCACCCACGGCAATGTATTTAAAATGTTAAAGAATCTAAATGTGAAAAATCATACTTCTTCCGTTTACTGTTAAACTGAGCTTTTATTGCTTTAATTTTAAAGAGATTCTCTTTACTTAAAGTTCCTTTATATAGATCTTGAACAGAGCATCAATCCTTCTAAGCTAAATACTTTGAAGGATATAAAGGAAAAGTATCAAAATATTTACGAACTATCTCATAACTCCTTGAGTTATGAGCTATTGCCATAAAAACATAAAACGTTTTATCTTCTACATATCTAGTTCTAGTATACAGATTTACAGTAAAAAAGGCAGCAATTTTAGTTAAAATGTTAAAGTAACCACTAGCACTTTTGTCCTCGGAAACTTCTCTCGTATAGTTCTGTTTTACTTCTAGGCGGAAAAAAGTTTGAACACTTGTTCTTACAGTCATACCATTTTTCCTACGATCATATACAGTTATAGAGAAATTACCATCAGCATCTGTAAAACCTGCCAATCAACTATTACTATCAATAGGTGATAAATCTAAACCTAAACAAGCTATAGAACTATTATCGTTTTCATTAATTCAAGAGATAGCTCTGTGCAAAGCTTCTATTTTAGGTGTACGCATATAGCCATTAATTAAATTAATTATCTTTAAAACTTCTTTTTTAGCTAAAATTTGTAATATAACTTGACCAGCACTCGGTCTGCTAATTACTTTACCTACTTTCAATAATACAGATAATTTATCCGCTAAAGGTTTATTGGTTAAATTGAAGGTTATAATAATTTTAGGACGGAATTTTTTAGAGGAAGAATTTTTATCGTGTACAGCTATATGTCCATCACCTTCAATTAAACCAGCTAAGTAAGGAGCCATAACATAATTACCAGGGGAATTATAATATTTTTCACTTGTTTATATGGCTGTATCAGGGGGATTTTATTTTCTTTTCTTTCTAAATAGACTTTTAACATTTTTTTATTTTTACCAAATGACCATAATATAGCAAACATACCTATAGTTAAAAAACAATCACCTACTCTATTTGTTAAAAAAGCAGAGATTGAGCTTTGATTTGCTGCTATTCTAGTAAACCAAAAGCTTACTAACAGATATGAGCAAACCCCTACCAAATATTGAATTATAATTATTACTGTATAAATATTTAAAATATTTATACACAACAAATTATTAACCCCTGTACTTTAATACCTAATAGGTTTTACTTAAAGCCCTAGCATATTATCTTGCCCACGGAGAGATAATATAAATATTCTGACTATGCATTAAGCACCATTACAGGCACCCATCATTGTACTAGTCGATCGCGATCCAAAATATAACCGACGATCTTAAAGTTTTGAAAACTCCTTTGATCGTTTTCAATGATGTTGCTAGTGATATATTAAAACCCCCTCGGATATCTAAACATAAGGGGTTTTAATCTATTTATTACCCTGGATAAATACCAGGTTTCAGATTTCCTGAAACTATTTTGATTCTCTAAATATAATATCACTAACTATGGCAAAATATTCTAACTAAGTGTTTATAAAAACTAGTCCTCGGGAGACTTATCCTAACCTTGATGCGGCTATAAAATCTATTATATTTTATATAACATACTTTCATGCATATATGGTTCCACAATAACCTTAAGCTTAGTTTTTTGTCTAACAGGTATGTATATAACTTATTGGCCTTTTTTCTTCTCTTCTATTCGGGTATTTAAGGCAAAATTTCCAAATAAAACAAATTGAATATATTTAACCTCTTCGAGGGTAAACGCTCTAGTATGGAGTATTGTTTGATTGTATACTGATTTACCACCATCATCCATAATTCAATATGCTAAACCTCTAGCTGTTAATAATTTACCTAGATTACGTGGAACAATTTTTACTTTTTCTTTGTAAAACAATTCGTGATAGTAATTTAGGCAAGGCATAGCTAAGGTTCTAAAATAAAGAGATTTAAAAAGAGAACTACTACGTTTATCCTTTATTGATAAAATAACAGGAGTCATAGTAGTAATAGGCTCAAGTAAACTAAATAAACTTATTATATATCCTTCTTTTTCGGGATATGACTGCTCTATACGCAATCTTGTATTATGATTAGGTTTATTTCTTTCTAAGAAACCACCCCCCCCCTAATATTATACCTCTAAGAGCTTCTTTTTGTTCTAACCTCAATACATATACTGTTTTAAATTTAAAGGTATATTTTACATCGGATAAGTTTTTTTTAGTTTAAATACCTGTCTTAGTAGAATATACCCTTAAACTAGGTGAATGGCTAGTAGAATAATTATATAGACCGTAATTACCAGGTAAACTTAATTTAACAAGGGGTCTCTTTAGTTTGTAGTGCAATGAAGGCAATATATGTGGTTTTACTATCTTAGAAAAGGTAGATATAGATGAGTTCTTAATATATAATGATCCCTCTAAATATTCACAGTCATTGTTCGCCATAACGTCTTTAAAAGCTAATTTTCTACCCTTTAACTTAAAAATTGTCTCTATATTATATTTGTTTTTTAAAATATAAGATAAATATTTCAGATCTTCTATAGAAACACTTAATATTCTAGTTAATTTATATTTTTTGCCTAATCCAGTATCCGACAGGTATCAAGTAGCTAAAGCCAAAGGTGTAAGGTATTTATCTAAGTTACGAGGTATTATTTTTATATTATCTTCGTAAAACATATTAAATAATCAGATAAAACTAGAGAAACTATAACTATTAAAACTATAAATAAACAATACCTTATTTCCTTTAGTTATTAATTTATATAACTTAGGCTTATTATGACTACAATAACCTCTTTTAGCTAAGAATGAATGAAACCACATTAAATATTCTACATTATTACTACACTTTACAAATATTATTCTAATGCCCGATACATCTTTTCTTTTATCCAGATATGTATTACTTAATAAAGAACCTACTATTAAAGATATCAGATCTAAGCTGTGTGGACCTATTCTTTCTTTTGATTGTATTTTATTTGAGAAAAAGAATCTTTTTTGATTGTACTCTTTCACTGACAGGGAATGAAAAGGAGTTAGAATAAAAGTATGAATAAAAAATATATAACTTCCACTTACTGGACTAGATAAAACACTGTTGTTAGAAATAATTAACCATTTAGGGCATATTATTTGGTTACCCTCTCAACCTACAAACATTAGTAAAAAATTATTTGCTGTAACTAATATAATCATCATAAATGTAAATAAGCTTAAATAGCTAAAAAACCTTTGATTATGTGGGTCATGACTCATATACCCTATTGAATATATATGTACTAAGGATGAAACGATCAGTACTGGTATTAACATAGAAACAGTTAAAGAGTCAAAATGAAAACCTCATAATACATTAAGGGACTCTGAATCAATTCATCTAAATAATTGTAAGGAGACAGGTATATTGTTTAAACCAACTTCAAAAAAGGCAACAAGAGACAGCAATGTTGTTATAATTATCGTACTGCAACTGATTATTTGTGATCCTGATACTCCAACTTTTCTACCAAAAAAGCCGGATACTATTGACCCTAATAAAGGTAAAACTATTATAGCTAAATACATTATTTATATTCTATTGCAATACTACCTCTTAATCTATAAAAAGCTACTAGAATACCTAGACCTATAGCAGACTCTGCACCTGCTATTGCTATAACATATATAGCATATGTTTGGCCTAATATATCGTCAAAGCTTAGTGAACTAACCAATATTAAAAATGTAATAGCTAAAAGCATTATTTCAATTGAAATAAGCATTAAGATTATGTTTTTTCGATTTAATACGAATCCTAAGATTCCTATTAAAAAAAGTATTAGTGATAAATTCATTTTTTTTTTTTTATTCATTTAATAATGTGTTTTAATTTTTATAAGAAAAAATTAAAAAAAAACCCAAATTAAAACGAAAACCTAAATTAAAACGAAAACCCAAATAAAAAGTACGAAAGAGAGAAATTATAAATGCCCATATAAAAAGTACGAAAGAGAGAAATTATAAATGCCCAAATAAAAAGTAGGAAATACATAGAAAAACCATATATCCCTAAATAAAACTCAAAATAAGTTTTTTGATGTATTTAACTATTACGAGTGGGCCCATGATTGTGTGGATAATGTGGCTGGGCGTGAGTTCCGCAACGGATCTCTTGACATATAGAACATTTTCAAGTAATATCATTCTTCACCTGACAAGGGTTATCAGAAGTTTTCATATGTCAACCACACTTTATACTTACATAATGTGCCTGTCAAACATGTTTACATTCTTGCTTTGGTCTATTACCACGAAACGGTAAAGGAGCATCTTGAGAAACATCTTGAGAAACACCTGTTTGGCTTTGACCTTCACTACATAAAATGATTAAAATTATGAAACTTATGGTTAAAAGTAGCACAAATACAAGTAATAATGGTCTTAAAGAAATATTATCTAAATAATATTCCATATTTAGTTTAGATGACAAAATTAGCATATTATGTTAAAATTAAAAAAAGAAAAAGATTTACCTCATAATATAATTATTATTATAATATACATATAATAATTGTTTTAGTTAATTAAAAAAGTGGTATTAGATTACACCATTTACACCTAAATGGTATGTTAAGGCTATGAAAAAATCATGTATTAAAAAATACTACTTAAAGCCGGGTTAATGATAAAAAAAAAACGAAATAAGTAGAAAACGTAAATGTAGATTAGACTGATAATTGTTCATACATTATACAAAATTATATAAGCTCTTTAAGGGAAAAGTGGTTTTAGCTTATAATATTAAATATCTGTGATATATATACCTATAGTTATAATAATTTGTAAAACTATATAATTTAAAGTTAGTGTTTTTTTACAACTATTTAACAATGTATTTATAAATATATATTATAGTAAGTACATATTATTAGGTAATGCTTCAAAGCTATATAAAATACAAGGAACAAATATTATAAGTGTTATAACTACAGGTAATAGTATAGTTAAACAGAAATACGTCCATTGATCATATCTAATTCTAGGAAAAGAAGCAAATTATCAAAGATATTGGCTTAACCACAAAAATAAAGATCCTATATCTAAAAAGGATTCTACTCTTTTTTTTAGATATAAAAGTTTGATCGTGTTATTTTAGCTTTCTTGAGACTTTAATTTTTTTTTTTGTAAAAGACTTTTATCAATAAGCTCTATAAAATTTAACAAGCAGTTATAATTCTTATAATATATAAGAGATGATTAGGTCTACTTAGAATACATAAAAACATACTAATATAAAATATTAACATTTATATACTTATAACACATGTTTTTTTAAGTTAAATTTATAAAAATATTTACCATCTGCTCCCTCGCCCCAATCCATCGCGAGGTTAGTAGGTATCAACCATGCAAAAAAAAATATACCTCCCTTACATAAAAAAAAATAACAAGAAACCAAAGCTAAAGCCTATATCGCCTGTTAATTGTTATTAAATTATTTTTTTATACTAATTAGAATTATTAGTTTATAAATTTTCACTTAAAGTTATAATAAAAATATTAAGGCAACTTTTTAAGAGCCTTTCTTATATCTCTAGTGTTGTAATAATTAACATTATTGTTAAAAACTTTCTCTGGAAACTTATCATTAATAAAATCACAAAAAAATCTACGCGCGTTTACATCAAAATCTGGCATAGTACACCTTCCATTAGTACCAGATGCTATCTCCTTCATAGAATCTTGCATGTTACTGGCGTATGGCTGGTTAGATCTGTTGGTTGAATAAGCCACGGCATTATCAGGGGCATCTGCACCAGTACCACCAGCTGGTCAGGGTATAGGGTTTATAACTTCAATTGTATATCCAGGCTGTACATCTAGAGGATTTGCACCTACATTTGCACCTGCAGCAACAATACCAGCAGGGTTTGCCCCTCCAGCTACATTACCAACAGGATTTGCCCCTCCAGCTATATTACCAACAGGATTTGCCCCTCCAGCTATATTACCAACAGGATTTGCCCCTCCAGCTATATTACCACCTACGCCTCCACCAGCGGGAAGCATAGAGAAGCTATTTACTAATGTAGCATTTACAGCAGTTTTGTAGTAATCAAATAAAGCAACAAATTTGTTACTAAAGTCAAAGTGATTAACTAGATGTTCCACTATACCAATAGTAGCTAATCTTGTAGTTAAACCTATAGTCCCTAAAATAAAGGAACCCATAAAAGAAATGTGCGCAAGAAGTCCACCAAGTAAGAAGTGTTTAAATATACATAGTATAAACACTACTACTAACCCAACTAAAAACGCTACTATTGTAAAATGTTTAGATATTAGATTGAATAATTTATATAGCATTTTACTTAAATTTAAAGGACTTTATGCTTTTATTATATTACATTGCATATCATCTTTGTCCTTGTCCATGTGGACAAAGGTAAGCTTAACTTTTAATCGAGAGTTAAGTCATTTTCATTAGTATTTATTAAATACTAATTATTATACAAACATATCTTTAACATACCTATTATATGTAAAAGACAGTTCAAAAAAGTTTAAAGTTTTATTTAATTTACTAAAATGTTGGGTTTTTGTAAAAGGATTGTTAGCAATACTCACCTTCTAGTCGTTGAACATTATTACTTATCTAATAAACTAATCTTAGTTTATTAATGCTTAAGTAAGCTTTGCTTCAAATAGACTTATTACGCTAAAGATTCTTTCTTTAATAAGATTCTTTGAAATTTACCCAATTTTTTACCAATAATTTATAATTTAGAAAGGAACCTGGAAGCAAAGCTGTAAAACGAATTTAAATTGATCATATTAGCTATCTTTTTCACTAGAATTTGTTATCCCTAAGGCTCTTTATCCCTATCTCCTTCTCTCTCGAGCTGGTACAGACTATTCTTCATTCGTAAAATAAATAAAACTAAGCAAAGCGAAAAAGAAAAAGTTTATTGTCTCTGACTCCAACAGAGACAGGCAAATCCTGTCAGAATTATATAACCCCTTATTTAAGATCTGTAATAAAGACCCCTAACTAAAAAGTATATAAGGCTTTACCAAGGCGACCACTGGTCGCCTTGTCTTCTCCTTATTTCTCCTATTAGAGGATACAGCTGATAAAAATCATCTGTGTTCTTTATAACCTAATTTATTTACATTACTATTTATTAAGTAAGTTATGCCTAGTTATATAACTATCTATATTGTTATGTAATTCACTACTAAAATAACTAGACACTAATAGTACCTATACCTAAAGCAGACTCTCTACCTGCTATTGCTATAACATATATAGCATATGTTTGGTCTAATATATGGTCAAAGCTTAGTGAACTAACCAATATTAAAAATGTAATAGTTAAAAGCATTATTTCAATTGAAATAAGCATTTTTTGTTGTTTATTTATTTAATAATGTGTTTTATTTTTATTATAAAAATAAAATCCATATTATAAAGAGATAAACTGAATTAACAAGGAAACTTATAAACCCTAATAAAAAGTACGAAATATATAGATAAACCATATATCCCTAAATAAAAATCAAAAGAACTTATTTGATGATATTGTTGTACAAATTGGAATTGATTACTACTAAAATCAAAAAAGATAAATATAATTAGCCGCCATGAGTTCCACAACGAATCTCATTACACAAAAGGTAAAACAATATTTTTAGATAATCTTAAACCTATCACAAAGCACCTGTTACTGAAAATAAAATCCCAATATTTTCAGTAAAAAATTTAAATAATTCATCACCATTCTCTGAGAATGCTTCTACCCATGTACCAGGTATTTCTATTAGTGATGTAATTTGGTGTTCGGTAAACAAGGCAGAAAGAGTAGGGTGGTCATTTAATGCTTCTTCTAAAAGATTATCTGTATGTATACGTAAGAGTAAAAGTTCAGAACCTTTCTCTAACAGATGTGTAATCTGTTCAGGAGTAAAATCATAAACTATCGACTTATTACCTAGACCCTGTTCAGTTGAATGTAAATCACTTAAAGCCATACCTCCAAGCACGCCAGCTAAGTAATACGAATAATCACAAAATTTACTAAGATAATCTGTAATATAGTCTTCATACTCGTTTTTTAACACATATTCATGTATAATACGTCTGATATCTTCAGGAAGCTTCATTAATTGCTCACGAAATCCCATGCTTAATTGTACAGGATGTTCCATGTACACCTGAATATTTCTAAGATATTCTGGTATAACTACCTCTATCTTAGATCTTATTCATGAAAAGCTTTTTTCATATCCTCCTAATATACCATTTATTTTAGATGTACTAGTTATTTTAGATATATCTTTAGCTTTATCTAGTAAAGTTTGAGTATATTTATTTTCAAATATACTACCACTTAAATTTGTAGATTCAAGCCCAACAGGTAAAGACTTAACTAAATTTTTAATTAAATTTATAGTTAAATTTGTTGAATAACTAAAAAAATTATCTATAAATTTAGTCATTATAGGCAATAATGAATAAACTATAACAGGTGCTAAAACAGCAAAAGGTACTATATAAATATGTGTTATGTTAACACCATTATATATACCCATCAAGCCTGTGTTAACTTCTATAGAAGATACTTCTCTTAATATATTTCCGATAAATCCAGGCATATTAAAGTTATAATCTGGAACCCCTTGGTTAATAGCTGCCACTTGCCCAGCATTATTTGTAGAAAAACCACAAATAAAGTTGTAAAACGAATTTAAATTGATATTGTTTAGAAACTGTGGATAATTAATCCCCAATGTTCACTCAATATTACTTGTACTATTTAAAGTACTATTATTAATACTGTCCCCTCTAACAACTAAAAATGAGCTACCCATATGTAAACCACATGACCCAATTCCAAATTTACTCGCTAAAGGGTAGTTTATTAACGGGTGGGGTCTAGAAGGAGTGATTACTCATCCATTAATACGAACGGCCATACTCTTTATCAGAGAAAAAATAGGTAAAGTGAGTAATAATATCTCAAAAACATAGACAAGTAGAGCAATAAAAATACTATAAGAAATATTTGTTGAAACAACAAAAAGACCTGTAATAGGTACTAACAATAAAACTAAAAGTAACATTTTGTCCTTAAATTAATTTTTTCGAAATAAGAAAAAGGATTTACCTCATAATATAATTATTATAATAATATATATAATAATTGTTTTAGTTAATTAAAAAAGTGGTATTAGATTACACCATTTACACCTAAATGGTATGTTAAGGCTATAAAAATTCATATATTAAAAAAGACTACTTAAAGCCTGGTTAATGATAAAAAAAAAACAGCTAATAATAGTGTTTATATAAGCAATATAATTATAACAAAAGATCTTACATTTTCAGATATAGATCTGAAATTTGATAAAAGTGATATAGGTATTAATATAGCTTTTAAAAGTATAAATAGATAGATAAACCATCTATACCTAAATAAAAATCAAAAGAACTTATTTGATGATATTCTTATACAAATTAACTGTTAGAGTGGGACCTCAGTTAGTTGGGTAGTATCCTTGGACATGAGTCCCACAACTAACTTCATGAAAAATAGAGCATTTTCAATTAATGTCACTCTATACAAGGTGTGTCCTAAGATGACTGATGTCATCCACACTTTATACTTACATAATGTGCTTGCCAAACATGCTTATAAGGTTGTCCTTTAAAAGATTCAAAGTAACATTACCTGCAACGTAGTCATTAAAATTTTTTATCTTAAATTCCTTAAGCTATCTCTAAGTGAAAAATTGTTTGGTATACTAGCCCCATAATTTAAAGGATTAGGGTTTCGATAATAATGAAAATGGTTATATAAAAAAGCACGAGCAGAATAGTTTATCTGTGTACGGCTATTTATTGCTGTTCTTTTGTTTACTCTACAGTCATATTCCAATATATTTGCTAATATTTTACCATGATGTCCTCTATCTACTGCTTGGTGATAGTCTGGAAATACATGATTACGATCTATATCTCAATTCTGATCGGTAAAACCTGTAGTACGCGTACCATTATCTCTTCTCGTACTATTCTCATTAACATCCATTGCTTGAGGTTCTGGTGCAGGACCTGCAGGACCTGCAGGACCTGCACCTGGTTGTGTAGGAATATTACCGCCGGCTGCTTCCATTTTAAAAATATATGAGTCTTTAACAACTTCAAAAGCTATTTTTACAGTTTGAACAAATCCACCTATTACTCCATAAGTGGATACATACAGGTATAAATCGTTTAATTCTACACCCCACTTGGAAATAACATAAACCTTGAGCGAATAACCCAAAAGAGGAGGAATAAAAAGTATTAAACCATTTCATATTGTGCATTTTTCTTTTAACTTAGTCTTAAAGAGACTTCAGTTAAAAGAAAGACCACTATTAAGTTGTATACTCACAAAAGCATGTGGTTTAGGGGGACTGACTAGTAAACCGTGCAAAATTAGCGCAAGAACAACAATTAACGACTGTCCTAAAGTTCTAGTCTTTGGTCTATAACTACTATAAAATCTCTTATTTATTTTATTAAATATGTCTTTTTTTACCATAAATGGTACAAACAGTAAAGAAATATCTGTAGAAAGGCTTATATTATTTATTATAGTGTAAATATCCCATGCGGACATAATCATACATATTAAAATATTAATTAACATTACATAGAGCTGGATAGTACTTGGTATTCCTAGTCAATGCATTAGTTTTACAAATAATCTTTGTAAAAAAGGTACATTATTTAAAAATTTAAATTTAAAATTCATACTATTATAGCTTTTCGATAATAAAAAAACAAGTACAACGATAAGTAAATAAGCTATAGCTATGTGTAGGTAAAATTCTAATTGTAATTGTTCTAAGTCAAACGATGATATGTTAGAAATATCGCTTACATTATTTAATATAATGTATATGCTTCAGGTAGATATAATTATAGAAATTAATATGCTGATTATTATCATATATACTCAAATGATGCTAGTTTTTCCTCACCAATGCATTACTTTTAAAAGTAATCTTTTTAGAAAAGGTATATTGTTTAAAAATTCAAATTTAAAGTTCATACTACTAAGACTTTTCATTAATAAAAAGACAAATACGATTATAAGTAAATAAATTATAAGTATATGTGAGTAAAATTCCAGTTGTAATTGTTCTAAATCCAATGGTGATATGTTAGAAATATCGCTCACACCATTTGAATCTTGTAGCGAAGCCGATGAATCAGGAAGGAATTTATTGATATCGGTTTTACCATTATTTGGGTTTTTTGATAGTCCAATGCTACTATTTATTTTTTCTATTTCAATATTCATAGAGCTATGTGTTCTGTCTTTTGATAAATTATTACTAACTGATCTATACCCTATTAAAGATAAACCCCCCACTGCCATAACAGCTCCTAATTTAGCTCCTATGGGCAGTGAAGAATTTCTAACCACTTTGGCTGCTGCTGTCATCCCGCCTATATACACCGCGCCGTCTCGTAAATGTGCCACGGCTGCATCTACATTGTTAACTCTAACATTGTTCGCCTCTGCCTCTAAAACACCACTAGCTATATTCTCACTATCTTTCATCATACAAATCATAGAATGATTATCAAAATAACAATTTGCATATCTTATAAAATTAATATATAAAATAAATAAAACAAATACTGTGACTAAGCCAACAATCATATTTTTAAAGTTTATTTTATAAATAGTATCTTTGTTATATATATTATTTTTTACCATGAACGGTCCAGACAATAAAGAAATATCTGCAGGAAGGATTTCAAAACTATCTAAAATACAAGGAACTATTATTATAAGTGCTATAACGATCGGTAATAAGACTGTTCAACAAAAAGACATTAATTGATCAAATCTTATACGTGGAAAGCTGGCTCTCACCCAAATAAAAATGAAAATCATAATAGAAGTTTTAAGCCCTAAACTTAAACCATAAGCTAGTCCCTCAAATAAAGGATTATAATATAAAATATAGTTATTATATATGATATCTAGATAATAATCAAAATCGATATATTGTGCTAAATTAGCTAAAAATTCATAATCATACATATAACCACCTAAAAATAATAAACTAGTTAATATGCATATAAGCACAATACTAGCATATTCAGCTAAAAAAAAAAATACAAATATTACTGCTGCGTGTTCTGTCATAAAACCACTAACAAGTTCTGATTCCAAGGTCAATATATAAAAATAAACTATACATGCAATATAGTCTATTTATTGTTTATTTTAAAACGATACATTTTATAGTAAACAAGGCCTGAATTTAAATACTTACCTACGGTAACTCTAGATATACTTAAATGTTTAGCTAATTCCACATTGTTTTTAAACTTAGAAATCAAATTATCATTTAAATCATATATACCTATTCCATCAACATGCTTGCTAATTTTGTCACTTATTTTCTCCTTGGTTGTACTGCTATGCAGTTTACCAAACATAGGATTCCATTCACCTAGTTTACTTATTAAAGCTAATGAATCAGTTCTGTGTTTTTTACCATACATAGGATGGTTTGACTTAGTTTCATACCTTTTAAGCACTTTTAACTTAGTTTCATCAGTGTGTTTATAACCAGTAAGACTTGTTGCTCTACTCATAAAATTATACAAAGTATCAAAGGGATACATTTTAATATAGGCTGTTTCCAAATCAGTTAAAGCCTTATGGCTTACAATTTTACTATGGTATGTAAAATACTCCTAAATACAAAAGCTAAACTTATCTAAACCATACTTATTTATAGCATTCTGCAGGGCAGCATTAGATTTTTTATTTGAAAGGTATTCAATAAGTCTGAAGTATAAATCTTTACCACTACTAATATATCGTTTATTGTTAGTAGTATTCAATAAACAATAGATACCGGCTTTTTTTATTAGCATTATACTATGTGATAAAACCGAACTGTTATCATCCAATTTATTTAAAACATATATAAGTAGAGGTAAAGATGAATTATCAGATGGGCTATCAGCTGTAGAAGATAAACAATAAGTAGAGTATTTTCTTTGTGTATTAATAAAATAGTTGTTAGACATTATAATATTGTTACATTTATTGTAGGTTGTTGTATATAAACATGGTAATAATTTGAGGGCTATATATTATTCTTACATTCACATGCAAGGTTGGACTATATCTTATTAAATATTGATTAATATTTAATGATCGCGTGTAGTCTCTGATTATCCTACTAGTATATGTTAATATATTTTGGTTTCCTGCTGATTGTCTTATAGTATATTTCTTACATAAAAGGATTCCCAGCATATAGCGATCTTTTACGAGGCCAAATCATACTTGTTATATTAAATAGCCTCGGCTAAGTCAAATGGGGCTCTATTAGTTTCTGCTACGGAACCAATGTAAAATATTATAAATACAGGTAATAAAGGCACTATAAATCATATTGCATTTTGAGCTTCTATGTTAATACTTAAATTTAGACTACCTGTTAATAAAACAACTAAAACTATAGTTGAACTTAGTATAAGTTCATAACTAATTAGCTGGGCAGTACTTCTAAGGGACCCTAAAAATGCATATTTTGAGTTAGCAGATCAACCTGCAAGTAGTATACCATAAGTAGATAGTGAAGAAACAGCCAACATATAAAGTATACCCAGATTAAGGTCTGATATACTTATACCTGGACCAAAAGGTATAACAGCATATCCTATTAATGAGAATATTAAAGTTATAATAGGACCAATAAAAAATAATATAAAATTAGATTGTGTAGGCGAGACATACTCTTTTAATAGTAGTTTTAAAGCATCAGCAAATGCTTGTAAAAGACCATAATAACCTACAATATTAGGTCCTAATCTTCTTTGCATACTTGCCATAGTTTTTCTCTCAGCAATTGTTACAAGGGCTACAACAAATAAAATAGGTAAGGTAAGTAGTAAAACTTCAATAATAGAAATGAGTAAAGGTAAATATAACATTTATTTTAGTAAGATATAAATTAATTCTAATTTATATTAAATATACAATATTTTTAACTGTATATTAATAAAAATATAGAACTTTAATTATTAATTAATAGGCAACAAAGTAGTAAAATTTTTATACGATTTATTATGAAAATATCTTTTCATAGTTGTAAGGCTAGATCTTAGGATATATTATATTTATTTTTTTTTATTTATAATTTTTATTAGTTTATCTTAAACGATAAGAACTTATAAAAGACACGGTATGTGTTAGATTTTTTGTAACACTAAACATTTGTCTACTATCTAATTTAAGTGCATTTTTTCCTAACTCAAAAGCAAATCCTAAAGTTAATACTAAAAAAAATATAAGCATAATTACTAAACCATATATACTATTACTATAGGCACTTACAATATAAGGATAAACTAATAAAATTTCTAAATCAAAAAGTAAGAATAATAAAGCAAAAATAAAAAAGGATATACTAAATTGAGTTCTATTTTGTCCTAAAAATGAGTGAAATCCACATTCAAACGCACTATCTTTTTCTGGATAGGGATTGTGTGGAGCAAATATTAAGTTAACAGCTAATAATATAAAAGCTAAAAAAGGTATAAAAATAAGAAAAAATGTTATACTACTCATTTAACTATTAAACATTATAAGTGCCAATATATTGGCAATACTTAATCATTCTTGTGGATTAAAAATAAATAATAATATTATTAAAGTAAGAGTAGATATAGTAATAGTTAAATAACTTGCTAATACTATATTATCTACAAAGAAAGTTACTTCTTTTTTTAACATTGTTTTGTTTAAAATATTACCATATAAAGTTAAATCCTCAAATTCAGGATTTGTTATGTATTCAGGTTTATCAAAAAATATATGTTTTATTACACTCAGATAATAAACAGCACTTATAACACTAGTTATTATAGCTACTAATGTTAAAAAAACATATCCATTATCTAGAGCTGCAGATAATACCATTTGTTTAGCAAAAAATCCTAATAACGGTGGTATACCTACAAATGAAAAGATAGTTATAGCTAAACTAAGTGATAGAACAGGATTTAAATAAAAGTAACCTTTTAATTGGCTGATAAGTTGTATAGGGGAGTTATTTTTGTCTAATAAATTTATATACTGTTTATTTGGATTTATATAGGCATAAAGAGAAAACCCTATACTTACTAATATAACAAAAGCATTTAAATTTGTAATAGAGTACTGCATTAAATAAAAAATAAAAGCTTGTATAGACTCTAAGGTATTAATGCTTAAAGCTAATAATATAAAACCTATATGTGATATAGTACTATAAGCAAATAATCTTTTTATTCTGAACTGACTTAAACCTAATACTGTTCCTATTATTAAGGATAATAAAGAACTAATTAATAAACTAGTTGTTCAGTTAAAATTTAGAACAAAATATGAATTACTAGTATAGTGTACTAATTCTAGTAAAAATATAAAAATAGATATTTTAGAAACTATAGCCACAAATGTTGTAACTATAGTAGGTATAGCATCATAAACATCAGGGCTTCAAAAGTGAAAAGGTGCAGCACTAACTTTAAATAAAAATCCTACTGACATTATAAGTAGAGAAAAATTAAGATAATTTGTTTTATATCAGTATAAAACATTATTAGTGCTATCCATTGATATATCAGTTAAACTACTTATTACATAAAATCCCTCCAAGCTTGTAGTACCTGAGTTTGCGTATAATAAGCTTGTACCTAAAAGAATAAAACATGATGATAAACCTCCCAATAAAAAATAAGTAAGACCTGCAGATGTAGCTAATTCACTGTTTCTATATATTGTAGATAGTAAATATAAACCATAACTCTGTAATTCTATAGACAAAAATATAGAAACTATGTCACTACTTGATATCAAAAAGGTAGCCCCTGTTATTATAAATAATAATATTAAAGGATATTCTATTATTTTAAACTGCTCTCCCATTTTGTTAGTTATTTCTGTTTTAAAGTAAATAAATTTAAAAAAAAATAGCTTATATAAACTAGAATATTCTTTCACTCATACTTTTCTAGGATAAAGGCCAGTTAATTGTAATATTACAGCACTAATTAAAAAAATGAATATTTGAAATATATGACTTATAGATGTAGCATGAAAAAGACCTCCATATAATCCTATCCCTTTACCTAATGTTATTAAATTTAAACTTTCTAATGTTATTAGAGAAGATATACATAATACATTAATAGACACAAGAGAATATAGTATAGATTTGTCTCGTCTAAGTGTTACGGCGTTAGATAATAATAATAATAAAAGAGAAGATATTAACATTTTTTTATAAAATATAACTATACAATATATCTATAATGATAATTTAAATTATATAAAAATAAAGTCTAAAGCTATTTTTGACTTTAGAGATCAATTTAAGTAAATAAAATTTACGTAAAAAAAAAAATTAAACGTGAATAAGTTGTATGTAAGTGATAACTAATAAGTATATAAAATAGTTTAAGGATATTATTTTATATATGTACTAACTTATACAGGTATAGCATCAGATTAATTTTGTTTACAATATAAAATGTTTGTTATTACTAACATTATACATTACATTCTAATAAAACATTTTAAACATAAATTCTTTATTCCTGTGTGAACATGATCCTCCTCTTTTTTCAATGAATAATCCAAATCTGTCGTCTAAAATATCATATATTTCGCAACGAATCCATAGAGCTGTATGATAGTAGTCCTCCAGCTCTGTCTCTGTGCACATAAATGTAACTTTGTATGTCAGAACTACTGGTTCTATATTTCAAACCACTTGAATATAAAAAACATATTTCTTATACAATTTTATTTCTTTAAATTGGTTTAATCAATTTTCTGAAGCAAATTCTTCAGAATTATATTCTTTAGAATAATCACATGTAGGTATAGATTCTCCTAGCACTAAATTTTCTACTTTAACATAATTGTCCGGTATATCGCTGTTATAAAGTCTTTTATTACTTTTTATTAGTGTGATTGTGTGTTTATATTTATATTTATACATATTTTTTTAGTAAGATAAAAATTAATTTTAATTTAGATTAAATATACAATATTTTTAACTGTATATTAATAAAAATATAGAATTTTAATTATTAATTAATAGGGAACAAAGTGGTAAAAATTTTATATGATTTATTATGAAAATATATTTTCATACTTGTAAAGCTAGATCTTAGGGTATCTTATTATGGTTACTTCATTATTTATGACTGCCGTACGATTTGTTTAAAGATAATTAATAAATTATAGATTATACATATAAACGGTTATATTTTAGAATTTTAAGAGGTCATTTTAAATTTACAACATGCAAAACTAAGTTAAGAAACAAGTACGTGATCTAAACAAAAAAGTAAGAATAAAGTAAAAATAATGAAGCAAAAATAAAAAAGGATATACTAAATTGAGTTCTATTTTGTCCTAAAAATGAGTGAAATCCACATTCAAACGCACTATCTTTTTCTGGATAGGGATTGTGTGGAGCAAATATTAAGTTAACAGCTAATAATATAAAAGCTAAAAAAGGTATAAAAATAAGAAAAAATGTTATACTACTCATTTAACTATTAAACACTGTAAGTGCCGATTAACATTTTTAATAACCTAAAAAAAAATTAGCCTTAAATATACTCTTAATAATCATATATTTAAGGTTTATTCCTATCTAAGACTTGAACTCAGATCCAGATATTAGAAGTATCCTGCTCTGCCATTTGAGCTAATAGGAATATATATTTAAATTATATATATATATTATTTATATCTTTAAATATATTTTACTATATAATTTGCTAAGTAATAAAAACACATTGACTTATAAAAGTTTACAATTATAATTTACTTATAAATACACGTGTTAAAAATAAACGGACAAATCTTGGTAAAATATATTTAGAAAATACATATATCATTATTATAAGTAATATAAAAGCAAAAGCTACTTGATTTATAAAATAAAAGGGTACTAATTGTGGCATGTTAAACTAAATATTTGATATTATTGCAATCATTTAAGCATTTTAATTTTAAGTATAAATATGAGGTTATAAAACACTTAATAAAAATATCTGTAAACATTTACTTAATGTCTACAGTTCTATCAGATACCTAAGAAAAGAGGTATAAAACTAAAGAGATAAAATTATTATTCATAAATCTCGCATGCAAATCCACCGCTACATTAGTAGATATCAAGCATTTTTTTACACTGTGGGTAAAAAATAATATACCTTGCTAACACTTTTTTTTACTAGTAAGTAAAAACCACCAAAAAACCCGGAAAAAGTGAACTAGATATTATTCAATTGTATATTAGGACAAGTCATTAATGTTTATAAAATAAATGATATTTTAAGCTTATTATATAATTGACTTATATTGATGTATTTATCTTGGAAAAACACTACCAGCGTTATAATTAGTAACATCTTGCAATATCTGAGATTTAGGGTATAGATTTACAGATTGTTTTTGCCGTAAAAAAAAAATGAAAATAAAATTTTACTTTTATATTGAATTACGGAGCTTTTTTCATATTCAATTATTTTTAGACCTTATTTAATTTATTCAATAAATTCATTTTTAATTATTATCGCAAAGGTAAGGGCAGAATATCTTTTTCCATATCTTTTTTAATTATTTTATTTAGATTTTATAATATCTGATATAATATCTATATTATTTAATATAAAATAGGAAAATGATAAACTGCTTACACAACATATAAATAAAATTGTCCATGTAATTAATAAAAATGTTTTATTGGATTTACTAGAAAATTTCATAGTTGAAATAAAAAATTTATATATCTGTTCACTAAAAAAATTTATTACAAAAGTAAATTCTCAATTATTTTTAATAGCCAAATCTATTAAATATAAAGTTAATAAACTAATAACTAAATATACTATTACTATATTTAATATATACTCAGAGTTAAGTAGTGTCATTACACTATCTAATTCTATCTTATCATCTATAGATTTATCAGGAAAATGACTATCAGTAATTGTTAAGGTAGGTGCTTAGATTGTACTTACTAATTATATTGATTTTAATGGTGCAAATATTACAGCGTATTATCACTTATTCAATAAAATTTTATATTAAATAAAAAACTAATATATATTATATAGAACATTGTATTATACAAAGCAATTAAATAAAACAATAAATAATTTTTAACTATTTTTTAGTGTTAAAGGGGTTTTTCCCATCTAATTGAGATAAAATTTTACTTTTAGATTGAGATATGGAGCTTTTTTCAGATTCAATTCTTTTTTTAAGATCTTTTTTAATTTCTTGAATAAATTGTGAATCCTTAACTCCAGCTTCATCACTAATTGAGTTTAATTCATCTATATCTTTATTTAAATCTATTAATTTATTATATCTATACTTTAGTGCTTTCATATCAAAATCAGATTTAGTGATATCTTTGTTAGGATTTTAAAGACCTACACTGTTTAAAGCTTTATCAAGACCTTTACCAAGAGTATCTCTAAATACAGGCTCACGCCCATAACTTATTAGAAGCTCGTCTATACCTAAGCCCATACCTAAAGCAGTACCACCACTTAACCCTAGTACACATGTACCTTTTACACAAGTAATTAAAGTAACACTAAAACTAGCTAATCTATTTAAAGGTGAATTTCTCACCTCTAATTTTTTATTTCTTCATAAGTATATTATATAACAAAACTTTATTAAATTAATAATAATAATGTATAAAAATTGTAAAAAAGCCAAGGGAAATACAATGTAAAAAAGATAATTTAGAGCAAGCTCAGATTTGCTTAATACCATTAATATAGAAAGGCCTCCTGAAACTCTAAAAACTCTGATTAAAGAGTGGTTATGAAATTTACTAACCACTTCAGGTAAACTAGGTAATTTAAAACTAAATTTAATACCAATTCAAACATCCTTAAAAATTTTTCTCATGTTTTTATTATATAAATTTATATAGTTGCAATCATTTAAGCATTTTAATTTTAAGTATAAATATGAGGTTATAAACATCTAATAAAAATATCTGTATATATTAAGTAAATAATAAAGATAACAAAATAATAGATAGAGTGTAATCATAGAAAGATTAACCTTTTTAGGACACAAGCTATCTAGTTGTCTTCATTTTTTCGATTTTAACAGTTTTGTCAGATGTGTCAGAAAAAGAACGTTTAGTAGAAGACACGTAAAACTCGCTAGTTAAATATACTATTGTTTAACCGCAGCTAAATATATACTATATCCTTTGTAAAGTTTATTCTTTTTTAGATAGTTACGTATTTGAGTAAGAGATGTACCCAGGTATTCTGCGGCTTCTTTCATGAAAGGAAATTATTTATATATACCTGTTTCAGGGTTAGTTAATATGATAGTCTGCCTTTTGTTGTTATTAAGCGCCATTTTAACAATGTTTTTTCAGTACGTCTACGTCCTAAAGCAGATACACTCATAAGTTTACGGGTTTCTTGAGAGACAACTCTACCCTTAAGAGCAGCACTAATTCTTAATTTAACCTTCTACAATACTGTTCGCTCTTTCATTTTTAAAAGAGTTTCTGTGCATAATAAACGACCTTTGGCTAATTGACTCTTGAGTTCTTTAGAGGGCTCACTGTGTTTAAATCCAACGGAAGATCCTGCAAGTTTTAAAATATTATATTTAGGTTTACATTTATCTAAGTATAATTGCTCTCTTTCCATTAATTTCTCCCGAGAACAATATTCTAATATTTCTAATCTAAATGGTGTATAACCATATCTTAAGAGTGCTCTATAAATAGCCATATTATGCTTATAATCCGAGATGTGATTATAATTAAAATATTGGCTAAATCTAATACTCAAATTAACACTTGAACCTGTATAACTTTTAGCTGATTCTATCTGTACTCCACGGTAAATACCTGACTTTTTTCTATTTTGTTTAAGGATTAAATCCTTATCCTGATATGTATTGTTATAGGTAACAATCGGAACTATAAGCAATTAAAAAAGTAAATCAACATATAATACATCGAATGTTAAAGAACACACAGAGGCTACTCATATTAGTGCAAAGAGAATTCTCCTATTTATTTGTATACATATAAGAATGAGTCTGATTGTAATACATTTGTTTTATTAATGTAAATCTAAAGCATCTTTTATATAAGAAGAGGATAAAACCACAAATACTTGTGCCTGTATAAAAGCAATCCCTAACTCTAACCCACTGAAAGCTATAATAAAAGCTAAAGGCACTAAACCGACTAAAAGAAAAATAAACCCAGATGTTATTATATTATATGTAAAACCAGAGAGTATATTCAATAGAAGATGCCCCGCAACCACGTTTGCTGCTAATCTTAATCCTAAAGAAATATTACGTGCAAGATATGAGATAAACTCTATAAGAACTAGTAGAGGTAATAACCCTAAAGGACATCCAGCTGGAACAAATAAGGAGAAGAATTCTAAACGATGTTTTTGTAACCCTAATATAGTAGCACCCAATACTACTGTAAAACTAAGAGAAAATGTTAATATAAAATGAGATGTAGAAGCAAAACTATATGGAACCATACCTATTAAATTATTTATTAAAATAAATATAAATAAAGTATATATAAAAGGAAAATATATTTGTCCTCTGTTACTATTTATTTGGTTTATTACTATGCTATGAATAGTAGCATATATTGACTCTAAGCCTAAAGATCAATTATTAGACACAATTTTATTATAATTAGTAGCTAACAAGTTTAGAGTCAGGGCAATGAAACTACCTATTATTAGATATAATCCTATGTTTGTTAAAGATATATGTATATTACCTAAAATAGGAGCATCCAAGCTTAATAAATTTCTAATTTCAAATTGGTCTAAAGGGCTAACTATTTCATAAAATAAATAATCTTTCATCTTTAAGTAATAATTTAAATATATGTTAATAAAACTAAGAAAACAAGTAGTAAACAGCAAGATATTAAACTTTATAAGTGCCAATATATTGACAATACTTAATCATTTTATGATATATTTTTATTTCATATAATTATTATATAATAATGAAAAATCTTAATATTTTTTTTTGTACAAATAACAAAGTTATAAAAAGCATTACTAGATGTCGGGCCAGTGCGAGTCTATAGTGACATTAGTAGGTATAAAGCGTTTTTTAGACAATATCTAAAAAATAATATACTTTCTAATTTTTTTTTACTATTAAGTAAAAACCATAAAACAACTGAGCTAAACAATATACAATTGTATATTAGGATGAAAAAATATATTAATTTTATGTGTATAAATAGTATATGTATAATCCATTATTATATTTTATAATAATGAAATAAAAAAAAAGTTATAAAATTTTTATAAAAAGTATTTATGAATGCAAAAATGCAAATCCGACGCTACATTAGTAGATACCCACCATTTTTTTTATTATGCAAAACATCATAATAAAAAAATAATATACCTTGCTTATAATAAAAAAGCATAATAAACCAAAGCTAAAGCCAAACATAGAAAACTAACATTATCTAATTTTGATTATTTGAACCCTCAGAGATCTGAGCTGATAAAAGTTCATCAAGCAGCTTTTGTCATGAATCAGTTGAAGCTATATGTTCTAAAATAGATTCTTCAATATTTGAGGCTTGATCTGGATTACTAGCGTATGCTAGCTCTTCATATAGATGGCGAAGACCATATTCATTACGCGCTATTTCGTTTCTAGCAATAGATATACTATCAGCTACTGTATGATGATCACAGTGTTCTACACCCAAACCATTCATGTAAACAGATAATATAGCTACTATTGTATACCCAATATAACGTAAAATTGGGTGTTTATTAAAAAATAAATCTATCTTATAAAAATACATATTCACGCTATCTAAAAAACTGCTATATTCTGTGTATTTAAGGCTACTCACTTCTAAATTATTTATTTTATTTATTTCTAAATTATTTATTTAGAAGTTATTTGTTTCTAATGTACTATTTTCTATTAAACTAATTAAAGGTACTAATATTAAAAAATATGAGAAATATATAACAGTAGATATTTGTCCAAATTCTATGAAAGGAGATTCCACATGTTTAGCACCCAATTGCATTAAAATTAAAAAATTACCTGCAAAAATGAAGAAAGCTATTTTACTTATAGGTCTAAATTGTATACCCCTTGATCTAGATAAATCTGTAAATGGCATTGTTAGTAATATTAAGATTGCACTAAACATAGCAATTACTCCTAGCAATTTATTAGGTATAGATCTTAATATAGCATAGAAGGGGAGAAGGTACCACTCCGGAACTATCGCAGGAGGAGTTTGCATTGGATTAGCCATTACGTAGTTTTCACTATCTCCTAATATGTTAGGCATAAAGAACACAAATAAAGCTAATACTAATATGAAAAGAAAAATAGTTATTAAATCTTTGAAGATAAAATAAGGTGAAAAAGGTAATCTATCATAGTTAGCTGAAACACCTAAAGGGTTGTTTGACCCGGCGCTATCGTGTAATGCTATTAAATGCGTTAAAGCTAAAGCAGCTAATACAAATGGTAAAACAAAATGTAAAGCAAAAAATCTATTTAAAGTAGCATTATTAACACTAAATCCACCTCAAATAACAAATTGATTATTCATAAGAAATTTAAATCTTATCCTAAGACCTCTCGGTCTTTTTTAGACTATGTCTTCAACCTTCCTAATATAATTATATATTAGACTATACTCTAAGGCCATACGGGCAAAAGCACTATCTCGGTAGAAAACTAAATGAGCTTTTGCTTGCCTATTTAATTTAAATTATACTTCTCCTTGCTCATTTTAAATAAACAGTTGACAAAGTATAAAATTAAACCTAGTAAAAAGGTTGTGAGGTACTCTTGTCAAGCTTATTGCGGTATTACTCACTTGTTAGTCGTTGAACGTTTTTGACATCTAATTATACCGTGTCAAACTTCGCTGCAAGTGATTTAGTTTAACGGTGGAAAATTAAACAAATGTTCTTGCAATTAGCCTCATTTGCCTATAAAACATTGCTGTTTTAAGGAGCCTATTTTTATCGCATAACTGTTAGTATAGTATTTAGTTGTACTTTTTATCTAAATAAATATTATTAGATATATAGGGTATTTATCATAATAAGGATAAAAATGCATTTATTTGGGAAAATTAAGATTAGCATAACGAGAACTGCTACGTAAAGTGTTTAACCACTTTAAGTAGCAGATACTTTTCAGACCAACTAAAGGATGAAAACCTGAAAAGGAGAAAAAATTAATAACTGTTTGTATGTCAGCTTTAGAGCTGACAGCAAATTGACTATAGAGACCATTATCGTTGTCTATTTTACGGTTTGTTTCAAACACTAATTTAAAAGCTTCGAATAACAAGACATGCTTTCTCTGTTTTAATTGAAAACACCCATCATTATTTTTTTTTACGAAGAAAGAACCCTCAGACACTGTAAAATCAACCACTCAATTTCTAAAAAACCCTAAATATGCGTAATCTGAAGCTGTTTTAGGTAATTTAAATAATGTAGGTGTATTTTCTACAGCTGGTATTTGATCATAAACTTTTTTGCCTTCTTTTAATATAAACATAGCTAGATCAAACTGAGCTCTACGAGTATCAGTTAAGAAGAATATACCGTGATGTAATAATAATGGAAAAACAATTTCTTGTAAATCAGTTCTATTAATTATTAATCTACAACTTGGACTTTTAAGATCAGGGTTTACTGATATTTTTCCTAATTTTAATACAGATTGAATATATAGTAATGTAGAAATATCTTCTAATTGTATAGAAATTACAAGTTTGATAGTTATAAATCCTTTTCTTGTTCTAGTTATTTGAATATATCCGTCCCCATCTATTAAGCCAACTAAAAAAGCTATAAATGATGAAGGGGGAGAAAAAAATTATTTTTTGTCTAATCTTATGTGTTTTTTTCCTTTTTTTAATGCATGTATACTAACAGTACCTATAGTAGGCAACATTAAAGTAGTTGCTACTATTGTCATTGAAGAATATTCTGCGATGTTTTTTGACTCAACTATATCTTGTCCTACTCATGGTATAGCACTCATAAGATTAGTGATACAAGATTTATACAACTAATAATTTAAAAGTTAGGTAATAAGGCGGTTGTGGAAAAGTTATATACAGAATCTTTAGGAGAGTAGGCTTTAATTCTTTTTACAGTTAGAGCTGATATTAAACCTTCTTTATTTTTTACAGGTTTACCATCATTTAACCGTTGTGTTATAGTGTTATTACTTACATGTAGAGCTTTAGCACAAGAGACCCCGTTAGTATAATAACTAGTAAAATCCTTATAAAAAATAGCTTTAATAATATAGGTAGATCTTATGTATTTTCTTTCCTTTATTATAATCGCTCTACCCTCAGAATCTACATATATTAAAGGTTTTGATTTAATCAATATATCAAGTTCTGATTTAGTAGTTATATCAAGAATTAATTGGTTAGAATTAGTTGATAATCTGTTATTATTCATAGTATCACCTAATTTAATAATTAATTCTTTACCCTTTTCTGTAAGATATTTACCTTCTAAGGTTAAAAAAGCTATTGTTCTAAAATCCATATAATCCATATATTTTTTAGTTCTAAATTGTAACCTATCAAAATAAGGTATTAGGATGTTACATAAATAATCAACTTGGTAAATTTCTAATACAGAGATAGGTTTATTATCTCCTTTTATTTTTTTATCTATAATATTAATTAATTTGGTACAACTTCCTAATATACAAGAGGATTCGTCTAAATCATTTAAAAAAAACTCTCGTATCTTTTTTAAAAGTACTTTATTAGATGTTGTAGTAACAAATGAAACACGGCCAGTCATATCCTGTTTATTTAAATAAAAGGAGCCGTTCCCTTCCAGTAAACCAACTAAATAATTACCTGTAATTCTTATGCGATGACCTACAGGTAAATCATATATTACTCTTTTATTGTTCATACTATTTTTTAATAGAATAATCTTTGAATATAAATCTTCTTTATTTAATTTACCTCTCTTTCGGTTTACGAACATAAAAAATGCTTTTTTAAAGGCTAAATAATCTATATATTTTGTTGTGTTTAATGGAAATTGTTCAAATAAAGGAATTAATATGTTTTCAATATCACTTAATTGAGATATTGTAAATACTAATGTGTCTCGCTCTAAGTTAAGTCTACCACAACCTAAAGTAGCTTTTATTAATTCTAAAGCACTTTTATCGTCCTTGTGTAAGGTAATTCTAAACACAAACTCAAACCCTGTTACTATTCCATTATTTTTACGCACTCGGCATAAAAAATTAGATTCTGCTTCACTAATACCTACGAATCATTCAACAAATTCGGTCTTTATGGAAGGTTTATATTTATATGATACTTCATGGAGACCCAAGTTATTATTTTCCAACTCACAAGAGGGTGTAGTAGAGGTTACTACATTTCTTTTAGGGTTAGAAAGGAATAATAAAAGTGGAACATTTAAATAAGTAAAACATAAACCTTTTATATATACAACCCTGTCTCACAAGCGTTCTATTTTTCTTTAAAAGAAGAGAAAGAATATTTTAAATAATACGCGATTTATATATAAAACTTGGCTTTAGCCTAGTTTTATATATAAAAATTTAGTGGGATCGGAAAAATTTACTCTTGTTTATCTAATTATAATATATTAGGTATCATTAAATTTCTTTAATTTTGGACTATATCTTTACCCTTTCTAATTTTACAGCCTACTTATATTATCATGAGTGATCAGGGAAAATAAAGCAGCGGTAAAAAATATGGAGTAAGATACTCCGCGAAGAAGGATGTATCACGTGTAGTCTCTGAGGATCCGATTAAAATATATAATATATTCTCGTTTCCTGCTGATTGACTTTATAAACTTAAATATTAGCCCCTTAACTTATAAAAAAAGGGTACGCTCAGTATTTAAGTCTTATAAGTGTTTCCAGCATATAGTGATATTTTACAACAGCTATTACTTAACTGTTGCGCCTCATAGAGACATTTGACCATATGGCAATACATACAAACTTACTTAATATTAATAAAAAGCTAGAATAACTTTAATTTCGTATATTCTATTAGTATATAAATAACTAAAAGCTTCGCCTGTGCATTAAGCAGCATTTCAGCCACCCATTAGTGACCCAGTCTGTCGCGATCAAGTAGATAACCGACGATCTCTTATATAAATATCTTTTGATCGTTTTCACTAACATTGCCAAAGAAACTATACTGTTTCTTCAATATCCCTGTCGGGTTATTCCACTTTATTTCTATTTTTCTCTAAAGATTGCATAAAAATTTAAACTCGTGGGACTATAATTTGAATTTAAATTTCTTGCAAAGCATCACATACAACAGTTAATGTTTAAACATATTTAACAATTCAACGTCTTCTCAATATCTTTTTCGGACTTTGTAAAGCTCTAATTATGGTTTTTTGATCGCAAGCTAGAGATTTCGCGGCATCTACTGTACTAGTAAATTCACCACATACTGTATAATCCAAGTTATATACTAATATAGGTTTAGAACTTTTTTTCATATTTTTAATAGCTTCTGCAGAATAGATAGGTTTTGTTCGGTTTAAAGCCGCTTGTCTCATCAAATCAAGAGTATTAGATGAAAAGCTTTTACCTTTATTTAAGCTACCAATAGCCATTCGACGCTCTTCACTATAATTAGCCTTCATTTTTAGTCTAATTATTTCACTATGTTTATAACCAAAACTTGAGCCAGCTTCAGTCAAGATGTTATAGTTTGGTAATAAAGATTTTAAGTAAAAGTCTTCCAAATCTAATAATTTTTTATTGTTCTCTTTGTTAACTATTTCAGGAAACAATTCTAAAACTATAAATGCAAATGAAGATATACCGTATTTTTTTACTGCATTTTTCACTACTTTACTACCATTAAGGTTAAATAAGTGATTAGTGAACCTAGCATGTAATTTTCCTGTAGAAGCTGATCCTATATAATAATCCATAGTAAATTTATTTAAGATTAAATAAATACCACTAAGACCTCGAGTTTCATTTAATACTCTGGTTTTAACAGTACTATCTGATAGGTTATCATATATAAAAACAGGATTAAAATTTTTATCTGCTATAAATTTAGTCAATTGTTCGCTATTTTGTTTCGTACTTCGCAATGATAATGTCCTAGTGAAACCTTTACTTGAAGTAGAAAAATATCTTCTACCTATTATATTTTTTGTGACAGAGGCTATACAAAAGTTAGGATTGTTTTTTTTGTTATTGTGGTTTATAATGTTAAATATGTTGTTATTATTGTTGTTATTGAATTCAAATCATTTAGGGCTATGTAACAAACCCAGGAAGGCTGTCGCCATCATTAATATAAATATTACTGTACCAATAGTTCATACTAACGTTCTAGGAGCTTTATAAGATCCATAGTATAATCCTCTACCTATGTGTAGATATACTAGGAAAAAAAATGCGGATGCTGTGTTTGAGTGTAAATAACGTATTAATCATCCATTATTAACATCACGCATAATATGCTCCACCGAATTAAATGCCTCTAATACACTAGGATTATAATGCATAGCTAAAGTTACACCTGTCACTATTTGTATAACTAAAGAGAATCCTAATAAAGAACCGAAATTTCAGAAATAACTTATATTTGAGGGAGTTGGTGAATCAATTACATATGAATTCACTAGTTTTAGTAAAGGATGACTTTTAAATAATCTCATTTTTTTTTATATTTTTTTTTTTGTTGGCTTAGCCACAATATTTCTTTTTTTTCTTTTTGCTCGTAATTTATTATCTGTTAACCAATTATTATGATTATTCATATATTTAAAATTAATTTGTGTAATTATATGTTATCTTAACAATAAAACTAAAAAATTTAATTTTAAGGTAAAACTTTATAATAGTTACATTTACTTAGTAAGGCATTGTAACCTTTTAAATATTATAACCTAATATTTAAGTATTATTCAATTTATATGGATAATGAGTAATCCACTACTATTATATTTTATAATAAAAGTTAAAAATTGAGCTATATCTACCAATTGGAACTCATAATGGCACTCTCATCTTTTTACTCGCCCTTTATGTTTTTTAACCTAAAAACATCTTCTAGCCAGCTAGCCAGATGGAGTATATTAGGAATGTAGGGATAAGTCAGCACTGTTTAACTTGTTATTCTAAAAGGTTATACTCCAATTTTATTAATACTTATTTACCAGTAATAAACTTTATAAATTAATAATTATTTTATAATGTATAATTAAATCTTGGTACCTTTTAAACATTTCCTACATCCCTAAAGGGAAATATTATATTTGGATGGGTTTTAGTCTTATAATTGAATTAGGTAAAGGGTCTATTTATAATACAGATAAAAATCTATAAATAATATTAAGTATATTAAATATTAGTATAAGGCAGGAGACGACATTAAGTTTTTTAGACTTTAATTGGATTAGTCCTTTTTAAAAACTTTCATTATATCTGTATTCATAAGTATAGAATCTCTATTAGGCAGATTTTTTGGCAAAAGTTCAGACTTTCTATAATCAGACACCTCTGTATTTAAAGCATTTCTAAGGTTTATATATTCTGGAGAGTTTATCTGAAAGCCGTACTTTGACAATAAAATGTTTTTTACATAAGTAGATTTACGACAAAAAAAGATAGCATGTTTCTGTCTATCACTTAATATATTATGCATTAGACCTAAAGATTCATGAACATTATTATCCTTGTTATCCTCAAAATATTTTGCGAATTCCGGGTCTGCTTGCTTATTTAAATATCTAGATAAAGATTCATATTCATCATAAATGGAAGAATCTTTAATATCTTTAAAAGTTAAATCAAGTTTATTTGTAGATTCAATATCGCATGTAATTTTTTTTATCTTTTGTAATATAGTGTGCGCAATAGTAGGAGAATAAGAACTATTACTCGTTTTAACTTGTTTATAATTGTATTCGTAAGATGCCTTCTCCATTAAAGCGGCTAGATGAACGTATAGTCCTTTACATGTAGGCTCTTTTATTTCAATATCAGGGCTGTTGCTAAACGGAAAAATAGAAAACACTTCTGCAAGGTAACCTCCAGTATGTACCGACCCAACAGGATGATCAAGGTTATTTTTATTAACTCATATAGAGCTTGTAACTCTGTTTACTTGATTTCTAAGCATAACTTTATCAAATTCAGGCATTACCTCTTTACAACACTCAGTAGTAAATACTCCGGTACAGAGTGTATTTCACACCTCTGTACCAGTAGGATTTACAATGGGTGGTCCCGCTTCTACTAAGGGTGCAGGATTTGTACTACCACTAGTTGTAGATAATTTAGCAAAAGACCTTATAATGTTTCTTTCCTCTAAACTATTTACTGAGTGGGAGGGGCTAGCTGGAGCAGTACTTTTGTCTTCACCTACAAACCCCAATCCTATGCTTGGCATCCTTGGAGAGGGCACAGGAGATGCTGCAGCTGTAGAGTATAAATTTGGCATTCTTGGAGAGGACACAGGTGTAGAGTCTCAATTTGGCATCCTTGGAGAGGACACAGCCGAGTATAAATTAGGCATCCTTGGAGAGGACACAGGTGTAGAGTCTAAATTTGGCATCCTAGGAGAGGACACAGGATTAGACGCTGCAGCTGTAGAGTTTAACCTGGGTTTTTTTATTTTTCTTTCATCTTCCGAGCTACTATCGGAGTCATAACCCTTACTTTCATTGCCACTTTCACTATCAGAGTCACAATATACTTTATCTCCAGATAATGTCATAATTACGGTCATAACTAATCCACTAATGAAATAAATCTCTATGGCTCATGCTTTACCGCATAGCACCCTTAGTGTAATAAACACTAAAAAGAGGCTTAAAAAGACAACTAAAATGTTTAATCAACATAAAGGACCTAAGTATTCATCTAATACAGCTCTAGTCCAAAAAGATATGTTTATGAATAAAAATAGTCTCAATAAACCTATTATATTAATATTATTGGTACACTTGGAATGAATTGAGAAATCCAAACTTTCATTGTATACTGAAAAATTTTTTTTGTATAGCTGCGATGAAATATTTACAATATAGATAATAGGCATTCATAGTGTCATACCTAAATAAAAAAAATCGAAATAGTTTCTAACATCTATGTCTAAAGCAACAATAACAGATGTTCTTAACAATATACTTATAAATATTGCGTATAGCATTGTTAGCCCTCAAAACATAGGATTGCTAATTAATTCCTTTAAGGCTGCAACGGATTGATTTAGTAATTTTTTCAATTTAGTCATAGGTAATTCTTTTTTTACTTCAGTATCAAGATAATTAAAAATAACTAAATATAAAGATACAAAAATTGATGTTTGGTTTACAAAAACGAAAACACACTTAAAGTAAGAAAAATTATATGTAATATCTATCACTCGTGGTATTTCGATGTTGTTGTATAGCGATAAAGAGTACAGTATTAAACCGTAGAAAACTGTAATTAAAGTTATACAAACAGATTTTTCTCTACTAGATATAAGGTTTCACATAAATCTATGTGAAATTTTACCAAGAATAGCGTAAGAGAACAATTGCCCTCTTAAGGATGGGTTTCTAGCTACACCTAAAATAAGTGCACCGAATACCACACCTATTCCTATTCCTGCTCCAATAAACCCTGTTGTAGCTATTCCCGTACCAATTATTTTTGCTGACTCAACCATGTTGTTCTTTATTATTTACTTGTTTTACTATTTTTTGTTAGGATACCTAACTTTAATTGTGTGTTTTGATTTATTAAAAAAAAAATATTCTCTTTACTATTCCTGCTCCAATAAGTCCTGTTGTATCTATTCCTGTACCAATTATTTTTGCTGCTTGTATCATTTTTTTTTATTATTTTTTTTATTTCTTTTTTCTAGTAGTTTGTTATCTGTTAACCAATTATTATTATTATTATTCAGATATTTAAATTAATTTTTGTAACGAGTAATACATTACTATTATGTTTTATCATCATTACTATTATGTTCTATCATTAAAGTTTAAAATATAATTATAATGATGTTTATCATTTAACTCTATGTCTTCAGCACTATATTGGAAACATAGACCTCATGGTCTAGAAGTATCACAATATTAAATATTATTTAAAAAATATTATAAAAATAAGTCTTTATATGTTATAATTATATATTATTGTTTTTCCAATCAGAACAAAATTTATCTATTGACACTGGATAGATTGCCTATATAGTAAACAAAAATATATAATGAAATGTATCTCTTTAGATTACAATTTATACACCTTTATATATCAGTTCTTGTAAATATTCTACCATAGTTTTAGTAATTTTACCTGAATATATGTAATCTGGGTCTCTGTTATTATAATATTTTATTCGTACATTTTTAACAAATGGATGATAATTACTTGTCAAAAGTAAATGACATAATGTATTATGGTCATCTACTGAGTAAGAGTGACCCTTGTTTCGAGCAGTACTGGCGAAAGGATGAGAGATTAAATAATTTTGAGAAGAATGCTCTCTTAATTTCTCTAACAACCCATCTTTAAGATGACCACTAGACAGTACGGTATCGAAACTAGGTAATGTTTGGTTAACCGCAGTACCTATAGGAGTAGCAGGAGTTTGAGTCCCTAAGGCTGAACCTGAAGATGCTTGTCCAGATTCTGGTCTATCTGGAGGTGTTTGTCCACCATAAGAACCAGAATCTGTCTTACTAGCCGTACCTATACCTGTACCTGTAGCTGTGCCACACCCGGATCCAGAGGCACTGCCTATTTCAGGGGCTCTACCAGTCATCATAAAATGATTAGGAAAGAACTCTTGTAATACAGATGAGAAGAATGAGTTTATTGTAGAAACCATAGCTCCTGATAATAAGAAATCACATATATTATTTAGATCTAAACCTATTTTTGCTTTTAAAAATCAAATAGACAGTAAACTAGTCATAGTTAGACTTATTTTTCAAAAAGTGTATGATTTAATAGCTCTTATTAAAATACTCTTAAAAGTGCTTTATATTTTTTGAGCATAATATAGTAATATACTGCTTTGTAAAGGTAAACTTACAAATGCATGTGGTTTAGGAGGACTGATTAGTAAACCGCAAATAGCGGTACTAATTATTTTTAAGCAAATTTGATATAGATGAAAATGTGAAAGCGATACGGAGTGATAAGGGTGAGTTAAGCAAAATAAAGAAAAAGTACTAAAATTAGTATAAGATAGGTAATTCATTTTCATTTTTAAGTTTATTATATTATTGTTCTTCTAATCATGCCAAGAATTTCTCGATTGACACTGATTCTATAACAATAGGCAAGGTATAATTTAGAATCATATTGTAAATAAAAATTCCATCTAGCCACAATAAACAGATTTAAATTGGTTAATTACAGCTAGAACCAAAATTATACGATTATCTTCAGTATTAATAGATTTGTGGTACTCTGTGTCTGCATCACAAGAACTACCAAGTCTGGTTGAATAAGACTCTTTTAAGTCTTCTTTACGATTATTATGATCAATTTTAAATAGACTAATTGTAGAATTAAACGCAAACAGTGTTTCTTCATAAGAATAGTCCTTCAATAAAATCTTAAGTTCCATGTCGTCATATTCAGAAGGATTACCAGTATAGAACTTAGTAATTAAAAAAGTAAGTAGCTCGAATTGACGGTCTATAACTATAATAGTGTTATTACTCTCACTATTGTTATTGTTATTGTTATTGTTATTGTTATTGTTATTGTTATTGTTATTGTTATTATTCATATTTTTTTGAGTTTATTATATTATTGTTCTTCTAATCATGCCAAGAATTTCTCGATTGACACTGATTCTACAACAATAGGCATAGAGCTGTGTAAAATACCACATATCTCGCTACATTGACCATAGAAAGTACCTTCTCTATTAACAAGTACAGAAACCTGGCTTAATCTACCAGGATAGGCGTCACATTTTATACCTAAAGCAGGACAAGCAAAGGAGTGAATAACGTCAGCACCTGTAACAATAAATCTAACATGAGTTAATTCTGGAATAATAACTCTATTGTCCACTTCCAACATTCTTAACGCACCATCTTCTAAATCTGATTCAGGTACTAAGTAAGAGTCAAATTCAATGAATTCTTCCTCACTGTTTAAAAAATCTGGATATTGGTAACTTCAGTATCATTGGTGACCTTCTGCTAATACAGACATAGCAGGGTCACTTACTTCATCCATTAAATATAGTAATTTAAAAGACGGGAATGCAATAAGTATTAAAATTAAGGCAGGTGTTATTGTTCAAATCAATTCTATTAAGGTACCATGGTTTAAATATTTATGTGATATTGGTGACTCAGTATACGTATAATTTTTAATTATTGATACTAATATTCAACCAACACTAAATAATATTATAACTAAGTAAAATAAAATATTGTCATGAAGTTCAACTAAACCTTCCATTTGGGGTGTTGCGCTATCTTGAAAATATAGACCTCATGGTCTAGGAGTATCACAATACTCCTTTAAAAGAAAAAAATTAATTAAATTTGTCATAGTTTTTAAAATATATAATATATGGGTGGGTTTTAGTATTAAAACTGAATTAGGTAAAAGGTTTTATTTATAGAGATAAAATAGATATAAATAATATTAAGTAAATTAAATATTAGTTAATAAAAAGTAAATATGTTAATTAATGTTACATCTTTAGTTGCATTAATTCAGATATATGTCATATTTTTCACACACTTCTTTAAAGGCATTATCAGCTTTTTGATAATTTTCAGGATCAATTTCTTTTAAATTATCTAAAGCAAACTGTATTAAAGATCTTTTTTCTTTTCAAAAAGAACTTAAACCACCTAGTAATTGTTGTTTAGATATATAATTATATATAATATCCTCTCTTTTTTTAGACTCCATTTCAAAATACTCCTTATAATCTTCTTTTTGTTTTATATGTAACTCCTTTAAAGCAGCTTTATATTTTTTTCTATCAAATAAAAGCTCTTTATTGTCTAAAGATTGAAAGCGTTTTTTAGACATTTCTGCTGTTATTTTAGCACAATTTAAAAGATCTAAAAGGGTCTTTTTTACCTCTAAATTATTATTAAAATCAATAGGAGGCCCAAATCATTCTTTAACTAAAAGTTCTTTTTTTATCTTTTTATAAGCTTCTTTTAAATCCTTAGATGGTTTAAATTTTTTATCTATTTGATTTATATATTCTATTGCTTTTTCTAGAAGTAAAATATAGGGCCCGTATATATTAAGAGACTCCTTAAGGTTATTGTGTTCTTTAGTATAATCTAAAGAATCATAATCAGCATTATCTCATCGATTTATAGATTCTAGTATTTTTAGTTCTGAATGAAGATCACTAAAGCATCCATCATCTATTTTAGATAATTTAATATAATCATTTTTTTCTTTTAAAAATTCTCAAGGTTTAATAGAAAGGTAAGGTTTTCTAAAAAAATTAATTAAATTTGTCATATTTTTTATTTTATTATATAATTAGCGAATCGTTTTTCTGTGTTTATCATTTTATTTAATTTAAATATATTCTAATAAAATAGAATAACATTATAAGACTACTTATAATATAACACAGTATTTATTGTTTACGTAAACAGGCAAGCTAGGATTCATAATTAGCCCTCACCTTTAAATAGGACTTCTAGCTAACATACCTAAAAAAATAGGTAGGGGATAAGTAATAAGTTAGTACTGCCTAACTCCTCGTTATTCTAATGATAGGTATTTTCCAAATATTCTCTTATACTGCAGTAACTATCTTTTTTTTTGTATAAATAAAATTATGGTACCTATTAGAGATTTCCCTAACCTTTTTGTATTATATAGCTGTTATTATAACCAGTGTATATAAAAAATAAAAAGATGTAAACTATCTCTTTAGAGTACAGTTTCTACATCTTTTTATTTTACAGAAAACACACCCCAAGATAGCTATATGGGGGCCAGAGTTACAACCACTACACCGTCAATGAACTAAATTGGGTTGATTTGAACCTATATCTTTTCAGGAATGTAGACAACGCCCGTTTTCACGAGCAGACTCCGAGCCATCCCCGTTTTTACCAGCAGACTGCGAGCTATCGACAGCCAGTATATTGATCAGTATAAGGTAAATCATTATCATAGCCCCTTACAGTATATTAAGAAGATTGACTTTCATCTTTTGGTACATCACCATTATTTGCCGACTTAGCAAGCTCCTCAAGCTTCATTTTTTGTAATTGTAATGCTTTTCTTCTTTCTAAGGCTTTATCCAATTCTGGCTCCATTTCTCTTTCTTTTTCGCTATCACTTTCATCGCCGTACTTAGAATGTTGATCTACTAAATTTTCGTAATGTTGTTTAGCTTGTTTGAATAAAGAATCGGCCAAGGCAGGATCTGATGTTTTATCTTTTTCTTCTATTTTGTCTTCATATTCTTCGAGGTCTTCCCTTAGACTACCCTCGTATTTAGGCCTAGGAGAATCTAGTGGGTCTTCAGAACCTGTAGTTGTATTTTCTGGAAGATTATCTACATATACCGAAGTTTCAGGTTTAGGGCTACCAGGTACCGAAGTTTCAGGTTTAGGGCTACCAGATACCGAAGTCTCAGGTTTAGGGTTACCAGATACCGAAGACTCAGGTTTAGGGCTACCAGAACGTGAATCTGTATCGCTATCTGATCCTTTAACAGACATCATCACATGATTAGGAAAGAATTCTTGTAGTACAGATGAGAAGAATGAGTTTATTGTAGAAACCATAGCACCTGATAATAAGAAATCACATATATTATTTAGATCTAAACCTATTTTTGTTCTTAAAAGTCAAATAGATAGTAAACTAGTAACAGTTATACTTATTTTTCAAAAAGTGTATGATTTAAGAGTTCTTGTTAAAATACTCTTAAGAGTGCTTCATATTTTTTGAGCATAATATAGTAATATACTGCTTTGTAAAGGTAAACTTACAAAGGCATGCGGTTTAGGTGGACTAATAAGTATACCATTAATAATGGTACCAATAGTTTTAAAGTAAGTTTTACATAGATATGTAAAAAAACTTAAAGTTAAGATGATAGCTAGAACAGGACAAGCAAAGGAGTGAATAACATCAGCACCTGTAACAATAAATCTAACATGAGTTAATTCCGGAACAATAACTCTATTGTCCACTTCCAACATTCTTAACGCACCATCTTCTAAATCTGACTCAGGTACTAAGTAAGAATCAAATTCAATGAATTCTTCCTCACTGTCTAAGAAATCTGGATATTGGTAACTTCAGTATCATTGGTGACCTTCTGCTAATACAGACATAGCAGGGTCACTTACTTCATCCATTAAATATAGTAATTTAAAAGACGGGAATGCAATAAGTATCAAAATTAAGGCAGGTGTTATTGTTCAAATCAATCCTATTAATGTACCATGCTTTAAATATTTATGCGATATTGGTGACTCAGTACGTGTGTAATTTTTAATTATTGATACTAATATTCAACCAACACCAAATAATATTATAACCAAGTAAAATAAAATATTGTCATGAAGTTCAACTAAACCTTCCATTTGGGGTGTTGCGCTATCTTTAAAATATAGACCTCATGGTCTAGGAGTATCACAATACTCCTTTAAAAGGAAAAAATTAATTAAATTTGTCATAGTTTTTAAAATATATAATATTTGGGTGGGTTTTAGTATTAGAGCTAATTTAAGAAAAGAGGTAAAAATATATAAAACAGATATAAGTGGAAAAGATAAAAAAAAATAAAAAGTTTGTAATCTAATTAAAGATTATGCTAATCTTTAATATTAACTATTTATTTTTAGAACTCTCCTCTTTAGAATACTTATCACTAGTTAAATATTCTACAGATTTACCTTTTGAATCTTTGGGTGTAGTACTCTCTATTTTAGAACTACTTTCAACATCAGAGTCATCAAAAGTATCTTTATCCATTATGTCAAAAGCTGAAAATTCACGTATTTTATATAATCTACCTGTGAGGTTTAGACCAGATCTTCTCTCTGCAGCACCTTTTGATCCTTCTTTAGTAAGTGTTATCTAAAGGTGTCTCTTAAGGCCAATTTCTTCCATTTTTTTAATTTGTTCATCAGTAAAGGATCCTTCCTTACGACAAGCTTCAATATGTTCCGTAACACCTAGGTATTTAGTCTTTATTACTCCCTCTGTAGAACTACTGAACTTCTTTTTTCCTTTTCAGGATTTAAAAATTCATTAGTTAAATTTGTAGAGCCTCATTAATTTATTTTTTCAGGACTTAAATTACCTTTTTCCATTTTAAGCGTTATTGTGTCAGCCCTGATAGTAGGGTCTTTAGGGATATTATCTGATATATTTACAGGTCTACTGTTTATATCAATAAAAAAATTTTTATTTTTTTAAGTTTGAATCAATAAAACTTAAGAATTTTTTAATTTTGTTTAGCTTATCTGAGTGTGAAGTATTAAAGAATTCTAACAGACAATTAAATTTAAAAATAGGTAAAGAAAATTTAAAATAAGATCAATTTGGCATAGTAAAAGTACCGAGAAATTTTCTTAATAAAGATCCTAGTGTAATAGTTGTACTGCTACAAGCATAATATAAGTTGTCATCTATTAAAAACAACTCTATATCATATTGTTTAAACAGTAATCTTACTACTACAGATAAAAGGAATAAAATACCCAAGCTTGCTATGTTCTGCAAGGAAAAGAATTTATACCTTATGCATAATATATTAATTTGTTTTGCTTTCTAAGTGATCCATTAAACCCCTGTCAACAGGACCCTTATAAACATAGCGGATAGTTCTTGCTAAATCTTGGCCAATAAGCTTAACTATGTGTTTACGATAAAAAGGGTTATCTTTAACTAAACTATATATTAAATCGTGATCTTTCTTTGAAGAGTAAAATCTAGGTATAGTACTTAAAATATATAAAAACATACTAATATAAAATACTAACATTTTTATACTTATAACAGATGTTTTTTTAGTTAAATTTATAATAAATATTTACCATCTGCCCCCTCGCCCCAATCCATCGCGAGGTTAGTAGGTATCAACCATTTTTTTTACCCAGGGTTGAGGTAAAAAATAATATACCTTCCGTTAACTTTTTAGTAAAAACAAGCCTATAGATTATATAATTCTGTGTTCAAATGGTAAAATATTAATATATGTTATTTCTTATTAATATCGGGATGTTCTCTTATTTTTTTTTTAGCTAACTCATCAGTATAAGATTGTAATTTAGATTGTTCCATGTTTTTGATCTCATCTATACCAGATTTTATATAGTCAATATCTTTTTTATAGAAATATCCTGAAATCATAAAACCACTAACTAGTTCAGATAAAAACCAAAATAACGGATATGTAGTACTCATTAAAGAAGAAATTGTAAGTAATCAAAGCAGTAAAAATAAATACCCTAACAATGTAAAAAAAAAAAAGAGAAAGGATCTATTCTTTTTCTTCAGGGTTTTGTATTAATTTTCTGTTATATTCTTGTAGTTTTTTTATTTTAAGATATATGGAGTTACGATGTTCTTGTTTTTCTTTTAAAGCATTTTCCATGCCTCTTCTGTATTTAGATAAAGATTTATCTGTTTCTACATCTTTTTCAAACTCCTTTCTCATAGATTTAGCTACTATATCATCAAACCCGTCCATAATATCTTTTTCTTTTTCAAGAAATTCATCTTTACGGGATAGTATCGTATCAACTCTAACTTCAACATTTGAGTCTGAAAATTTTTTCAGATCTTCGTTATATGACGTTATCTCCGACTTTAATCTATGTAATAAACTTTTTACCATCTTTCTATGTGTATTACTAAGTTTTGGTAACACATTAAGATCTTTACTCACTTCATCCAGATATGATAAATTTAAAGTTTTAATCTTTTCTGAATTATTCAGATATTTTTCATGGTTTCTTTCTCCCAAAAGTGCCTTGGCTGCATCCATATGCTCTTTATTTGTACTCAGAAGTCTATCAATATTTTCAAAAATATGATTGTGATCTGAACCTGAACCTGACTCGTCCACTGAACCTGAACTTGAACCTGAACCTAAACCTGAACCTGAACCTGAACCTGAAGCTAAACCTGAACCTGAACCTGAACCTGAACCTGAAGCTAAACCTGAACCTGAGCCTGATTGTGTGGGAATATTTCCACCTACACCAGAAGAGGTCATTTTAAGAATATTTTCACCTACACCAGAAGAGGTCATTTTAAGAGTATTTGAATCTTTGACAAATTCGAAACCCTCTAAAAAAGATTTTACAAGCTTAACAGATCCACCTATTACTCCATAAGCAGACATATAGACGCAGAAATCATTTAATTCTACACCCCATCTGTTACTAACATAAAGCTTAAGCGAATAACCCAAAAGCGTAGTAATAAAAAGTATTGAAAAATTTTGTATTGTGCATTTTTCTTTTAACTTAGTCTTAAAGAGACTTCAATTAAAAGAAAAACCACTTTGTAAAGGTAAACCTACAAAGGCATGCGGTTTAACTGGACTATTTAAACACCACTCTAAAGAATTGTAAGCTCTGTTTAGGAGCGTTTGTAAAGCATCACTATAAAACTGTGGTGTTAATCACAGATATCTTGATGTTGCTTTACCTTCAATTAATTGTATATAAAGTATGTATAAGAATAACCATGTAGCTATTACACTGATTATAGATCCAAAACTACTTATGAGATTTCAACCTGCAAATGCATCAGGATAATCACTTATACGACGCGGCATTCCCTGTAGCTTTCTTACTAAGTATAGTCTAAAATTAATTTATACTATAAATTACATACCCCCTTAAATAAGGACTATATTTAAACCCAACCAAGAATTTAACCATTAAAAGGTTCTCTACTAAAAAAGTATTTATCTTTATAGATTAAACCATCATTAACCCTTTTAATTAGAACAGAATAACTTATATTAAATGTACGGGTACACACTACAGTATGATAAACACCTAATAGCTTGTATTTATCAGTAACATGGTAAACATAAATCATTTTTCTGGTTTTAGCTAAAAAGTTTTCAGTTTTAGTACGGCCAAATTGTGGATTATTTGAACCTTCTTTACTTCTAGTAGCACGTGGCATAAATTCAAGAGACTTAGGTTTACCAAACATAGGATTTTTATCTTTTAATTTAAGAGCACTCATTTTTAAAAGATCTTGCTTAGTATGTCTATAGTCTAAACTGGAACCTGCAACATGAAGAATATTTAAAACGTCTAATCCGTACGATTTTAAAGCTCAATCAATAAAGAATTGTTCTCTCTCTATGTAAATATCTTTAGGTACAGTTCCTCTTTCACCACAAACCTCTAGTATAATAACGCTAAAATTATGATGACCATACTTTAAGATATTATTATATATTAAACTATTTTTACTTAAGATAGAAGCCTGGTAGTAAGTAGACATACGTTTAGCTCCATCAACAGCACTACCTATATATACTTTACCTGTAATTTTATTAAATCACATGTAAATAATAGTTTTATTCTTAAAAGTCTTAATTATATCTAACTTGGATTCTTGAGCATCATTGTAAAGTTTAATATACGTAGAAGGCAAAAGAGGGGTTTTATTTTTTAAATCTTCTTTAGGTTTTTGGTTAGGTTCTTTTTTAGGCGGCTCTTCAGGAGAACTGAAGGATTCTGCATTTACCGTGTTTATACTATCCATACTTGATGCAGAATTATCATTAACTGTATAAAAAACGGAGCCTAATTTTGTATGTAACAAAATATATACAACCATGTGTAGTTTTGTGGTTATACATAAAATAAATCATTTAGATTACAGCGTTCGCTTCTCCGTTGTGAAATATTCATTCACTTAATACCTACTATTTAATTTTGGTTTTATACAAAACGTGTAGTGGTAAACGAGTAATCATGATAATAAATACATTTCTGTATTTATATGGACTATATCTTGATCCTTATTTAATAAGGATCTGTCACGCATAGTCTCTGAAGATCCAACTAAGATAATAATATATCCGTTGGTTTCCTGCTGATGGACCTTAAAATAATTTTCTACTTACCTAGGTGATTCCAGCAAACAGTGACATGCAAAAAACAGTGTTACCACTATAAAGGGCCTACAATTGACCTAAGAAATGTTGAGGAAAAAATGTTACATTTACTCCTATAAACATTATTCAGAAATGTACTTTACCTAAAAGTCTATTATAATCTAGACCTAGTATTTTAGGAATTCAGAAGTATCATGCGCTAAATAGAGCAAATACTGCACCCATACTTAATACATAATGGAAATGGGCTACTACGTAGTAAGTCGATTTTACACACTTACATTACAAATTATATTTGTACATACAACACTGCTCACGCAGTGGATCGGACTATAACTTATCTAATTATTTAACTTAATAAACTTTCGATTGTCACGTTTAGTCTCTACAGATCCTACTTACTAACAAATTTGTTAAACTATAACGGGCTAGATCTGCTTTTGCAGGTATTTTACTTTTTTTTTTTAGTAAAATAAAGCACGAGAATAAGCTAACATCAATATTAGCTTTGGTTTCCACGGTATTATCTTATACTTTTTAGTTGTATTTTCCGCATTAAGAAAACATATAAGACTTCACCGTTAGCAATAGTTAATATTTTACTTAATTATTACCGAAAAATGTATGAATTTTTTCATGGTGACAAGACAACACAACACTTACTAAATAAGCTTTTGACTGAATTTTTTTAAGGACTCTGACTTTTCACCTAATAAAGGATAGTGAGTACAATGAGTGATTATTTTTAATAATACTTCTTTCTTATATATCTCTATAGAATAGAATTTACCATGAGGATTTCTAACTTTGTTAGTTACTTTAAAATACTGTTTAATAGCATCTATTAAGTAAATATCATAATTTTGCCCTATTGAAAAAGAATGGTTATTAGCTTTTCTTATCGAAAAACAACCTTCAGCTTCTATAAAACCAGATAATCATCCTTTAAAATAACTAGGAATATTTAAATTAATATTTGATTTTATAATAGTTAACTGTTTATCATATTTAAGCTTTCTATTTAATAAATAAATATCTACCGAGGTTTCAGTTAAACATGTTTTTAAGAATGCAAGTTGACAGATTTTTACTGAAGTTAAAGGCGGGTAAGTATCATAAATTTTTATTATTTTGTCTACTTCCTCCTTTTTATTAACTACTCATATAACATCTGCGCCTTTACCTGTGATTCTTACCGTTCCTCCTACTACCTTGGCAACTTCAATTAACATATTATAATTAGATTTAAGATTAGATAATTTAATAATTAATCTGTATTGCAGTGATTTTTCCCGCCAATGGTTTACTTGAATACTTCCATCACCGTCCATTAAACCAACTCAAAACATTTTTATATATTCATTATAATTATTATTATCAAATAAATCACTTACATTGTCGTCATTATTAAGATTAAGACTAAAACTAGACAGAAATGATCCTGTAGTAGCCATACTTAAGAAACTTGGTATAAAAATACCGAATAAAACAATCAAAACCGTATCGTGAAATGCAATATCAAGTGAAGCATTCGCTAAAACAACTCCACTTAATCCCCCTATAGTAAACATAAACACAAATCCCAATGCAAATAGCATTGATGGTGTTAATTGTAGTGATCCACCATAACATGTAGCCAACCAGCTGAATATTTTAATACCAGTAGGTACTGCTATTATTAATGTAGCAGCTGTAAAATAAGCACGTGTATCTACATCTAATCCAACAGTATACATGTGGTGACTTCAAACAACAAACCCTAAAACACCTATAGACATCATAGCGTATACCATACCTAAATAACCAAATACAGTTTTATTGGAACTGGCTGCAATAGTGGTACTAATTACACCAAACCCTGGTATTATAAGTATATAAACTTCTGGATGACCAAAGAATCAAAAAAGATGTTGATAAAGTATAGGGTCACCACCACCAGCTGTTTCAAAGAATGATGTATTAAAGTTTCTATCAGTAAGTATCATAGTAATTGCCAAATTATTGACCTACTGGACTAAGTCCCATGACACAAATCTATGTATATTTGGTCTTTTAAATATTGTAAAATTACATAGTTTAATATTTAAAGTAGATGCTCATATGTTCACACATATGGTTGGACTATTTATTATCCACCTAATTTATAAAAGTTATTTAAATGATTTCATGTAAATGTTTTTCTTTTATCATTCATATTTAGTTTTATCTTTTTAACATTTTCTATATTCACACTATGATCAAATTTACCCAACTTAAATAAATATAGCACCTTGAACCAATCTAAACTATTTAAATATTTTACACCAAACAAAGGAAAGGCATTCAAATAATTTTCTAGTTTAATATTTCCTTGTAAACTAAAAGTTCTAATTCTATATTGCGGCTGTTGTCTATCCATTCTAATTTTTTTTACCTGTGTACCCAGGTACGTAGCGATAAATTGTAAAAATTCCCCGTTATCATGCCCTTTGTGGTCAACTTGCCTCTGGCTTAATTCAAATTTGCATTCTATTCTAGGGTAGTTGTTTTTTGATTTTAAGGTAGTCCTTATAGAAAAATGCCCCTCAGCTTCAATGAAACCAGATAACCAAGGAGTAGAGTCAAGACTTAATTCATTTAATCCTTTTTTTTCTATCTTAAGACTTGAGTCTTTTGAGTTATATCAATCTATTAAATAGTAAAAAGAATGTATTTTTGGTGTTCTCATTTTACCATTAATTATCTGAATTAAATATAATAAACCAGCATAATCATTTATGGTTAATATATATGTACTTACTCCTTTTTTTTTAGCCAAAGATCCAGAGTTTAATTCTTTCATGATTAAAAGAGCTAATGGTAAGTCATGTAACTGAAATGCTATTTGTATAGAGGGGTAATTAAGACGGCCTTTTTCAGATCTCTTACTTTTTGGTACTACGATAGTACCATCTCCTTCAATAAGACCTGTTAGATAGTACGAAAATTTATCCTTATCTAGTAAAGGACAGCTTGGTAATGTAAGGCTGCTCTGATTTGGTTTATTAAGACACAATGCTTTGCATGATAAATTACTAAACTGTTTGATATAAATATTATTTTTATTACATGAAGAAACATTTTTATTTGATATATAACTAATATAATGGGTGGACGAGGGCGTATAGCCTCTGAATATTTCATCGGTCTTTAAAGATAGATGGTTTACTGCTGATGGTGTTATACATAACATTTTCCAGCACTTAGCCCAATTTAAAGCCGGCACAATTTTTAAAAATAATGCGTTTTTTATATAATTAATAATATATATAATTAGTTGAGTATAACAGGATGAGTAGCTAAATAATATAGACCATGGCACAAAACAAACATTCCGGATAAAATAATAATAGGATACACTATAAAAGAAATTTTTGCTAAAAAAATTTGATATCTTATGTACAAATTTATATAATAATTTGAAAATTTTTTCAAAAAATAGTCTCTATAATAATATATATATAAGGTAATCATAAGTAAAATAGTAAGTATTATAATACCCACTGTAATAAAAAACAGTAAATATATAATAACTGCATGTTGGTTAACTAAATCTTCTAAAGGCATATCTGTTGGTTTAGGCTCCATTCCAAATGCTTTTATCACACTAGCTAACATATCCCCTAATTTATCGCCATCATTATCTCCAGGAATAAACTTAGAAATAGTATCAGATTTGTTAGATGTAGATGTTGGTGTTACCTTATTATTTTTAGTTATAACCTTATTTACAATATTATTAAACCCGTTAGGATGTTCAACAGCATGAAAGTAACCGACTATACCACTCACTACTGCTCCCGCACTCACAGCAGCAATACCTTTTTGTAGAGGTCCACCAGGCATTCTTCTGGCTGCCAAATATGCACTAGTAGTTATACTGGCTACTTGTGTTGAACCAGCTGGTCACTTTGAATCTGGTCTATCCACAACAACCTTAGATGAGTCTGTATCACTTATATATATAGATAGATCTAACCCGTTTAAATCATGTAATTGTGATATACATTCTGTTACTTTGTGAATTAAAATAATTAAATCTATAATAATTCAGTAAATTAATATAAAATAAATTAAAAAGAAAAGAGTCTTTTTAATTGATAAATTGATATTGCATGTTTTTATTATAATTTCTTTAGATAAATTAAGATAGCATAAAATAATTAAACATTGCATTGTTAATATAGATAGAACGTTAGTATTATTAAAATCTATACTAGTTGATATTTTTATACCGGCTAAAACTGGTAAAGATAACAATAATAATACAGCAGTTACTACTACTGCTCATCCAAATAAAGCTAATTTATGTAATCTTATACCAGGAGCTCTCATATTAAGTATAGTTGTAATGAAATTTATAGCCCCCAGTAAACTACTTATACCCGATAAATGTAGTGCGAAAATAGCCAAATCTACACTTGGTCCACTATGACTTTGTATTCCTGATAAAGGTGGGTAGCAATTGTGTTGGTAACCTCATTTTAATGGTATTTATAAACTAATATAGTAAATAAAATATACCTGTACTAAAACTATCGTTACACGCAGTAAATCTCTTTACTGTTCGGACTATACCTTCATCTTAAAGATTGTATTTAAATGATAACCTGAAACAGTTATGTTATTTCTAACAGATTTTTTCGTAGTTTTCTAACTAAATTTCTTATATTAAATAATTTATTATAATCACCTTTATTTTTATAATATGATCTAGCTCATATTCGATACTCTAAAGACTTTACTCCTTTCATTGTATCCCTAAAGAAAAGTATGATATTTTCAACAGCTCTAGAATTAGTAGTATCTAAAATATAATAATTATGTAATTCTTTAAATATGACAGGATTGCTTATATGAAGCATAAGGGCTATTCCATCTAAAACAATTTTATCTAGTTTCTGACTTAAACCAAAGCCATGTACTATTCTATTTGAGTCCTTATTTGTTAAATAAAAGCTACCTTCAGCTTCAATAAAACCAACCAATCAGCTTTTAGTCATTACATTGTTAACACAGTTTACGTCAGTAAAAGGTAAAATTGTATTATTTCAAGCAGGTGATAGGTAATCACTATTAGCTTCCGTACTTTTAATAGCCAAAAGCTCTATATTTTTGTCCTTTTTACTTAAATTAGCATTATTTAGTATTACTAAAGCTTTTTTAAATTTTACATAATCAAAATATTTAGTGGTTAAAAGAGGATATTTATCAAAGATGGGTATTATAACTGTTTCTATAGTCTTTCTATCCCTTATAAAATATTGTCCTTTTGTACCATCTTTTGTAATAGAACCTACACCTAGCTGTTTTTTTATGTAATACAATACTCTTAAGTTATATCTAGATTGACTTAATTTATAACTTAAACCTCACTTATCTCCTTGATGTGTAATATGGAAATTTCCATCCCCATCAGTGAAACCAACTAATCATTGTTCAAACGAAATCACATTTGAATTTTTGTCTTTAAGATGCTCTTCGTTAAGTCTCTGATGACTAGTAAATAGACGTCTATTTACTATTCAGGCGCATTGTCTCCATGACATACACATTTTGACATACGTACTATTTAATATAATAATTAAAATTAGACATGAGTAGTGTATTACATGTAGTCCTATAAATATATAGACTACTAGAAGATGTTCACGCATCGAGAAGAGTTTACTTTTTTTTATGTCACCATAAAATAACTCCCTAATTCCTTTAAGAGTTCATCCTGTACCTGCTCCATTTTCTATACCACTAGCAAATAGAAATAACAATAAGCTAGGTGGTAATAATCAGAAACTTATATTATTTAATCTAGGAAATCTATAACTCCTAAGTAGTTTCCTACCCGGACGGACTATGTCTTCACCATTATTATTAAAATAATGGGCTTCGCGTGTAGTCTCTGAGGATCCTACTAGAATAAATATTTCCAAAATAAAACATATGCCTATAACATATAATAAGTGTTTTAGATTAACTTTTAATATATTCGTTGGTTTCCTGCATATTCTTCCCATGTATATATAATTATTACGATTAATTCGGTTATAATAACAACCTTATGATCTTATGAATCCAATTAAGTGTATATATATCTGTTAACTGAAGAATAATTTACTTCTAGTTCGAGAGATTCCATGCATATAGCGAAGTTATAATATAAGAATTCACATTCTTACACGGCATTTCCTTTTTTTTTTTGTTAGAAAATATACATATGATATTTTAATATAAATTATCTAAGTGATATCAGTTAAAATATGTTCTTTTTAAATTCATTTTGTTTTTAACAATATCTATTCTAACAACTCCTTGCTCAGTATAATGATGGTTTTCTAATATTAAAATAGCTGCTTCTTCTCAGTCTTTATAATCTAAATATTTAGATGAATATAATGGAAAAGATTTAAAATAAGTTATAATTATTGATAAAGATTTACGATTAGATGCGGTTATATTAAAGTATTCATTACCAGTAGAAATTTGTTTCCTAGTATTTAGACTACAACCTAAATATTCAACTACTTCAGTTAAGACTTCAAAAGAACTATTTTTAGTTATAGGTTCACACATTGTTTGTTCTATTCTTAATCTACAGGAAATCTTTCTCTTTTTGGCATTATTTTCTAATTTAGTATGTTGAATAGAAAAACTACCGTCAGCATCTATAAATCCTGCTAATCAACTGTCTTTATCTAAGTTTCCCTTTTTTAAAGGAAGTTTTGCAATCTCAGTACTATGATTTTTATTAATTCAATCTATTAGATTATATAACTGAATAATTCTTGGTGTTCTTAACTCACCATTAATACATTCAATTATTTTTTTAAGTCCTTTTACAGGAGAAGTCACTAAAACGCAAGCATTATCTTTGGGTTTATATCTTATAAACCCAAAACCTATCATCTTAAGCAATTTTTTAGCTAGGAATTCATTTTTTATACCAAAAGTTATACAAAATCTAGGATTGTGTATCTTTTTTGTATTTTCTTTCGGTAATCAAATATGACCATCTTCTTCAAATAAACCAGCTAAATATGAGTTAAATATAATTTTATTACTATTATTTTTCATTATTGTTTTCATTGTTTTCATTTTCTTTTTTTTTTATTTATTTCTTAAATTAATGTAGATATTAACATAACTATCTATCTGGGTGTCCAAATGCCCAAAGGTATAAGCGGAAAAAGCTAAAGCAAATATTAATACAGATAAGGCTAATCAAATATAGATATTCTTTATATTTTTATTAAAATGAAATTTTAACATTACTTGTAACATTAAAGAAATCATAGCAGTTATAGATATATAATTAATTATTCTTAAATTTAGTAATATATCTTTTATTGACTTATCAGGAAGATATACACTATTATGGCTAAGATTAGGATTAAATGAAATATGTACATTAATAGAGCTATCTATATTGACGCATATACTATAAAGGGCATACGCAGAAATACTTAGTCCAAACATTATTGTTACAAAACCAAATCAGATTCATACAACACTCATTTGTTTGTTTAACTTGATTATTTTGTTTAAATAAAATTCTAATTTATTATTAGCATTATTGCCTAGAAGTCTAGATAAGTTTAAGTTAACTTTATCTTTAAAGTATAGTTTAAATACTACTAGTTCCACTAGAAGTATATATATTGTACCTAAACAAATATAACCCATCATTTCTCCATTAAATAAAAATTCTTGTAAAGGGCTTATATTAGAATTGTCTAGAAGTTTATTTACATGTGAACTAATATCCGTGCTTGAATTAGAAGTTATTGTAGTTGTCTTTTCTGCTGTTATTGCATTTCTATTAATACTACTTATTCATGAATGTCCCACTCCAGTAACTAATCCACTGCCTACTATAATACCAGCTTTTTGTAAAGGGGGATACCACTTTTGGCTACCGCTTTCCCAACCGCGGTACTTACACCCACGATAGTAGCACCTAATCCTCATTGACTACCTATCGTATTTAAACCTTGACCAAAAGCTTTCCCTGCTTCCTTATCTACATATATGTGTCCATGAGCATGTAGATCTATATCATTATCTTTAACAGAATTTATTATATCAAGCGATAAAGTGTGACTATAAACGATAGTAAATACTATAAAAGGTGCAGCAATAAAAGAAAGTATTTGTATAAATTTAAGTAATCTTACGCCTGATAATTTAAAACCATCTAAATAGAATAAACCTAGACTTAATGTAAATAAAAATGAAAAATAATTTATCAAAGATTGAAAATTTTGTAATGTTAGAGTCATTAAATCTGAAGGTATAAAAATATAAGTTAGTATAATTAAACATAAACTCATAATAATGTATGACAAGTTTGCAGGGTAAGATTTTTCTTTACCTGTACTATTTATATTAGAAGATTTGCTTGTATGAATTGTTGAATAATATCTTTTTTATTAAAATTTAATTTTTGAATTACATGTATATTTTCTAATCAGGCGGCCTTTTTGTTTTGCCATATCAGGGCCTCCTACTAACAAGGGTAGTAAGAAATTCAATTTAATATAATCTTTCAATTATAATTTGGACTATATCTTCACCCAAAGTATGGGGGCATAACGTATAGTCTCTGAGGATCCCTAATGAATGAACAATAAATATTATTCCCTTGGTTTCCTGCGGATTGTCCCTTTTTACTTATTTTTCATGCTTTGTCCAAAAGACATTTGCCAAGCTTGCCATAATAAATAAGCTCTATTATTTTTGATGTTTAAGGTTTGTGTACGCTTTTGCTAAATTAAGTTTTCACAGTATCCTACAAAAAGACTTTAGGAGTTTCCCGCATATAGTTATGTAATAAGAGCGACATTACTGCCACCCACGGCAATTTCTTTTATACTTAATTATAATGTTAAAGAGTCTAGATGACTAAAGTCGTAAAGCTTGCGCTTACTATTAAACTGTGACTTAATAAATTGCACCTCTGTGATTTGTTCTTTGGTAAAAACATTACCAGATATACGAATATCTTGAATACGTATTCAATCTTTATATGCTAAATATTTAGAACAATATAAAGGAAAACGATCAAAGTAAGCCTTTACTTTTGCATGACTTCTTGAACTATGAGCTATAACGATAAAGGCATAAAATAGCTTATCCCCTTGTTGTCTAATTCTGGAGTATAGATTTACATTTAAATATTCAGCTATTAGACTCAATATTGTAAAGTAACTACTAGCTCCAGCTTCACCCCTATGATAATTTTGCCTTAATTCTCTACGAAAAAAAGTTTGTACCCTTTTACTTGTAACTTTACCCTTTTTCTTACGGTCAGTTAAAGTTATAGAAAAATTAGCATCACCTTCACTAAACCCAGCTAATCAACTATTGCTGTCAAGAGGTGAATTATCTAAAGTTAAACATTCTAGACTACTATTATCAAATTTGTTAAATCAAATAATAGCTCTGTGTAATGCTTCTATTTTAGGTGTACGCATATAACCATTAATAATATTAATTATCTTTAAAACATCTTTTTTTTTTGAATTTGTCATAATACATAACCAGCATCTTTTTTATGGTATACTTTACCTACCTCAGTAATAGAAGATAATTTATCTGCCAAAGGTTTGTCAGATAAACTAAATACAATTATTATCATTGGGCGATATATTTTAGCTTTACTTTTTTCATCATGAATTGCAATAGAACCGTCTGCCTCTATTAGACCTGCTAAATAGGGACCAAATAAAGAATAATTAGAACAAAGCTCTAATTTATATGTAACAATAGTGTCAACATTATTTAGTTGTTTAAAATCTAATTCTTCCTTAGGTTGAGCATTAGACTTCTTACAAAACACGAGTAAAAAAGAATATTTAACATTATATATTAAGTAGTTAATTTTACCAAACCCCCCTATCATTGCAGGCATGCGCTTTCCCCTTAACTTTCATTAAGGGCCGGACTATATCTTTACCTTTAAATAAGTTATTTAATAAGGTATTTCACATGTAGTCTCTGAGGAACCTACACCATGTAAGTGTTTAATGCTTAAAAAGCCCCAACATGCTTGGTTTCCTGCTGATAGCCTAATCTCTTAGTATGTTACTGTATTATACTGCTTTTCAAAAGAGAAAGCTTGTATTGCTAGTACTAAGAGCTCTAAAGGGATCCCAGCATATGGTGAAAAGAAAGTAAAATATTTATACTCTACCCGGCCATGCCTTTTATAGAAATTTCTATAATTTTTTTTATATGTTGTTGTTTTAGTAAGTAAATTTTAATTTACCATAATAATAACCATGTTTAGTTCCTTTTATATACTCTCTAATTATTTGACCATCACCCTGGAGATGTTTAGTCAAGCTATTTAAAGAATCAAATTGAAGGGTTTTACTTGCGTCGTCTTTAAACTCTGCTAAAATAACTTTAGCGGCAGGATGTTTAGTTTTATATACATCCCGTTTATTTATAACTAGATTTATTATTTAATCAGGGGTTAGTAGATTAGTGTTATCAGTTTCTTCAATTACATCTAAGGATAAAAAGAAAAAATTTAAATACATGTTACCTGAATTTAAGCAACCGCTTAAAGTTTTAGGATGAATATTTATTGAGTTATACATATGCTGTTCAGACTCAAATATGTATAGTAAAGTAAAATTATTAGCCAGATATATATTGGACTACCTATTTGTCTACGTAGTTTTATAAAGATAGGTCGTCTTATTACTAAGATTTCCCCCTTTAAGAACCGTACATGCGACTTTCATCGCATACGGCTCAAACATTTAATTATTATACAAAATTTTCTTATAGATTAGAATAAATAAAAATTAGTAACTCTATTAGATTACTAATTTAGTATACGAAATATTTAACTAATACAATAATAACTGTTTTATAAAACAGTTATTATCATTATAATAATAATAGCCCTTATTATAAATCATATTAGTCATCAGAAGGTGGATTCTCGTCGAAAGGAGAACTACTACCAGAAGGTGGATTCTCGTCGAAAGGAGAACTACTGCCAGACTCAGGATATCTAGGAGGTCTAGTAAGTTCGTCCTCAGAAGAACTACCAAACTCAGTACTTTGACAGTATAAACATTCAGGATCAAAAGTACTATGTGAACAAGATGCAGGTATGTCCTTGTTTGTGTTGTATTCCCAATGTGCACAACCAGATATAGCTGAAGTATGTGTACAAGGTTCGGGGTCAGCTTTAGTTAACTCACATCATTTTTCCCTTGTAGTTTTGGGGTCAGTTTTCTGACCCTCTGTGTTAATCTCTCCCTCGACCATCAAACCGTATCAAGCTTGTCGTGGGGGTAATATTATTCTCGGCAGCATATTCCTTAACAACCCTTTTGTTTTCTTTTATAATATCTTTTATATATTTTTCTGCTTGTCTATCTCGTCTTTCTCTTCGGACAGCTTCTCTTTCTTCTTTTAATTTTTCATAGGTTAAGTCCGCACTGTTTAATCCTTTACTTCGAAGGTTTTCCGAGAGTTCTGTACTAGTTCCGTGAGTTTGCATAGTAGGAACTTCTCCTTCAGAAGGAGGAGAAGGGTGAACAGCATCATCTATGCTACTTCCTTCAGCATCACTAGCTTGTTCAGTTGTGTGGCTATGCTCGTAAGGCAATTGTCCATCTATTCTGTCTGTATGGATGTCCGTGCCCGGGTCCGGCAGCGGGATTGATTCCCTGATAGGGACTCCGCCCGAGTTAGGGTCTGACTCGGGGTCTCTATTCATACACATTATTATATTAGTAGTCATATTATAAGATTTGTCAGTATTAGAATTACCACTTATTAATAATTTTTCTTTATAAAATATTTCTTTTAAAAATTTATAATCAAAAAATTTTTTTAAATTATCTAGTAATTCTGTACCATCAATTTCATTGTTTTCCATTTTTTCTCCTAATGTAAAAATGTAAGCAATTAAACATAATATTATAAATATAATTATGGATATTTGTCCTAATAAATTTATAATATTAAATCTATTATTTTTATTTCTTTTAGGCTTAGGGTGATAACGGTTAGAAATATTTACAGAGTTTAATTTGTTATTAGCTTTAATTATTTTTTTTCTTGCTAAGTTTTTAAATAATAAGTTTCAGGGTTACAAATGGTCAGGGGCTAGCCTTCATTTGTCCACGACCTCTCTGTAAAAAGGTTACTTTGTAAAGTGTACGGGTACTTACTAATGTATTAAATAAAGTTGTAACTTAGCTTATTTATATTTTAATGGTTATTTATTCTACAACTAATAAATACCATGTGTGTTTTTGTATAAAAATTAAACGCCCGTTCTGAGTCTGCATTCTTTCGAATTAGTTATAAACCTATTATTATCATTAAAATAATACATTCGCTTTTTAGAACATCTTTTACCCACTAATGCATATTTAATATTACGATTAAACTCCCTAAAAATTAATACTTAGGACATTATTGGGCTTACCTAGTTTACTTAATAACACCTTAAAATTTACCTTAGGACCCCACTATACGTATTCTGACGTTAGACCCATTAATAAAAAGACGAAAAACTTTTTATACTATCAAAAACTAATTTATTTATGTATTTTTTCTAAAAAAAAAAAGAATTATTTTACTAAATAAATTATCTATTTTACGCTTCAAACGTGGATTAAACATAAATTTATCCTTAGCAATATAGCTCACCTACCTATTTAAATAATTAAAATAAAGAGGCAGGGTAGATTTAACTAATTAAATGGGCTTTACACAAAAAAATTACTTTTAATGCGTACCATTTGAGCTCAGATAATGGGTTATCAGGTGGGTTTACACCACATTGTTATTAAGCACTTAGCTAGTCGCACTCTCGTATTTCAATATACATAGGTTTATGATATCCAGAGCTACTAAATCTACGTTAAGATTTGGCTTCACACTATCTAAAGTGTTGTTGTAATTCTAATATTTGTTCTAAACTAGCATAAGAATCCAGGATATATATACAGTCAACTTTATATATCCAAAATCGTATTTATTTTAATATCTCAAAACTCTAGTGCTTTACTGTTAAGTATTGAAGGCATAAAATAAGAACTTATACGATTGTATAAATTAATAGAATGACCAACATACGTATTTTTACCGTCTAAAGTTTCTCAAACATAAACACCTTTTTGTTTCTTAGTTAGCTTAAATATTATATCCCTGTTGTTATAAGGATATTTTACTAAAACTTTAACATGTTTATTACTAAATTTATTATTCTCTTATTATTCTCTTTACTGTTATTATCATTACCGATTATTACATCATTATCATTAAAGTTAGTTGTTATATTTTTTACAAAAACCTGTGATAATTTTGATTTTTCATATTTGCATTGAATTTGACCATAAAGAAAATCATAACTATAGCATGAGCAGTTATTATACTGTTATATAATTGATTATCAGCTATAAACTGTACACCAGGAGCTGAAAGTTCTAATCTTATTAATACTGAAAATGCTGTTCCTACTAAACCAGCAAATAGTGCAAAAATCAGATAGAGTGTTCCTATATCTTTTGCATTAGAGGATAAAAATCATCTTTCTCTTCAAAGGCTTATAGAAGATCGAGCAATATATAAGCTTTCTTTCTCATATTTAATATCCTTTGTACAGTAGTTATTAGGCTGATCGGGTAAGTCATGCACGGTTTACTTAATAATCCTCTTCTTATTTGTTTATTTTTATAAGTGAAGTGCAAAACACTTATAATGTTTTTTATTTTTACTGGGAAAAAAAAGAGCGATGGCAGATGGCAGATGGGATAAGGCAGATGCCAGATGGCACAAGGCAGATGGCAAATGGCACAAGGCAGATGGCACAGCCACTTGCTTAAAATGTTTACTTTTATTTCATACCAGCTACTCTTCATTCTATC
>JAABUR0100000595.1_pt1 | contig 76381 bp, 61 predicted proteins | sample 5560091 | NCBI WGS metagenome assembly JAABUR01 (sample SAMN10711879, study PRJNA513375) | rock metagenome | isolation source: Antarctica rocks | place: Antarctica: Victoria Land, University Valley sud
GGCCTAGCCAATAGGCCCTAGGGATTTCGGTATGTGAACAAGGAACAGCGATGTTCCGGATCGGAATATGCTGGAACATTCCATCTATCCGAGCCCTAGCAAACCGGCTACTTCGCCCCTTTGTTCGCCCTACTATAGATACAGCTCGGAACTGTCTTCTTCCTTCTGTATTCTTAGTTTCCTAGTTAAAGCTACCTCTATTGATCAAACATTCTATTCAGCTACGCACTACCTCGCTGCAGTGTGGTTAGATTCTAGGCACGGTCCCAACATCTACAAGAAGAGAAAAAATTGCAACATCAGCTTTCAAAGATCAACTAGGTCAGATAAAGCACTCTCAAGCTCAGTCAAGCTTAGAGAGAACATGCAACAACAGCAAGATGCACAGTATACTCAAGAAGAACAGTTATGAGTCAAGAAATTGACTGTTTATTAATACTTCAGTACAATTGCATGAAATTTAAGAACATTGTTATGACAATCTTACTGAGAAACTCAACAACGTGACAACACAACATTATAGTCATATAAAAATCATGAATCAATTTATTTTCATCAATCACACATCATTCAATAAGAGACAGATTCAAATTGCTGTACTCAAAGACAAATCTCATTGAAGAATTAAAAGTCATGACAAGAGTATGCTTCTTTGTTAACAAAAAAATAGCTGTCACAAAGTGAATCTTTACACAGCACTCACTGAATCTAGTCACTTTGCATTTAAAATTCAAGACTTCAGATGATCTTAAAACTTGAAGAATTAATGTTCACAACGTGTACAACTCAGAATCAAACATGAACATAAAAGACATGCATATCTTAGTCAAATTAAATGATGCTTTAAGAGTCAATGAAAAACATATAGTGATGAAAGATTTCAATCTTCATCACTCATTATGAGTAAATGAAGACTATCATCATCAGCATGCAAAGATGAATGAGATGATAGAAATTATGAAGCAGCACAGTCTTCAGTTAATACTTCTCTTGAGTATGATTATGTACAGAGCAAGATTTGTCAAAATAACACTGAATCTGATTTTTGTGAGTCAGAATCTGAAAAACAGTCAAATAGCATGCAACGTAGCAAATGATATGAACAACGACTCAAATCATCTGTCGATGCGCACAGTGCTGAATCTGAGCGTGACATCTAAAGAAATAAAACAGACGAGAATATGAAACAAGATGAACGAGAAGCTGCTGTTAAGAATATTACGCTTGAAGCTATTAATATTGCACACTTCAGAGTTTAAAGATGAGATCGATTACATAGCAATTCTCATCAGCATAGCTTTACAAAAAGTTATAGAAGTTGCAGTTTCATTGTCAAGAGAATTTTCTAGATCGATGTTTGAATGAATCAACGAGTGCAAGAAAATTCAAATGAAGTGCAGAAGACTTAAGCAAAGACATTAAACAACAAGATATTCAAGTGACTAAAACGAGTACAAAAGAGTCAAAAACAGAAAGAAATGAATACATAAGAAAGCACTTACAACTCAACATAAAGACAAAGTTGAAGAGATCACAAAGAAACTCAAAGATCTTTGACAATTAGCAAAATGAGCAAAGAATCACTTCTCAATGTATCAGAGCTTTACATCAAACATTCAGAAATCAAACGACTTGATTATTTCATTTGCAGACAAGACAAAGATCTTCAAAAACATTTTCTTTTTAACATCTTTAAAGACTGATTTAATAAATTTAAAGAATTATTAATATTCTAATTTAATAGACTTTGACACAATACAGACACATGAGATCATCAATGTAATAAAAGAATCATTCGCAAATAAAGCTTTTGAAACAAATGATACATTAAATAAAGTACTGCAGCTGACACTTTCAGTGCTTATGTTTCTACTGCACTCACTGTACAATGCATGCTGAACAATAGAACATCATTTAAAGCTATTTCAAGAATTCATTACAGTGATTCTTTGAAAATTAGCAAAAGATGATTACACTCAATCAAAATCATACAGATCAATAACGTTACTAAACACTCTTGAGAAGACGCTGAAAAAGATCATGGCAATGAGAATAAGCTGAGTAACGAAATAGTTTAATCTGCTTTCAAGAAGACATATGAGAAAATGCAAAGCATGAGAAACGAAACACGTTCTTCAAATGCTGCTGAAAACTATACACGCAGCGTGACTAAGAAAGAAGATAGTTACGATGTTGTTACTGAACATAACAGAGATCTTTGATAATGTATTGCATACAAGACTATTACACAATCTCAAGAAACGAAAAATAGACAACAACATGACTAACTGAATACTTAGCTTTCTTTTCAATCGAAGCATCATAATATCACTTTCAAAGTTCACTTCAGAAGTCTTTAAAACAGGCATAAGTATATCTCAAGAATTGTTGATCTCATTAATACTGTATTTGTTTTATAACATCAACTTAATGAAAGAAGATGAGAAAACTGACTTCAAAGTCACAGATCTGAGTTATATCAACGATGTTGCAAAGATGATAATTGAATTTAATATGAAGCTTAACTGCAGAAGAATTGAAGACATTTTTGCAGCAAGAAAAAATCAATGATCAAAAAGACATGCAAGCAAGTTTGCTTCAGTTAAATTTCAGCTGATTCATTTCAAAAAGTCAGACACAAGAGTGAAACAGCTCAATCAATCAGAGAATGATACGCTGCATCTGAAGAATCACACTATTAAATCACAAGAAACTGAAATCTATTTAAATGTACTTCTAGACAAGAAACTAAAATGAATCGCACAGCTACGTTGCATGAAGACAGAGATCTTGAAAGCTATTAATGCACTGAGCAGTTTAGAAGATTCAACTTGAAACGCAAGTTTACTGAATCTTAGAAAAATCTATTTAATCTGCATAGTATCAAAACTTCTGTACACTTGCTCACTATGATATAGTTTTGATGAAGACTTTAACATCATGAGACTGAAAAGAGCAATCATCAAGTCACTAATCATGATACAAAGATGTGCAGCTCAAATCATAGCAGAAGCATTCAGAAACATCTCAAAGTCAACTTTGAACATGAAACTGCATCTGATATTTGTGAAATATATGCTGAAAAAGACTTTTGAAGACACGTTAATTAAACTTTGAATCAGTTAAATATACAATCAAATAAAGAAAGTGAAACAATACATAATATTCACACTTAAGAACTTCAGATTTTGAAGTTTCTTGAGAAAACTCAAAAGTAAATACAATGCATAAGATCATGTATACTTTGAAACACTGAACTCAATGAAATGCATATACTCAATGATGACTTCTTTTTGAAGAATTTCATTCGAATTTAGAATAGCAGACAATAAGAACACAGCATTAAAAGAACATGATGATATCATCAAAGATTCAAGTCAGCTAGTAATATACACGAATGAAAGTGTCATTAAAAACAAAGTGAAAGCGATCATCGTAGTTTTGAATCTGAGAGTGAAAAGAAATCTGCTAGTCGAAGAGAATAACACAGTCATGATATATGTAATTAAATTACATGAGTTAGTTCTGACTTTGAGCATAGTTGAGCAATACATTCAACACAGAACATCACTGATCATCTTCATGAACAATCAAGCAGCAATCATCTCATCGACGAAGTCGAGAATACAGTCAGAACAATATATACTACGTTGTATAACACAGCATGTGAATCAACTTCAATGACGAGACATTAGAATATAAATTCATTGAATTTCAACTCATATAAAGGTTTCAGAGAACGAAATGATGAACATTGTGATCAAAAAAACTACAGATTGACGTGAACATTCATGATCTTCGTCAATTTCATCAAATATTCATCTACTGCATTTTGCAACTCTCAGATCATCAATTAAGATGAAATTAAGAAAAAGAATCAACATTGACTGAGAATTGCAATGACAGACAAAAGTATCAGACTCAGTAACAAGAAAGTTCATCGAGACTTCAGCTAAAAGTATACTCAAGCTACATGTGAGACTTCACAAAGCACTAAGCTCAGTGATTGTTCAACTTTGCATGAGAAAGATAAAGTTCAAGAACTATCTTTATTGTATCAACAAAGTCAACACAAGAGAATGTTTATGTGACTGAGAATGATAAATAATCAGTCACACGCTATTTAAATGTTCAACGCATCACAGCATTTGAAGTCAGATTATATGAAAGAATCATCACGTCAGCAATTTAAATCAAATATTAAACACGTCAAAATTGACAAAAGCAGCGACTCAATTCATTACATGAACACGAATTCTTGATCAATTTGAAAACATGCTCATGAAACGTCTTAAAAACTGACAACGACAGATCAAATTTAGTTGATAATAAAGACAAAATGCACTCGATGAAGTAAGTCAACGTGTAAGAGCAAAGAATTTGAACTGCGAGCTAAACAGTAAAAGAGATCATTCAGAGAAGTTCAAAATCTTCAATTCAACTAATATGACGTCGTTCATCTATCAAATAATATTGGTTTGGGAAGAACACTTTTTGAAGACACGATGATCTCAATGATGAGGATGGAAAAGCTGCTGAGTAACTCTTTGAACCCTGAGGCAAGCTCAATAACTCAGTGAGCTTAATATTTACTGTATTTATGCGTCGTACTGACACTATAGATCGAACGAAAAACAGGGAAACTGAGGGAATTTTTGGGTGAATGGTCCTTGTTTAGACTTAGCAAATAGCTAGAGCTTTCGCATAGGTTGGCTTAGCCTTCTGAAACGATGTATGAACCAATCAATCAATCAATCAATCAATCATTATTCAACATACCTATTCGTTTCCCGCACTTTCGCTCATTCTTCGCTTTACGAATAAGTCAGCTTAAGACGCTCAAGTATTTACATTGTGAGCACGGGGTTATCAAATCACTAGAAACATTGGCAAATTCGGTTAGGATTATACAATTTAGCATCAAATATTGAATTAATAACTAGTTATTTTCAACTTATTGCGATCGTATAATAGATCAATTAATAATCAATTTAATAAACTAACTAAATAATAGCTATTTACATGGTTAATGTATGCGCAAAGAAAGCATATAGGGAAGCAAATAGGGAAGCTAATGGGGTGTAGGGGACCCGTTATCGTTCTTCCAAGCTGCTCTTCGTAACAATAGTTGATGTAGTCCTTCCTACTATGCGAAACAGGTAAGGCGAAGGACTCGATGAAGCTTTGCGATGGGGAGAGAAACGGGGGTGTATATAGGAAACGCAATGAAGAAGCTAATGGGGTAGGAAGCCATGTAGAAAGTCATGAAGGGTGTTTGGTAAATCTTCAAAAAGGGCAAAATAAGAACCAAAAATCAACCCCACTCCCCCACTTATTTTACATATTTTGCACTTTTTGAAGATTCGCCACTAAATTTGGTGGGGCTCTCGGCAAATCCTAGAAAACGATACAGGTTTCGCAATCAACGATACTACATATGAAGCATTGAATATACTACATATGAAGCACTTGGGGGAGGGAGCAGTGGGGTTGAGTTTACAGCTCTGATTCTTATTTTGCAGTTTTTGGAGATTCGCCACTAAATTTGATGGGGCTCTCGGCAAATTCTAAAAAAACGGCACAGGTTTCGCAATCACGGCAATCAACGATAGGATGACTACCCTGTCTAGATCGGCGAAAGTAGAACTTCGCCTTGGAACCGTGTATGAAACAATTAATCAATCAATCAATCATTAATTCATCAGCTGCAGAACACGTTTACGCTCTTATCTCGTTCAACACACTGCATGTACCATGGAGACATAATGCGCGACGCTGTTACTCAACAACTCATCACGAGGCAAGATGGAGTTACATGAGAGGTTCATGCCCCGGAATCCTACAGGCGCGTATTGAATTGTACGAGGCCAATATGCGGTATAGGAACAAGAGAAGTTCCTGCAGAATTGGGACGAGTGTGGTATGTGTTCGCTTGTGATGCCCAAGACCCGTTTGTCAAAGAACGAATGAACATACTGGGGAAACGTGTTACGGAGAAGCATCCTACCTTGTGACCAAGTCCTTAGGCTCCTTGTTGTTCCTCATGTCATGGTCTATGTCTTGAAGTCACGTCCAGTATTGATATGGCGTGCAGAACCAGAGATGCGCGTACTCGCGGTATCGACGACATGCAAGAGCATCCAATACGTTGTAGCACTGTTTCCCAGGCTTCAGGGCGCGAAATGCATCGTCTTTGGCTCCAAATCGTCCAAAAGAACTTGTATAACCTACATCTATTGTTTTATTCCCTTTGATCCGTGGAGAAGATCTAGCAATGGATGTTGATACCCGATGCTGCTGCCTCGTGCGAATCTAAGATCTAAAGCGTGGCGACAACTTGTGATCCCCATTGAGCCGAAGTGACGAAGAAATCATTGAACATAGAAACACCTTCTACTTAACATCTCGTAGGATCCAAACTACCAAACGTTATCTAGGTGTGGCTTTCGAGGCTCATATTGACGTTTGAACCCAACTTACCTAGAGGAGAAAAAGTGGGTCCCTTACGGCTCTCGTAGCCGATATCAACACTTCACCTTTCCTCCATTCTTCCACTTTCCTGATCCTCTAAACAACCTTACCTTGGCCATCTATTGCAACCTCGACCACCTTCGTTGTGTACTTTACTTAATTATCACTCGTTGATTAGTTAGTCTTCAAGGACACTTACCTGGCATACTGCTTCTTGATCTTTCCTTTGTTCTAGCGTAATGAAGAATCCGTCGTTTGCAATAGCGGCCGCTTTAGCTTGCTCAGCAGTCTTTGGTTCTAGTGTGCACATTCACGGGCGAGATCTCAACGCACCTCTACTCGGTTCTTACGATTATATTGTTGTTGGATGTGGTATCAGCGGGCTTGTTGTCACCAACCGACTGTCGGAGGACACATCTGTGACAGTGCTCTGCATTGAAGCTGGTGACGCGTAAATGTTTCAATCTCGCTACGCATGAGTCTAGGCTAACGTGACTAGTGATCATTATGAGACTATCGTCCAAGACCCAGTTTATGTTGGCGCCGATATCGGTGGTATCTACGACTGGGATCTCACAACGGTGCCCCAAACACAACTCGATGGTGCAGCACGACCTATGCCACAAGGCAAGGTGCTGGGTGGCGGTAGCATACTGAATGCCATGTGCTGGAATCGAGGGGGATCGGATGATTATGATGCCTGGGCAGCTTTAGGGAATCCAGGATGGGACTGGGCAGGAATACTACCGTACTTCATGAAGGTAGAGAGCCTCTGCAGCTTCAGCATATTCCTGTTTGGCTGACAACAGCTACAGAGTGAGACATATACGCCAGTCCACTCTCAAGAGATAGCGCATGAATATTCAATCAACTATAATCCTGCCGTTCACGGTACTTCTGGCCCAGTCCAAGTCAGCTATCCCAAGTTCTTCTATCCGCAGTCAAGTAGGTTCTATATTCTGCCATTGAGGAGCATCCTCTAAACCTTCTGCCTATAGTCAACCTCTTCGCTGGTCTCAATTATCTTGGAGTATCCACTCAATTCGATCCCAACGATGGAACTTCTGCCGGGGCCGCTTTCGTACCTACTGATCTCGATCCTAATAACCAAACACGCTCTGACGCCCGTCGAACCTACTTTGACCCTTATGCCAGCAGGGGTAATATGCACGTCATCACCGGACAACATGTGACTAGAGTTTTGCTAGAGAATGCTGCAACTAATCCTGTAGTGAGCGATCCGACATCGGGAGGAAACACCAATGGCAACGGGGGTGCCACTGGTAGCGCAGACAACTCCAATGGTTTCGGCTTCGGACCTCAGGGAAGCACGCCTCCTCTTGGGGGCCAGACGAGTTCTCGTTTTGCTCGTAGAGATGCCAGCTCATCCAATTTACGGATCACTGGAGTCGAAGTAAGAAATGCTTATATGGAATTATGAATGGGTAGCTGACTTTTTCATAAGTTCGCCTCTAGCGCCACCGCGCCACGTCAGACTGTTTACGCCACAAGAGAAGTAATCGTCGCCGCAGGTGCTTTGCACTCAGCGCAACTCCTCCAACTGTCCGGCATTGGACCTGCATCGCTTTTACAGTCTTTGAATATACCCGTGGCTCTGGATTTACCAGGGGTTGGCAATAACTTGCAAGATCATTGCCTTGTTGGGACCTATTATCCATGTCAGCCTCTGAATTACAAGACTCCTGGAGTGAACGCTAACGCTTAGGGTAGATAACAACGCCAGCTTTCCTTCGCCAACTGAGCTCACAACGAATGCGACTTACAACAAACAGGCCGAACAGGAGTATTACGCAAACAAGACCGGTAAGTAAAGTCGTCTACTGCAATAGCTTTCTACAGTAACTAAGGTTCAAAGGTCCCTGGACTGCGGGTTCTCCCAATGCACTAGCCTTCAATCCACTACCCCTGATCAGCAACAATTCTGTGAGTATTCTATGGGGTGCCACCTTCCAAGATCCTGCGCAATACCTTGTGCAAGGGACAGATCCTACCATTGTCGCTGGCTATGCGCGCCAAAAGCAATCCCTTGTGCAACGATTAGCCCGAACCAATGTAGCATCCTACGAGATCATCAACAACAATGCTGGTAGCTTGACAGTGGCCGTCATGCATCCATTGTCTCGAGGAACCTGTCATATCACCTCCCCTAACCCATTTGACCCGCCAGCTATCGACCCCAGATGGCTCACCAACCCTGTTGACAGGGAGGTCCTTGTTGAAGCACTGTTGTTTAATCGCCGAATCTTAAGTAGTCCTCCAATGCTTGAGTTGCAAGCCGCCCAGTTTGTGCCGCCTCTCAACGCAGATATCGCCGCCATTAACCAAGTTATTGACAATGGAATACGAACCGAATTCCATCCAAGTGGTACTTGTGCAATGCTACCTGTGAATCAAGGAGGAGTTGTGGATTCACACCTACGTGTCTGGGGATCACAGAATCTCCGGGTTGTTGATGCTAGTATATTCCCACTTATACCAGCTGCTCATCTCCAAGCCGTGGTGTATGCGGTTGCGGAGAAGGTACGTCTACCTATATCTTTTCCAATGACAATCAGTTAACTGAACTACATAGGCTGCGGACATTATCAAAGCCGATAATGTCGGCGTACATCCAAGCTCACCGCCAACCTCATCTACATCCGCGACTTCAACGGCTTCTTCGTCTAATTTCACAACTCTAAGCTCAAGCTCGACAATGTCGAGTAAATTCTCTTCCAGCAACTCTACTATAACCTCGACGTCTTCGACTATATCCTCGACAACTTCGAGTATAGAGGTCACAGTCACGTCAGCCTCAAGCTCGGGATCTACCACCGCCGAAACAACTCTGCCCGTCACTTTGTCCTCTCTTCTCTCGACCCTCGACGCCTCTAAGATCATCGCGTCTCAGTCCTCAGTCGAAGCCACAACCCAGCCCCCTCCAACCCTGTCCGTTCAAAATCCCCCTCAACTGAGTTCTTCTGTTTCCAGAGCCCTGAGCTCTGGTGGCGTTCCTCAATCGGTGGTCTCTTCCCTGGTCCCCATTGTCGTCGGAAGCGTAACAACCGAACCGACGAGCTCGACCCTTGCCACCGCGTCAGCAACCAGTACGACGACAACAGGAGAAGAAGCGCAGCAAGCAGCGATCAATGCTTTTATCCAGTGGCTACTGAATTTCTTCAACCTACGGTAAATGAGCCGTTGGGAAAATCTGGTAATGGCATGTGCTCAGTATAAGGGGAATCGCATATTGGGAAATGTAGCTAAGCCTTTCCTTGTAAAGATCGCAACGAATGTTTGCTTTGGGTCCTCGCTTTTTCCATAGAGTTGTTCCATATTAACGCTAGAATAATGTTTACAAAGATTGACTCACTTCCCCGATTTCCATATTAATGTTGATTGTTTGAGTAAATCTAGAACGGTGCAACTAACAAGTTAACAGATGGCAGATTCTATATCCAGGGATCATGTGGCAGATATGCCAGCTCTACCGAAACAACCATTCCAGCAAGCGGACCACCAACCACGCCCGCCGCGCAGAACATCCATCACAAAGCGTTCCTCCAACGGACAAAGCACCACTCACACATCCATATAACAACAACGCAAAAACGGCCCTACACCCCCCTTTTAAAACCCCCCCCCCCCCCCCCCCTCAATACCCATCAACTCCGCCAACCCCATCCGCCAACAATAGCAGCAAGGGATCTTCTCCGCTAGAACCAAATCTAAAGAAGAGATGATGGCTGAAAAGCTAGGGAACACGAGGGGAGAGGCAGAGGGTGGGAGTGAGAAGAAACATATGCGAGAGGGTTCCCGGACGCTGAGGAATTCCTCGGGGTATGAAGGGGAGAAGGACGATACTGCGTGCTTGGAACTGGTCGCGGCGAAGGGGGTGGGGGTGGGGATGGGGATGGGGATGGGAGAGGTATGTATAGGCTTATTTGGAGGCGATGGTGTCGAAGTGACGAAGGATGGGGGTTTTTCGAGGGGGGTTTGACTGTGCTTGTGGTACATATGATTTTCTAGATTCGTATCTCCCCCCCTCTGCATTCTACCGTATCCAGCAGGCACAGTCTTTTTCAAATCCCTATTCCTTCTCCATCTCCATCTCGTCGCATTGCATTGCATTGGCATTGCATCCTTTGATCCACCATCTGTCTGCGCATCCGCATGTCTCTTTTTTTTTTATTCTCGCTCTGGCCCCCTCCCGTTTCATTCGTCTGTCTCAGCGCGATCTCGTGCTGGACTGTTTTTTGAGAGAGAGGCAGGTTCCGGATTCTTGAGGTTTTAGGGGAGGGAGGGTGGGAAGGTGTGGAGGTGTGGAGAATGTATGTGGGAGGGTGAGATGGGATGGGAATGAGAGGGGTGAAAGGGGAAAATAGAGAGGAGTGAGTGGGATTATCGATGTTTGGTTTGTAGCGACTGTGATGAATCCTCCTAAAGATTAAGCGAGCGAAAAACGGTAATGACTAAAGCTACCTTACAGTACATTGAGATCTTTACGGTCCGTAAATTCTCTTTTCATTCCTTTCTGTGTCTGTCTAGCTAGCTTTCCCCCATATTTATTCTTCCCATTCACACACTCTCCCTCCCCGTCTCTTATCTAGTCTCCCTCTCCCTTCCATTCTTTCCGCCCCCCTCTCCTCCGCCTCCATTTCCCCCCAATCTCCCATCCATTCCACCATGGATCCCGCTCGAGTCTGGTGACATTGAATTCCTTATGTTTGCTGTGCCTGAGGTTGGGGGAGTTTTTCCGGAATGAGGATGGTGGGTTTATTTATCGGGTGGGATTGTTTGGGATCAGTTGGGGAAATATTGAGGGGGGGCTTCTATTGCTAGGGAGGAATTGGATAGGGAAAGGGGTAGGTAGGGTAGAATTAGGTTGAAGGAGCGAGGGTGCGTTGTTTATAAATGGAATTGGAGGGAAAGAGGAGTGTATCTAATATAACACGGTGTTCATAAGTCGGCTTATTGGTTCACCGAATAACTCATGTGCCGACTCAACACCTAAGTTCAGCTTTGATCAAGGTCTTGCGAAAATTCGTGTTAGCTTTTCATTGGGATTGTTATCCACACGATAAACAGAGGATTCGGCCAGCAACGACATCCACAGGGTACAGGCGTGCTATCTACGACACTTCTTGTACATCTAGGTAGGGAGCCGAAAGACCTCACAGAAGGAGTCAAGAACGAGGAAATCAGGTATTCCTCAAGAAATTCTCGAAAGATTAAAAGGCGTGGCTGCGCACAAGAGAGGTTTCCAAGTCCATGATCGTCCAAATGGTGATCGAACAATAACAACAACATTGGCATTTTCTTTCCAAATGCGCAACTCTTCTCTCAAACTTTTGGGAGTAGTGAGTGGGTCGATCACGCTCAATGCTCGGCTTGGGGTCGCGATTCCGTACTTTGCGCATCATCATGGCTTCTGCCTTGCTTTCGGGCCTACAGCATCTTTACCAGCACGCCGGTTTCAGGGCATGGGACCGCTGCAAGCTTGATACAATCGATGCGGTCAATCGATGCGGTCTCTCGAGATCTCGGAATGGGATTGCAGATGGAGGTGCCTCCAAGTATGGCAAAATCCAAGGAAGCTCAACACGACCGCTTATATGTTGAGGGCCATGACCTTTGCATCTGCGGTGGTAGTACAGTATCGGATAGGATGGGACAGGTAGGAAGGTATAGAGTAAGCGAGCCGTCTCCTGTCAGGCTATTCTATTCTTATGATTTGCGATGATTGCGTCAGCAAATACTACAAGGGTGCACGTATTATGTAAGATATGTAGTACTTCGGTAAGGTACCTAGGCAGGCATACTTTACCGGTCAAGGGACGCTTCGGCTACCGATTGGCAGCAAAGTCGTTACGGCCGTACAACGCATCATGTACGATGCACATTCGTCCGATGCACCATGTTGACGTGGCTTGCGTGGGGCGCCCTTCCTTCGCACTGTCGCACACTCTACGGAATACCACCATTGGTGTTGATAGAAAGTAGGCGGGGAGAGATGAGATGGCGGGCTTGCAGCTTGCAGCTTGCAGCTCGCATGCGGTTAATCACTGTGGTACATAAGGTAGGTATGCAGCAACGACCCCTCACGATTAATAATAAGGTATTCACGGAAGTAAGGTAACTTCTTTCTTCACCTTCACTGCTTGATCATCTGAGGCGGGCTGATGCTCAAGCTCAAGCGCACGACTCCTGCCTTTCTGATATCGCCCCCGCTCTTGATAACTCGATTGCGATAAGCCCTACTTTCATCCGCAGTAGTAGTAGTAGTAGTAGTAGTAGTAGTGGTAGACGCCATGTCGAAAATCCTGCTGCCTTTCTTGTTACCTGTGCCGCGCGACAATGCTCGCTGCAGGCAGGAAGATGGCTGGGAGAGCAAATGTCGGTCTGGGTTCCCTGTTCCTGTTCCTGTTCCTTTGATGATGATGTGGCATTATTTAAGGAATACGGAGGTATTCTATTGGAAGGCATGTTGACTACCTTATTCCATACGGTACGGAATACCTACCTTACTTTCTACTAGGCTCTATGTAGCTGACGGTCGGATCAAAAGCTACGGTTAGATCTCTCAAACCCTTCCGCTTTTCACCGTCGCATCCCCGTTGCTTATTCCGGAGCGGCCCGTACGAGTCGCTATAGTGGTCTTGAGCTATGTTTGGTGTGAAGGTTTTCGTGAGGGAGTGGAGTTGTTCCAAGGGTTCGACGAGATTGTTGGCAACTCGAGTAACTGGGTTACGAACCCTTCCCAGCTTCGTTATGTATGACCTATCCTGAGAACAAGAGAAGTTGATAGGCAGTAAAAGTAACGTTGCGGTCAACATCGACTTCATCGAGGAAATTGCTACTGTCCCCACAAGGTACCGTGGGAAGGCTACGGGGGATTGCGAATCCTTCTAAACCAACCTCCCCTAAGTACTTACCTTACCGTACTCGTACACGGCCGAATCATGCACCGACGTCCAAGGTACTGTAGATCAAATTAGATGTACCTTGCTTCACCTTGCTTCACCTTACCTTAAGATACTAAGGTACGTACCACCCAAGACCTGGCTATAACCATGTCCAATCTCCACCTAACAACAGCGTCACCAGGGGAGGATAAAGTATCGTTATATCAATCTCGATGAACCTCATAAAGTATATCGCTCCACAGAGGACATCGATAGGTGCAATAGAAGATCCTCATAATACTCCGTACACGACATAACGTGACCAGTTTCTCAGAGTACTGACTACTCCGTAATAGAAGAAGTGTCAGAGAGAGGGTAAGGTACGATGATGATCTGCTAGGGTTTCCCACGTGCCCCTCGGTGGTGTCATCGTGGCTGCAACAAGGAGCGGGAAGCTAATGGCCATGATCCCGTATGATACCGTAACAAACATTCCATAATATCATAGACTCATAGTAACAGTTTGATCTACAGGCAGGGTTGGGAGTGAAACAACAGAGAATAATTGGAGTGCCAGCAAGCAGCGTTCAATGTCGAGGTGTGAACTGTGTGAAGCCCACCCACAGTAGCCGATAGCCTAAGGTACCTACCGACAGCCTACAGTACCTTACTGTGCGGAGTCCCGGCGGCGGGCACCTCGCTAAGTTTCTTCCCAGGGTCTGATCGGGGAAGCAAAAGCTTCCATGGAACTTGCCGTGGCCGAAGGTGAAAACACGCGAGGGACTTAACTCCGTCCATCATCATTCTCCCACCAATCCACCATAACCATCACGCACCTCCTCCTCCCATAACAATAACCACTACTTTATTTCTCGCTACAGTACCACCCGCGAAATCTACCTTACTTGATCGTAGGCACACATAGACCCCAATCAATCAGAACCTGGCCTTCACTGTGCCTGCATGCTGTATACTGTAGTCTCTCTACTGCCAATTCGAGGTCAACGAAGACAACCCCCCCCCCCCCCCACACGGCATCTTGCACCGCCCGACACCACCGCTCATTCACCCACCAGCAATTGTTTTCTTCCAACCCTCATGGCAATGCCTTTATGACGATCGGAAAACCTTTACGACCTTACGACTCTAATCTGGATATTGCGGCCTACACGAACGTTCGACTCTTCCTCTTCACTCTCACTCTCTTCAATATCAGAGGCAATGGACGCTCTCAAAAGCTTTACCCACATAATCGATAACCTGCCATCCTGGCTGACCCAACTTGATGAACTATCTGCGCAGGTCACCGAACAACATGCCCGCTTCACAAGACTGACGCACTTCACCGAGGTCAAGTTGGCCCGGAAAAAACACGATTCGACCGAGTCGCTACGGCCGAAAGCTGACGACAACCCGGAACCTACTGCCATCGTGATCACAGACGCCTCGGTACCGCCCACCTCGCAGCCGGTGTCCAACAATGCAATTGTTCTCGCAGACACGTCGAGGAATATCCTTCGAAAACGTAAACCAAGCTTGGCGTTGTCCGGAGCGTCCGGTCCGCAAAGGTACCGTACCCGATCGATGATTGTTGTCTATTACGACTCGGACATACAAGATGCCTTTGAGATGCTCGTGCGGAACATTGCTGGTGCCAGGAATAACTTGAGGAAAGGGAAAACAGCGGCAAGTTTCAAGAATCGAATGGCGGCGATGGGTATCGGCGGAGATCGCTGCGGTGGAGCGGGCATGTTTCCACTGCTTGACCCGAAGATGCGTCTGAAGGTTGGGATAAACCGACAGGTCAGCGGCACCAGTACGGATGCCGCGTTCGAAACCATGGACCAAGACCTGGAAAAAGCTCAGAGCCTCTGCGAAATTGCTGCGCACCAGATGCTCAGAGACGGGGATTGCAGGCTGGAGATTGAAGAGACCAAAGAGAGGGTCGCGAATTGCTTGAAGATAGCCAAGGAGGAGGTGGTCAAACTCAAGGAGGAAGCAAAGGAGGAAGAAGCACAGGAGGCGAGAGAGGCACAGGAGACAGTAGACTTTGTACCGGAGACTACCACCCACGAACAACCGAGACCAGAGCCAATAGAGATCGTTATTTACGAGAAAGTGGAGCATCCTCCAATAAAGCACAGCAATTTTGCCGGCACCGGCGCCATCGAGGTCGACAACGAGTCCGACGCCAGCTCTGTGCATGTGGACCTGAGTGCGATTCGCCGCACCAGACGGGGCTGAACACAGATCGATTTCTTACTTGGCTCTCTTGATTCCCTAGTTATCTATGCTACTAGCGATGCATCTACGGTCTGATGACGGGTAATCTGGACGCTCTTTAGCTTCCACACTTTTTATACGGTGTTATGCACAGCGGCGGTGTCGGTGTTTGATGGTGTTTGAGGACGAGAAAGCATTGCACGGAGCTCCCTAGCCCACAGGCCTTACTGGCGTCTCGTTACCATGGTAGAAGATCCTTCTCGCTGGATCTGCTGAACAAAAACTTGACATGTTTCCTGAAATCCAGACTACTCTCTGCATGCTTTGACCATCGTTTCTGATAACTGCTTGACTGCTTTACTGACCGGTGATAGTTTCCATGACAGGGCTGGCATATCAGATGCTCAAAACCATAGCTAAGTGAAGTTTACGCCGCTCAAACCATTCACCATTCTCTTGTCAAAATAACAGTCTATGAAGCTTGTCAACCCTACAGCACAGGCGAAGCAGCTTCAAGGTCCGATAAACTACTTTTCTGGTCTTCCCGTTCATCCTAAATAATTCATATGCCCTATTTCGAGCAGCAGAAATGTAAAGCCCTAAACCCAAACCACTTGGTAAGCGACGTCATTCATCAAGAAGTGAAGTCTCCCCAGAAAGGCCAATAGTCCAAGCTAGTTGCTCAGAGAAATCTCACCGTCACCTTTTCATCTCTTCACACTATCTCCTTCAACCATCAATTGCCTCTACTTTTTACAGTACTTATTGGAAGACTTGTCCAATCCGGTGGCCCCACTGCATCTCGATGTTATTTTCCTAGCTTGCCAGCAAAACCCGTAAATCACCCTCTTGAAGTCATTCTATGTACAATTGACCGGGGTTAACATACTCCTGGCCATAGGTTGCAAAGTAAGTTCTCGTCAATGCAAGATCTAGTTCGAATTTAAGATACCTGTGATCACTCTTCATGTACCTCCCATCAGCATTCATTGTACTGACGAGCCTTAGATGCCACCACGAAAGCCCCATGCCAATGGAAATACAATCCCTATCAACTCTTCGGGTTTTACTCCGAGTCCCATCCCTGCAAAGGCTAGTAACGGAAAAGCGAATATAGACATCGGTCTCAGCAACATCATCCCCACGCCTGCCCGTAGCTCGAGGTCACCCAAAACATCTGACAGCGTGGAAGGTGCTTCACCAAGCCCTAAGCGTCAGCGAGTAACGCGTTCAGATAGCTTAGGTCATAGACACGTTGACTATGACATGAAGTATCATCCAATGGACGACATACTTCGACCAAACGCTGCGGCCAAGAGAAGGGCCTATGACCACCTGCCGCAACAGCTTTCGGACGATAATGAGAGTCAAGGATCCTCAGGTGAAGACTCGGATCTCGATATACCCAAGATGGTTCAAAAACCTATCACAGACCACCAGACCACCCCGGTGCGTCACCGTACCACACGCGCCGAAACCCTGGGAGGGAAACCTGTCGACTATGACATGAAATACCATCCCATGGACGACGTCCTTCGTCCAAAAGCTGCTGCAAAACGATCTGTATGGTTCAAATCAGTGTCGCCGACTAGCTTGTCGGAAAAGACTGCCATGGCTTCCAAGACATGGTCAATAGCAAAGGACGACCCGAAGAACCCATTTACTAAGCCGACCGTGACAGACTGGAAGAAACTCCAAGCTTTTGATCGCCGAGTCTATCTACTACAGAAGGGATCACCCATCAATGGCAACACCTTACCGCTCAAGTGGTTCAAAGTTGTCGAAGCCTTAATCGAGGATGGCTTCTTCACTCGTGAGCAGCTCAAGGCTTGGGGGGGCGTTGAAGCACTCAAGTCAAGATACGAGAGTGTGCGTAAGGGTATCGAGGCATTCTTTGATGCTAAACCGGAGCCGACCAACAAGATGAGATGGCAAATTCGCCACGGAGAAGGCTTTGACGTCTATGGTAAAGGCGTTGGTAAGAAATATTGGCAGAGTCATGGCGATAGCATTGTTTGTCCGCCCTCAATTAAGGAGACAGAGGAAGCCCTCAGGGAGCAAGCGGACAGTGATAACGGCGATGGAGAACATGATCAGCCAGAAGTTGCCGACTCCAACGAGATCCGCACCGTCGACGCGGACAACGACAAGACCGATGCGGAGGAACTCCAAAGTCAAGGCGATGAGACAGTAGCAGCTGTTCACAATCACGATCGAGCTATTTCTGAAGCTTCATCTACCTCGTATCACGATGTCAAGCAGGTTCTGGAAGCCGAGGACCACCTGATGGAGAGTATGCGTAATGCACCTTCATCGGAGATTGGGGCGCCTATGATGGACGATGATGAGCTTGAGGCTATATTGGGCGATATGACTACGCATATTACGGAAGCTGTTCAAAGAGAATCACCGATTCCTTCGAGCAGTCTTAGTGACCCTGAAACGTTACTGCTAGAATGTCGCCAGAAGATAAGCCGGCAAAGATCTACAGGGAACAATGCCGCTCTCGCGCCAAAGAGTCCAGGTATTCAGACAGAAACCCCACTACCACACCATGAAGTTGAGGCTCTCCAATCTACAACAGTCGCAGTTGTCCCTCCCAGCGTACTGAAGGCTGCAGGACGGTTGGAGCAGCAGAATGCCCAGTTACAATACCTCAGAAAATCTCCACGCGGCAAATCTGTATCGGCCGGCTCTAGCAAGACAGCAAACCTAGATACCTTGGCCACCAACGAAGGTTATGAAGGTTTACCTAACCGAAAGGCTCCGAGAAAAGTATACAAACGTAGTGCAAGAACCAAATCGTCCGGCGCTGAGTTCCAAGTACACGAGGATCAACCAGGGAATACACCACTAATTAAAAAACAAATCGCTTTGCACCCAAAGTCGCCTGGCACAGACATCAAAAAGGAGAACTTTGGCCATCACAACCGCGCGGAACCGGACACGACCGAGGCTCATAGCCGTTTGCAAGAGGTCCTTGTTGGCTCTCCTTCAACTACAAGACGTCCCGAACGCCATCTTGCCACACCGGTAAGTACGGTGATATACGGACCAACTTCAACATTGCAGCCCTCTCCAGCTTTCGTCGTTGCCGATGGTCGGACGAGTGGGATCGATAGAATGGGGCCGAACGCTTTCGTTACTCCATTGACACCGAGAAGTACTAGGATCCGGCGTGTGTGACAAAGACACTACATTTGTGTTCGCCTCGGCCTGATCCCGAGATGGCAAACGTACGTTTGCAGTCCTCGCTTCAGATCTACGAATACATCTATCTTAAAACGACCTGACTTCATGCTCTTGGCACAGATCCTGATCTATCGCTTCTACTAGCGGAGTCCAGGAGGAAACGAGGACTCGGGCAATGAGCCAACACACAGGGCCATTCACAATCCTCGGGGCTATGGGATCCAGATATCATCTACAATTCTATCTGCTTGGGATCTCAGACAGAGTGTTTTGCTCGCTTAATCTTACTCTGCTTCTGATATTTGCATTCCAATGCCGGAAACGGCAGTGCTATCATTAGACATTCTTCGGCATTTATTATCCTGAGAATATGCGCTCAACTCGTTTGTTCTCTCTGACCTTTTCTCTGACCACGCAACAGGAATTCAGCATCACCGGAACTTGACACCACCCTCAGACACCCAACAAAATGACATTCGAAGCCTGGGAACCCTCTCCCCCTCCACTCAGCCCACCCAACCCAACCACCACCCGCTACATCCGCCCTCCTCCTTCCCAAACACCCATACCCCGCCCTCCCCCAGAACCAACAACCACCTCCCCAGTCCCCCCACCCCCCCGCTTTCCTTCCTACCTTCCCCCAGTCCTCGCCACCCTAACCGCCACATCCCGCCTCCCCTTCCCCTCCAAAACCCACTTCGCCCACCTAGCCTGCTCCCTCCTCACCCACCCCACCGCGTCCGCACCAAGCCTAGTGCAGCTCAAACAGCACGCCCAGGCGCTGTGTTTGCTCATCTCATTGCTGCAACCACAGGTTCTTTCGAATAATGGGGAACGGGGTCCGTTTGATTTTCTGGAGAACCTAGAAGTACCGTATGAGAATGAGGCGGAGGCGCAGAACCAGCCGCTTGAGAGTTTGAGGGATACGATTTCCTCTGCTGGACATGATTTTAGCGGGGTACCGAATGTACCCACCGCGCTGGCGTGTCCGATCCTCACCAGCGCGAATACTGGAAAGATGATCGAGCACGCCAAAACCCTCCTCACTTCCCTCGACGACATCTACGCCCCCACCGGCGGCATTCTCTCCATCCTCCTTCCTTCCTCGTCTACCAGCCGCACCAATCCACAAAACCCCAATCACCCCCTCTTTCCCTCGACCAATCCCACCCGCCAAAACCTCAACCACCCCAGCAACCCGGCACCCCACACCATCCTCCACCAACTCCTCACCCTCCCCCACCGCCTCGCCGCCCACGAGCGCGAAATCGCCTCCCTACGCCAACTCCTCGCCGGCGAAGCCTGCGTGCCTGCTGTGCGGCTTTCCCAGCAATTACAATCCACCACCACTTCTGCCTCCACCACAGGAGGTGCAGCAGGGCCTGGAGTCAGGGAACTGGTGGCGGGACAAGATCGCTATGTGCTTGCAGGCCTGAGCACCGCGCTGTGGGACCGCCTAGCCGAGGAGTTCCGCATCGCCGATGGCTACGGCTCCAGCACCCGCAAGTGTGGATTTGGCGCTGCTGGTGTTAGCGAGTCCTCGGACGATGATGACGACGGTGATGATGGTGAGATTGGTGGTGAAGGGAGGGTAACATGGATCGAATGCACATCCCGCCTGTACCGCCACACTCACCATCCGGAGACGGTCTTTGTGATTCCGGCGTGGGATGTGCTGCCCGGGGCGGAGAAGGTTAGGCAGGTAGAGGGTGGTGGGGGGTGAGGTGGGAACGGGATTGGGAGAGGGGGGAGGGGGAGGTTTGTGAGGGCCATCGTGGGGTGAGAGTGTGAGGAGGAAGGGATGTCAGGGTTATCGTGGGGTGCGAGTGTGAGGGGGAAGGGATGTCAGGATTATCGTGGGAAGGGGGGATTGCGAGGGGCTTCCAAAGTGGGGGAAGGGGAAAATGAGACCAAACGTTGCGAGAAGCTCCTCAAATTCAACAGAATTAAGAATTGAATCATTGCAAACCCACCCTCTATAAATGAATCACGACTCAGCTTCCCGCCATCACCAATCAAGCCGCTCCATATCCCTCTGAAACCCCTAGCTAGGAATCTCAAAGTTCAAATAACCCAACCTACACAACCCCACTCACCCAATTCTCACCTCTTCCTTCCCGAACCCAACCCACAAAAACATCATCCCCTTCCCCCCCCCTCCCCCAGAAACAACTCGCCACCCATCCTCCCGACTTTCCATCTTCTTTTCCCCGCCCAACCGCTTCACGTACTCGTCCATAGTACAAACCCTTCACCCCATCTCTCTCTCTAACAAATCGATATCCACGAGCGTTGTTCGGAGAAGGGGGGATTTGGCTGACAAAGAAAATATATTCAGAAGTGATCGCTGTATTATAGATAGGGAGATAGGGGGTTTGAAGTTTCAAGGAGGTTGATCGGTGGGGTTTTGATGAAAATTAGTGACGATGGGTGGTTTTTTTTCGCTTCTTTTTTTCTTTAGCACGCTTGATTCAATTCAGTGCTCGCGATGAGTGAGGACGAGGGGAAAAAGGAAAAAAGAATCCCTTCCCCATCCAATCCAATCCAACCTTCCTGCCAAACCCCATACCTCCCCATCCCCCCGGGCGCTCGCTCCCTTCTCCCCCCAACAAAATCCAAAACATGCAACCTCCGCTGCATCACACATTGCTCTACCACACAACCAACAGCAACGCGACTTTCTTCCCTAAACACCGCAAACGACGGTGTGCTTTTGCTCTCTTGTTCTACCTGCTCTTGCAGCGGTATCCCCGATGGTGTCAAAGAATCTATCGAGAGGCGCAAGAGATAGATGAAGAGGAAGAAGGAGGAGGAGGGGTAGTGAGATGGGGTGTTAGGAGAACGATAAGAATGATGATAAACGAACCGAGACCTAAAGCCCGTCCGTCCGTCATTCGTGCCCTTTGTTTTGATCATATATATCAACATTGTTCATACCTCCAGATACGTCTGTCTGTCTATTCGAAACTAAACACCGCACGAACAACACAGAAACCCGTAATCGTTCATTCTCAGCAGTTCAATCAAGTGAAACTTGCCGAGTTCGCGTACTTCGGTTTGACAGACGCTAGAGTACAAAAATATCAAAAGGCACTTGTATACATCGGTACGAGATGTGCACCATGTATAAATACACTGCCGAGACATGGAAAAGCTTCAGCACCAAGTCGAAAACATGGAAAGGGGGAAACGAGAATGATCATATAAGACGATTATACAACGTTTCCAACGATCTTTCTTCTCCAAAGAAGCGTATGTTACCAGAAGCAAAAAGTAATACCAAAACCTATTCAACAACACAATCTTTTCTTTCTCCCCATCCCGAAAACCTTCCCTTATCCCGCAATTCTCATAACGCACATCATTCACGCTCCTTCCCCGTCACTTTGTGTCGTGTTCCCGCTCTCTCCCTTCTTTCTTCGCCCGATCATCTTTAACCCCAACCCCTCAAGAAAATCCTGAACCCCTCAACCCACACTCCTAATCACACACTCTCGCTCTCTTTACCAACCCCTCGCGTTGACCTTCATCATTAGTACTCATCCCATGATCCAGCTAATCGAGGCACCCGATCGAGTTGAATGTGGATCAAAGTGATGGTTTCTTAAATCTCACTCGTTTGATTTCTTCGTCATCCTATCTTTAATAAGATTCTCTCCTAATTAACAGAAGACCACAGACTGCGAGAGCGAGCCAAAGTTCGAATTGTTTGTGACCTACGTATAGCAAATGAGAGGTTTGGATTGAGAGAGGGGCTATGGACCGCCGATGATTTGTGTTTCTTTGGAGGATAGGAATATCGATATGGGAAACCGGTTGCTTATACCAGTACCTCTACCTCCCTCCTACACCAACAAGCCATCCAACGTTACCTCATCCCTCTCGCAAAGCAAGCTCATACGTAATCTTATCCCTAAGCGTATTCTTCTTCCAATCATGCACATATCCCACCCCACTCCCTGCAACCGTCATCGCCTTAAAAAAGCTTGGCAAAACCTCTCTAATCTCATCCTCGATGCTCGCTTGATGAATGTCGCCTCTCCCACTGCCGGCGCAGATTTCAATCCGCACCGCCGTAACGAAAGCCGTAATGGCTTCTTCGTCATTATTCCAAACGAGGTCTGTGGTCGATCTGAGCGAGGTTAAGGTTTTTGTGTCAATTGGGTTTAGATTCCATTCAGTGGTGGGCGGTAATGCGGACCAGACGCGCACGATGCTGGAATGAAAGTTACAGTGCGTGGATGTTGGAGGTTTGGGGGTGAGAGTATTTTCGGGCATCTCGTGTGGTGGATGCACGAAGAGAAATCCGAGCCCGTATGTTTCCTTCAGATGCTCTGTTCTTCGCTTATAAACAGCGTCTGGTTTAAAGGATTTTGGGTCTTCGGGGTCGTATAGTAGAACATGACCCCGTATCCTCTCTTACTACACGTTAATACGCTTGCGCCAAATGGAGTCGCGAAAGGAGGAGGCGCTTTGCTCTGATGTGGATTAGAAATTAGCCGAGTATCAGCAAATATAGACCCGAGCACGTTTTCCACTGCTTCACCGGGAAGAGTCATCATCGGGTCCAAAGCTGCTGTTGCTAGTTCTTCTTCATGGCGGCTATTTTTGGAAGAAGGTTTGAGCAGTCGCATGTCCTTTTTGGCGGTAGAGAGCCCAGAAAACGACAATCTGAACGCGTTTACAGAATTCCCGTCTTGACAACGGGGAAATCGTGCCAAGGAAACTTTTGACGTCTCGGAAATAGGGATCGAGGGCGAGTTCTAGTTTAGCCCCGAATTTCACCACTCCAAGGATCGATGCTGTTTCCATGTCCCGCGGAACACTTGGAGCGTTGAAACCTCGATATATTACCTGAAGTAACGGATACACCCGTGCCCTATTTCCGTGTAGCATGCCGTTCATTGTAGAGGTAACAGTGACATGCAAGAGCTTCGTCTTTTGGACCACCTCAAGCGTATTCATTCCAATTGAAAGATTTAGCATTTCAAGAAAGCGGATCAATTGACAGAGCCCTGCTGCTAAAGGATATCGAATTAACCAGCTTTCCAGACCGGCTTGTCGATAGTCGCTTGTGGAAACTTGACCCATGGCCCTATTTCACCAAAAGTCTCTCGCGTCAAACAGTTATCGAGAAATTGGCGAAGTATCCAGTCCATGACTTGGCGTCGCCGCATAACTTCCGATCTTCGGAATTTTGTTTCGCACATCAGTCCTTGGATTCTAGTGTGCGGTCCGGGCTGCCATGATATTCGTACTATTCCAGATGCTCGGGTCGCGAGACCATCAGTAATGGCTAGAGTAAGCTGGTGGTCAATATAGATTTTGTTGGCTCCTTCGTACTCAACAGCCGGGATCCTAGCGGTGAGTTCTTCCTGGTATATAGACCTTTCGAGCAGGAGCGAACACTGGAAACAAGTACATTGCGACGATACAAGATCGATGTTTCGCTTCGCTAGTCCAACCGCCATAGGAAAGTTGAGTGCAAAGTCCGTTGTGTTTTCCTCGACAGAGTCTAGTTTCTTAAGTACTATTGACATGATCTGCTCTTCTCCACAGCAGATGGAACAATCGTTACGAAAAGTCTTTACCTCGTCGGACAGCTCTAGTGCTGATACATGTATCTGACTGTCAGCCGCTTATATCACCTGCGCAGGCGTTGCACGATTAGACTTTCGGCTAAGGACATCTGCTGTATACTCGGCTTTCTCGATGCTGGAGAGTATGGAGAATTCCCGGTCGATCGATCTGTTGGTCTTGATCGCGACTTTCATCTCATTGCTGGATGAATTCATTTCAAGCCTGTATGCTGCTCGATTGGCAATATGCGCGTCTCGAAGTTTCCCTGTCTTTCAGCTGCACAGTCACTTCTGACTGTTTGTGTCGGAGTAGGAGAGCTCGGAGCGGTGCAGGTGATTGTGTGTTTTGCATACGATAACCAACCGAGTAAATGCCTCCTCCTCTAGTAGATCGTATAGGTCGTCCGGCTGGAGCTGAGTCTCGTCCAGCAGAAGACCAACGTTCACCAAAGCACAAGTTGCTGCATCCCACTGAGGACCAAGTGAGATACCCTTGATGGCCTTTCGGTCTTGGGCCTTAATTACTTCGATATCCTGTACTTTGCATCGCTGATTAAAGGCTTCTTCATCCTTGTAGACCGCTAGATCATCCCCTTTTGTAAGATCAATATTGTCACCGTCAGTGCTTGACTTGGCAAGAGGTGAGAATAGTCCTTTGGCGGCAACGACCCAGAGCTGACTATCGCTACAGTCTTTATAGATAATAATTGAGTCGGTTGCGCTTGCAAAGAAAGGAAGGCCGACCGATATATTCGCAAGATTGGGTTTTGCAGGTTTGACGTTGCCCACTACAATGATCACCGCTGGGATATGGAGCACAGTTTTCTCGTTTGCTGATCTCGTAAGGCTAGCGACTTCGCGAGAATGGATGTTGCCGTCTGTAAGTAGATACCCTAGATCGCAGTCTTAAATCTCTTTCAGTGCAGACGGCTCTCGTAGTATGGCATCAGGATAAATACCTCCACCATTGTCTTCCCAATAGCGGTCTTTATCGATCCTTGCGACGAGCTCAGGCTTTTCTCAAAGATGAGCCCTTTTGGTGACTGTGTCTTCGGGGTTGCCGTGAAAGCCTGAAACTACCTGGCCTTCTGCCCGAATGATGCTCCCGTACGTCCTAATATTTCGTTAGCGACGTGGCGAGTCTGTATTGAGAGAATTTCCGAGTGAAGATCATTCATTAGGTCATTCCCAAAGGAGATTAACCGTTTATAAACCAAACTTACGATCCACTTGCAACGGCAAAAAAGCGCTTAGCCTTGCGCAGGGAGACTTTGACGGGCTTTACCACGGAGTCCCGCTTGACGTACTCCTTCCAGCTCATATTTGTTCAAGAACAATCCTAAATTAGGGTAATAGGATATCAATTCAAAACGCACAAGTCAATATTAGCAGTGATACTGATATCCGGTAATTTCAGATGATCCAAGAGAAGGACAGTAGAGCTTGATGAAAAGGAAATGGATGAAGTGAGTCAACACAGAAATATGGAGAGTCGAGTACGTTCAGTCCACAAACGAAAGAGCATTGATGACTCAAATTGAGGCTTTGGGAAGGCGCAGGGCGGATCTAGTAGAAGCAATGAACAGCACTTGAGACAGCAAGCTCCAAGAGAAGTGTAACATTATGTCTATAGCAAGAAGTCAGTAATTTATGCTCTGCATGACTTGCTTTGCGGCTGTTAGAGATTGTCGCGGCAGCGGTCATATTTACTTTGGAAGCTTGTATCACGTGACTATTGGTCGGACGCGCTTAATCGTTCTGAATAACAGGGATAGTGTAGCAAGCTTGCTGCAACAAAGTTTTTCATGAAGCGTGATACCGATTCCAACATATCATCAATGGAAAACCCAGCCCACTTATGGTCACAGCCATGGGATAGACTAGCAAAAACCTCAATCGAACTGCTCAGTATTGATTCTTTCAACTTATCGAACAGTTGCCCCCTTTAGACTCTTTACATGGCACAGTCCCCCACTCCCAGTAATCAGCTTCCCCACCCCATCCTTACCCTGTCCCTTCAACTGCTCCACAACGCCCACCTCGAAGCCCACCTCCAAACTGTCCGTAGTCGTGAACCCCGGCTGCAAAGTCTCCCAAACCTTCTTCTTCGGATTCAGCACCCCCTCAGGCTCCCCCTCCCACCCCTCAAAGAACACCCTCTCCCCGGCCTTCACATCTGCAGGCGGATCCACAAGCTCCACCGGCCCCTTGTGGTTATCCTCTTCTCCTGGAGCAAGACGAGGCGAAGCGGCGAGAACCATAGCTGCGGACTTGATGCCGCGCATAGTTACGGGTTTGAGGTTGCATACAGCGATGATTTTGCGGTTTCGCATTTCTTCGAGGGGGATTAGTCCGTTGAGGCCAGAACAGACAGTTCGGACGACTTGGCCTTCGTGTTCGGATGTATTGTCTGTGCCTGGAGGGTCGCCACAGGCGATGGTGGAAACGTAGAGGGAGTCAGCGTTGGGGTGGGGGATGGCTTTTATGATGTGGCCGACGCGCAGGTCGATGAGGCAGGGTGAGAGGGGGGTCTCCTTTGCGGGAGCTTTTTGAGGTTTGGGCTGTTTCTCCTTCTCTTTCTTTGGCTGGGAAGGTTGGTCACCAGCGACTGTGGCTTTGGCGTTGTCCTTAACCTCTTGCGCAGTGCCTTGTGCCTTTTCTGTGACATTCTTCCCTCTGTCTTGTCCCTTGCCCCTGCCAACTACTAATGGCGCCTGCCCATCGCCGGCTGCAATAGCTGCTGCCGCTGCCGCTGCCTTTTCCTTTTTTATGCGTTCCTTTTCGGCTTTAGGACCCAAAGGCTTATGTACGTATTTAACGTCGTCCACATCGATCTTAATCTTTTCCTCCTCGCTCAGTGACAGTGCAAAGAGAGGTGCATTCTGAACAAAGTCGACGAATCGCACGATATGGTGATATCCTTTTTCGCCTGTGCGTTCCTCAGGCGTCCACGATGCAACTGCAGGTGCAATCCTGTGGTATAACGCAACGTCTGCTACGGATGGCTTACTTCCGAGCAGCGTGGTGCGGGTCGAGAGATGTATGTTGAGGGAACCAAGACGCTCCGCATGCTTTGCTTCATCTTGATCGGGCGTTGCTAAGCGTGACGAAGTTGTCAGCCATTGCGATATTTCTATCTTCTCGTTGTCAGTGTAGGAGACTTCTGGATAGATGCTGTGGAAGATCTGGGGAAATTCGGCTTCGGAAGCTGTAGACGGTACTATTGATGGATATGAGCGCCGCAGAAAATCAAGAAAGGAAGTATGCGATGAAGCGGAGGTTGACATGGCGGAGGTGAATATCCCTACTTTCCACAGTCTTTCGTGACCCACAAAGTGTCTTTGCAGCTGTGGGAAGATACTTTTCACCAGCAAGCGAGTCGGTATGGCACGTACGACCAGGGCCAGTTTCAATTGCTGCGACCTAATAGAGTGGAAGCGCTGATAAAACGCTGAAGCAATGGCTATGTTTTCTTCGAACTGAGTCACGTTTGGAAATATCGTTGATTGCGAAACCTGTATCGTTTTTTATTTTATTTGCCGAGAGCCTCATGAAAATTAGCGAATCTTCAAAAAGTGCAAAATAAGAATCAGATTTGTAGAATCAACTACGGCAGACCATATCGTGCAAACTGAAATAACTCAAATCTCAGATGTCGAATGTCGAATGTCAAGCGAGCGAGGCTGTGAATTCATCTCAAAATTCAAAACTCATCTCATAAATGTTAATCTGATGTTCGTAGTTAATAATGTAAATTGTAGTACAATCTTTAGATCAATCTACACTGTGTAGATGCATTGTTCTAGTATTGAGTAACACATTGAATATGAGCGAAAGCATGAAATGAGTGATAAAACATCGTGACTACGAGCGACATGACACTGTGAATACAGACAATACAGTGATTATGAATGATTCAAAGCAGAATACACATATCAGTATAACTACAGCGTGAATATGAAGCAAAATACAAGAAGCAGAATACAAGAAGTAGAATATAAAAAGTAGAATACAAGAAGCAAAATACAAGAAGTAGAATATAAGAAGCAGAATGCAAAAAGCAAAATACAAGAAGCAAAATACAAGAAGCAGAATACAAGAAGCAAAATATAAAAAGCAGAATACAAGAAGCAAAATATAAAAAGTAAAACATAAAAAGCAAAACATAAAAAGCAAAATATATATATGAGTAACATCATGATTAAAATGATGTGATCTTGTAACTATAAACAACATGATGATTACAGATAACATGATGATTACAAACAATATGATGATTATAAACAACATAAAACAAAATACATTAATATGATTACAACGTGAATATGATTAACAAGCAGCAGAATACAGAAAGCAGAATACATGTATGAGTAATATCATGATTAAAATGATGCAATTTTATGATTATGAGTAACATAATGATTATGAATGATACAAAACAGCATATACATGTCTGTATGAAGATTGATCACAACAAATGCATAGTTTGTAATTAAAAAATATAATGTCATTGTATTATAATGTGTTACAAGTGTGTCGAGATTGAATAGAGTTTTCTAGTCAACAAGCTCTAGAGGTTTTGACTCATGTTGAACTTCTAGCCTCAACACTCTATTCTAGCGCTTTCGATACTCAAGCAAACCTGCTTCGTTCTTTTTGTTTTGCTCGACTATAGATACAGCTCGAAACTCTCTTTGATTTCTTCTGTATTCTTAATATTCTAGTTATAGCTATCTCTATTGATCAAACATTCTATTCAGCTACGCACTATCTCGCTGCAGTGTGGTTAGATTCTAGGCACGGTCTCAACATTATATTAAGAATTCGTTAATCACATGATATCGATATCAATATTCATTCAAGATACTCGTACAGACAGAACGAGTCTAAAGAAATTCGTTTACCTGATGATTGACACAATCAAAAGACTGAACAACACTAGAGAGTTTGATAGAATCAACGACGAGATTGTTTGAATTGCTAAACAACTTATCGCTCACTAAGTACGCAAAGTTCATTCGATCAAGAGAATCAACTCATTCTCGTGAAACAGACGAGTGAAAATAAGCTGTTCAACTCGATTAAGAGAATCGACGATAAAGAACCTTCGTGAATTGCTTGAGAATCAATTCATTCTCGTGAAGCAGACGAGTGAAAACAATCTGTTCAATCTCTTTCTCTCTTCGCCTCGAAAGCTCATGAATCAGGCGAGTCAAAACAATTTGTGTCGTCAGATCAATTTAGTGAGTCTGCTACAAATGACGCTCTCGTAGTGAGTCTGCTTCAATGACACTCTTTGTCAATGCAATGACATATCTACTCTCATCGCTCTATCTATCAGTGAATCGATCTACCTCACGTTCACATGCAACTAGTGAGTCTGCTTCAATGACAAGTCGATAGTTGATCTCTTTGATGAGCAAGTCGACTAGTGAGTCTGCTTCAATGATCATTCTATCTCACATAGTGAGCCTGCTACAATAGGCATTTGACGAATTGATTTGAATCAATAGAAAGATTGATAGAAAGGCAGGCATCAAGACTCTACGTCAGTGCTATGAACTACACTACAAGTCATAGAAACATGACTTTTAAAGAGAAGAAGATAATGTTACGAGTGTGTCGAAATTGAATAGAATTTTCTAGTCAACAAGTTCTAGAGGTTTTGACTCATGTTGAATCTCTAGCCTCAACACTCTATTCTAGCGCTTTCGATACTTGAGCAAATCTGCTTCGTTCTCTTTGTTTTGCCCTACTATAGATACAGCTCGAAATTCTCTTTGATTTCTTCTGTATTCTTAATATTCTAGTTATAGCTATCTCTATTGATCAAACATTCTATTCAGCTACGCACTATCTCGCTGCAGTGTGATTAGATTCTAGACACGATTTCAACATAATGCATGTAAATCATTTTCTTTCTTTATTTTCTTGATTTAGTAAATTGATGATCTGAAAATTCACTGACTGACACTTGAAATCATATGCATTTATATTTCAATTTTAATCAAGTCACATTCTGATTTTGCATTTTACTTAAATTGATATCAACATTATCATCATAATTCTGAAAACTTCATTAATAATCTTCATATTAATATATAATAAATGTAAAATATATAATCTTGAAAGTCAGTTTAAAACGTGATGAAATTGTAATGTTGTAAAGTATGAACATTTCTGATATTTCATTGAAATAATAAGATGATGATGATAAATTCTCTTCTTCATTATTGAATTGAAATTTATCAATATTTTTAAATTTATTCAGAGTAAACAATATGAAGTCTGAATTATGTTTGAGTGTTCTGAGTTTTATATCAGTTAGCAAATCAGATCATGTCATAGTATATTGTTGAGATCGTGCCTAGAATCTAACCACACTGCAGCGAGATAGTGCGTAGCTGAATAGAATGTTTGATTAATAGAGATAGCTATAACTAGAATATTAAGAATACAGAAGAAATCAAAGAAAGTTTCGAGCTGTATCTATAGTAGGGCAAAACAAAGAGAACGAAGCAGGTTTGCTCAAGTATCAAAAGCGCTAGAATAGAGTGTTGAGGCTAGAGATTCAACATGAGTCAAAACTTCTAGAGCTTGTTGACTAGAAAATTCTATTCAATTTCGACACACTCGTAACATATATGAAACTTCATACTGATATGAAACTTTCTCTTGATAGAAGATTTCTTCTTGATGTTGAGTTTTTTCTTGATGTCAAGTTTCTTCTTGATGTTGAGTTTCTTCTTGATATCAAGTTTCTTCTTGATGTCGAGTTTTTTCTTGATGTCAAGTTTCTTCTTGATGTTAAGTTTTTTCTTGATGTTGAGTTTTTTCTTGACATCAAGTTTCTTTTTGACATGAAATTTCTTCTTGATGTTAAATTTCTTCTTGATGTTAAGTTTCTTGATGATGTCTTGAATTGAATATTTCAAATCATTATGCAAGATAGCTTCATCTTGTTTTTCAATAATGACATATATTTGATATGTTGATTCAAACAATCTCTTAAAATATGAAAGCAGTTCATTGATACATACAACATTCTGAATCTTTATTGTCATGTATGTAATTTCACTTTTATCATTTCAGTTAAATTGATTACATCAATGTTTTGACAAAGAGCTTAGATAGCTTGTGAGCTAGTGAGCAGAGTTTATTCAATACTAATGCGCTTGAGATGCATATGCTAGCTACTAGATGAGACGTTTGCTACAAGCTAGCTGTCAGCTGAGTTTGCATCATTGATTAGCTTACATGCTACATAAATCAGCTACAAGCTGATTTAGCTGATTTAGCACTACTCTTCACTTTACTCGTTTATCTACTCGCTCATTTACTCTTCATTCTACTCGTCTATCTACTCACTCATTTACTCTTCATTCTACTCGTCTATCTACTCGCTCATCTACTCTTTATTCTACTCGTTTATTTACTCGCTCATTTACTTTTCATTCTACTCATTTATTTACTCTTCATTCTACTCTCTATCAAACGCGTCAATTGAGCGCATAAAACACATCAAACAGTGCTTCAAACAATACTTTCTACTGAGCTTTTCACTGAGCTTTCTACTGATCTTTTGATCAAGTCATTTAGTGAGCTTTCTACTGATCTTTCGATCAATCTTTCTACTGATCTTTCGATCAATCTTTCTACTGATCTTTCTATCAATCTTTCTATCAATCTTTCTACTGAGCTATTTATTGAGCTATTGACTGAGCTTTCTATCAAACACTTTATTAAACATTCTACATGCTTCAAAATACGCGTCAATCGAGCGCATAACATGAGTTAAACAATGCTTTCTACATGATTCTTTACATGACTCTCTACATGACTCTCTATTAAGCATTCTTCATGTTTTTCTATCAAGCGCTCTTCATGTTTCTTTATCAAGCGCTCTTCATGTTTCTCTATCAAGCACTCTATCAAGCGCTCTTCATGTTTCTCTATCAAGCACTCTTCATGACTCTTTACATAATTCTCTATCAAGCATTCTTCATGTTTAAATAGATGGTTAAATAGCTACTTAAATAATCAATTCATCAAATGATTTATTTGATTACATATGAATCTTGAATGTAGAAACGTACAAAAAGCAAACATGTATTGCGCATTATATCTTTTGAGCAATTGATGTCTTTTGAGCAAATGACTGTCATCAAAAGATACAAGCGCTTGTAGCTAGCTATTAGTTGTTAATGAGTGACTATTAAAGCTTGTGAGCTAGAAGCTTGACTAAACAGATATTTTTGACTGATGCTAGCTTGATGAGCTTGTAGTCAGTTTTAGCTGGTTTCGTCAAATGATTGATGTACATCAAGTTAAGTACTTAAGTTCAAGTTGAGTACTTGACTTAAAAAGTATCAAGTCAAATTGAATTTTTTTTAAAAATGTGTTAAGTCAAATTAAGAAGTTGAACTTAAGCATTCAAGTCGAGTTGAGAAGCTTGATTCAATAACTCGACTCAAAAACTTAATTCAATTTGACAAAATATTAAATAAATGTAAATAGCTTGATTGAACAGTCTTTATGATTTTCTTCATGACTTTCTATCATGTTTTCTTGTCATGACTTTCTATCAAAGTCAAATGATCTTCATGTTTTTTCTTCATTTTTCTCATCATGTTCTTCTTCATGTTTCTCTTCATGTTTTTCTTCATGTTTCTTTTCATGTTTTTCTTTATGTTTCTCTTCATGTTTCTTGTCATGACTCTTTATTAAATGATTTTCATGTTTCTCTTTATGACTTTCTATCAAATAATCTTTATGTTTCTCTTCATGACTCTTTATTAAAAGATAATGCAAAAAGATAATGCAAAAAGATAATGCAAAAAGATAATGCAAAAGTCAAAAATCGGAAAATTTTCTATATTTAACTCTCTTGACATCAAGCTTAAGTTCTTGATAAATCAAGTCAAGTTAACTCAATTTTCAGTCAAGTTGAGTTGCATCAAGTTGAAAATATAAGTAACTTGACTTAAGTTGAGTTGAAAATGTGAGTAACTTGACTCAATCTCAATTTGAGTTCAAAATGTTAACTCAAAACTTGACTTGATAATCAGTTTAATTTCAATCATTGATAAGATATGATTTGCAAAGTATATTCATAAATGCATCAATATATCATTTCATTTGAGATAAAAAACATCATTGAATAAAGTCATTCAGATCTTTGATCTGAACATTGATAATTGAAAATTGAGCACAATTTATTTAGAAAGTTAATCAGTTTGTTGTTTCATACAAATATAAAGATTAATGTATGAAACATATTTCATTTTCATTCTTTACAAGTTACTGATTGTTAAGTGTCATTAATGAAACATCATTTCATGATATAATATATTTTAAACTGATAGCTTACTGCAGAAAATTACACAATATGAGTCTTTATAATTTTACTTGCTGCTGATAAATTTCATTTAATGAAGAGTTTGCTTGTTGAAATTGACTTTTGTCATGCAATCTCTGCTTGATGATGATTTAATTGTAAGAATCGAGTGACGAGCTGTAATTCAATGAAAGCTTGAAAATTTAATGATTGAAATGTTGAAGTAATAGAAGAAAAGTTAATAAAATTAATAACTTCAACGTGATGTGATTTGAAAGTCAAAGATGATTCAGAAAAAACATTTCATAAGTTTGAATCATCACATTCATGACAGAATTTAATGTTGAATAACAAGTCAATATGAGAATCATTTGTTTTGAAGTAATACTGTCTGATCATATCAATACAAGTGCGATGTATGATGTTTTTTCACTTCATATAAATCATTAAAAATTAACAAAATTACATATACAACAGAGTCATAATTAATGTGACACATGCTGAGCAGTGACTTTCTTGTCTATTAAGTCTATGACATATTCAATTACTCATTATCTTTGTTGATCTTAAACATTCAATGTACATCATCATTTGAATGTGCTGTCTGATGCATGTCAGATAAACTATTTGATGCAATGTGATGATAAACTAACTTTTTCAAGCAAAGATATTTTTGATAGTGCAATTGATTATGATGTGCAAATTTCTTCTCAAAGTTAATGTTCAGCTACTTTGTATTAATATGAAGATCAGTCATGACTTTCAAACATCAATTAAAAACATTAATAAATAGATACTTATCAATTACTATCATTCATTAGCATGATAAATCAAGCATATCAAGATAAAAGCATATTATATCTTTTTACATTTATTGACAATTCATCAAGCAAAATTGAATTAAGTTGAAAAGCTAGATTTGAGATCTGTTCTGAGTGATGATAGAGAATTCATGATTGATTTGAAACACAGTTGAGTTAATTCTTTTGTTGACAAATCTTATAATAGTTTCAGCTTTTAACATATGAATACATTTTTCAACGTAGTATGAGCATGTAGATAGCATGAAGACAAATGTGATTTGCTGATGATTTAAAGTTGAAACTGTTTTCTTCATGAAGATTGTGACAGTATATTTATGCTCATATTAGTATGAAGATGAGTTGCTGTTGAGTAGATAACATACATGTCAGCAATAAATTAACATTTTATTTAATTGATTTCATTAAGACTCAATACATTAATTCTTAGTGCTTGTTTCATAGAAAAAGCAGTTCTTGAAAAGAAAATTTATTTCATGATTTCAATGAAAATGATGATGTGTAATAGCAAGCAAGTCTGTTTTCACTTCTTGATCAAATTTTATAACTTTTAAAATCTTGTTTATCTTCTTTGTTGAATCTAGAAACTATCAAAGATAATTTATACTGATATGAAACAATATCTTAACATAGATTCAAACAATATATCGAGAGTATACATCAATGATCTCATATATTTCAAATTTAAACATATTCAGTTTGCAATAATTATCAATTGATCATATGAAGTTGAAGTCTGAAACAATGTATTCATTTTAAGTTTGTTGCAAGTCATATTTTTGTTAAACAACATCATCAGAGTTCAAGATCTTAATCAAATCATAGAGTCAAGTACTATAATGTGTTAGTAAAGTAAGATAACATGTTGAAAATATGAATGATCATGATATTAGATAATTTTGCTCTCAGAAATGAGCATAAAGCATATTTCATTCATAATTCTCAATGATTTTCTTTCAAAGTTTAACTTTTACAATAAACAGCATTTCTGCATCTGCTATCTTTTTATTAATCAAATCAACGTGATTCTTCAATCTTAGCTTCTTTTATATGCATATAAGAAAGAATCATGTAATTTTAGAATCTTCATTCTTAAGAATTTGAAGTATATTCTTGTTAAACAGATAAAATAGATAGAGTTCTTTAATTCAATCATGAAACTCATCACTTGTGTTCACTTGAATATTTTTAATTATCTGTCATGTGCAAAGTCAATTATGCAGAGTTCATTGAATTATGTTAACATGATATTCATCTTGTAGATTTCAATGAATATCTGATATCTTGATATCATTATAAGATAGTTCAAGAATTCTTTTCTTGTGATTTTCAAGAAAAATAACTGATCAAGACATGATGAGATTGAGTATCATTGTACATTGACAAATGTGCAACTTGCATTTTAGCAGAAGTTTCAAAATTTGATGCATTTGATGCAATCAACGATTTATTATTTATTTAGTTACTTTGTGCATCACATCAAAATATTTGATTATCTTTAACATAATTATTTGTAACAAACATAGAAAGTTACAAGTGAACAGAAAAAACTGTTGCTTTGTTACATTAGTGTTCAATAACTGTGATTAATGTAACTTGAAACAATCATGACTCAATGATTTGTTTATTATATGTTGAAAGTTTCTGTTTTTATGCAAATCTTAATTAATTTTTTCTACTTTGATCTTACTTTTGTTTAATTACTCAAATTTCATTTATACTTTCTTACTTAAATCTTACTCAGATATTTTGCTCAAATCTTGCTCAAATCTTGTTTAAATTTATTTGCTTTGTTAACACTTATTGACTTGAAAGTTTTTTTACTCAAATATTTTATTCAAATCTTGCTCAAATTTTACTCAGATTTTACTTAAATTTATTTACTTAATCAACATTTGTTGACTTGAAAATCTTCTTACTCAAATCTTGCTCAGATCTTGCTCAGATTTATTTGCTTTGTTAATACTTGTTGACTTAAGAATTTTCTTACTCAAATATTTGAGCAAAATATTTGAGCAAAATCTGAGTTGAGTAAAATATTTAAGCAAGAAATGTATTTTGCTTCTTGTATTCTGCTTCTTGTATCATGCTTCATACTTACGTTGTAATCATATTGATATGTGTATTTTGCTCTGAGTTACTCATAGTCACTGTGTTATCTGTATTCACAATGTTATATTGCTTGTAATTATGATGATTCTCTTCTCTCAAGTTGAATGATAATGATGACTATGTGTTTTTGAACTGAGTTGATCATATGTAATTTGTTAACTATGACTTTTGATCTCTGACTTATGACATGATTAAAAGTAAATACAAGTTGACTTTAACTTATAATACTTAACTGATGATATTGCATAACATGATATTGAAACATTTGCTTTAGCACTTAAGAGAATACTTCATAGCATTGCTGTTGTTTGCAACTATTTAAATACTTCATAGTATTGCTCTTGTTTATTGCTATTTAGATATTTTACATAGTTTAAACTCATAATATTTTTCAACTTTTGCAAAAAATGAATGATATGCTGAAAGCTTAAACATAAATTCAGTTCATGACATTCTTGTTCTTCAGAATAAGCTTGAGAAGAAATTAATGAAAGCTTGAGATTTTTTAAGTTCTGATTCAATGATGTCTTCTTGTTTCTAAGTCAGACTGTTTTGATTCAACGCGTTGTGCAATCATAATTATATGTGATTAGAATCAATGAATTGTCTGTGATGATCAAGTCTACTAGATAGATAGATGAGATCTATAAGAGTGATATGACAATGTGATATTCTAAGCAGGCACAGAATGAGTATATATTAGGGTAGAGCTAATTATTAAGAAGCTCTCGATAACTCAAGAGAATCAATTAACTATAGAAAGTTTGTCAAGCATTGTCAAGTTGAATATAACATAACTCATGACATATTAAGTTGAAAATATGACGTAGTCTAAACGTTGTCTTAACAGAGTCATAAAGTTTCAGAGCTAACTCAGATCTGATCTTCAACTTAGTCTCTGACTTTAGTCTCTGATCTAATTTCTATGTGTCAATTCATTATGACATTGTCTCTTTTAAAGAAGATTTCAAGTAATATTTTCAACTTGATTCTAATAATGAAGAAATCAACAAAACTCAATTCTGAATCTCTTCATCATATTTAAGCAAAATAGAAAAAAATGCTTCTTTGTCTCAAGAAGTTTTTTTTTGCAAATGAGAATGATCTTGATTGCAACTTAAGATATTATTTATCAAATCATCAATGTGATATATCTGTCTGAAGCTTAAACATTTCAAAGCAATCATTGTATTTGTTTAAAATTCTAGCTCAGAACTTTTCTTCTTTAAAAAGAAAACATTCTTCAACTCTTACAATTGTATTATAAACATAAGAATTCAAATTGTTCTTGACAGCATAGTATTTAAAGTCAAGTTTGAATTCTTTAACTGTCAAGATTTGAATTCACTGTAGATTCAAGCAAACGTTTTTTATAACTTGAATGAGTATTTCTTATTAGTTCATAATTTTTGAAAGATTGATCAAGTAAAAGAAGCTGTTGAATGAAAAGATCATTAAAGCTTGAATTAATGATTTGAACTTTCACAATCTCATTGAGTTCAAAAGATTCATCTTTCTAATATTTATCAGATTTGATGAAAATTTTGTTCAAGACTCAACTTTGATCTTTTATACTTCATTAATTTGAACATTCTAGAATTGATCAAATCATCAATCATAAATATTGTCAGCAGATTGAGTTAGCTAGTGATCTTAATGATCACATTCATGTAAGTTATGTTTATGCTTTCATTAACTTCTTTAACTTTAATCTTGATTACGCTGCTCTTAACATTTATCTCTTCATGTGTTACAGCTGATTTTTTCTCTCACTTCAAGTCTGTTAAACGAGAATTGAGTAAAGTAAGAATTGAAGTAAAAATTAAATTCTTCGTAACTTTGAACTGATTAATTATCTCAAGCAGATCATAGAAAGATAAATAGAGAAGTTCAGAGCGAAATTTGTTTAATTGCAGAACATTGAGTAAAAACTTCACTTAATGCTTGCTGTCTGATTTGTCTCTTCTTTTTAATAATAATTTAAGTAAGTGATTTGAGAATTATAGAATCAAGATTAAATTCTTAAAAAAATGAAGTATAATCATTCAGATTTGAGAACAAAGCTTCTGTTGATAGAATAGTAAGATGTGTATATATATATATATATATAAAAGAGAAGAGAAGAGTAAACAAAGTTGAAGTGAATGAAGAGTGTATGCATGAAAAGAAAAAAAGAAAGAAAAAGATGAAGAATGAATACAGACTTTTTATCAACAAGATGAACATTCACGAATGAATGCTTGAAAATCTTTAAGTGATGAAGATTTTATTCACGCATGCAATTTTCTATTCATTGATAATAAATTTAATTCTATCATTTAAATAATAGAATAAACTGAAATTGAAATGTATAAATTAAGTATTTCATGAATAATATCACGTTCTTCAACTCACTTCAAGAAATATCATTAAGTTCTATGAAATATCAAGTTTTAAATTTAAGTCTCTGAAAATTAATAATTTTCTTTCTGTTTTCTTTAGACTGATCATTAAGTCAAGTTTTCATATCTACATTCTGACTCAATTCAAGTACTTAAGTTGAACATCTTGACTTGACTTGAATACTTAAGTTGAACATCTCAACTCAACTCAATATCAATCTTGAGTTAAGTCAGAACTTGCTGACTTGATATTAATCTTGAGTTGAGTCAGAACTTGCTGACTTGACTTGACTCATCAAGCAATTGAATATGATTTCAAGAGAGCTAAATATAGAAATTTTTCCGATTTTTCGCCTTTACATTATCTTTTTGATAGAAAGTCGTAAAGAGAAACATGAAGAGAAATATGAAGAGAAACATGAAGATTGTTTGATAAAGAGCTTTGATAGAGAACTATGATAAAAAACTATGATAGAGAACTATGATAGAAAGTTATGATAGAAAGTCATGACGAAAAACTATGAAGATTGTTTGATAGAGAGTCATGAAGAAAAGTTATGAAGAAAAGCTATGATAGAAAAACATGAAGACTATTTGATAGAGAGTCATGATAGAAAGTCATAATAAAGAGTCATAATAGAATATTTATCTATTTATCTTCATGTCTTGACGAGTCAAATCAAAAATTTCAAGTAAATACTTGATTTCAATTCTTTGACTCAACTTAAATACTTGAGTTGAACATCTCAATACAACTTAAATACTTAAATCAAGAATTCTGACTTGAATCAAGTTTTGATGAGTCGAGAACTTGACTCAATCTCGATGATTCAACTTGATGTGATAAATTTAGTTTTCTTTCTGATTCTTTCTTATTTCTTTTTATAATGATTAAGAAATGATTATGAATTAAATGAAAAATGAATATCATGAAATTACTTATGACATTCTTACAATCAATTAGTAGAAGACAGAGATTAAAGTTTGAATCAATGATAAAAGAGTTGAAAGTATTTTTCAAGTGTACATATAAATGTTGTTTTGACTTGTAGATAAAAATCACGAAGAAACACGTTTTACAATATCTTTCTATAAGTATGATCATTGCATATGTTCATTGTTTACTTTCTTTATTGCTTTGACAACTTTTATATTGCATCTGTACTTTATCTTTCAGCAATGTAACTTAACAAAACATGATCTTTAATCATCATCTTTGATCAACAGTTAAATTAACTTTGATAGCAGCTTAATTAAATGAAGTATGAATGTTTCATAACTTATGTTGTCATTGACTCGTTGAATTCAAATAAATGCTTGTATGCTTAGTCATTAATGAAGTTTCTTTATGAGCATTGTAAATTATAAAAATGATTGATCTTGTGATGATTAAAAAAATACAACTCATCTTCAGATTTACAGCTAAATTAATAATGATAAAAGTTTAATTATTATGAGTACAAGAATTAATGTTTTAAGTATTAAGCTCAACTCATCAAATTAGTCAGAAGAAGACTGTAATTTCTTTTTAATGTATTTACTATTTACTATTTATTTCTGACAAAGTAAGAACATGCAAAGCTGTAAACTCTGAAAGTTATTAAAAGTTTTATGATTAATACATCTTTTATAACATGAATTAAGCAGATCAGATCTTGATGTTTTAATTTATAAAAATATTAAATTTAAGTTAAATTTGAGTAAGATGTTGATGATTTAATTTATGAAAGTATTAAATTTAAGTCAAATTTGAGCAAAATCTGAGCAAAATGTTGATAATTTAATTTATGAAAGTATTAAATTTAAGTCAAATCTAAGTTAAATTTAAGCAAGATGTTGATGATTTAATTTGTAAAAATATTAAATTTGAGTTAGATTTAACTTAAATTTAAGCAAAATATTAATAATTTAATTTATAAAAGTATTAAATTTAAGTCAAATTTGAGTAAAATTAGCAACATTTCAAGATTGTTTATATTGCTGACAGAGTTGTTCAATTCAGTCTTATTGCAAGATGAGATGAGACAGATGATTCAACGAGTAAAAGTTGACAAAGCGTCAGACGCATTCGAAATTTCAAATAAAGCGCTTCAAGTGAGTTTAACAGAACTGACTTTGATACTAATCAGTCTGTTCAACGCATGTGTAACTCACAAATATTATTTGAAGCAGTTCAAAAAAGCTCAAACAATAGTACTATGTAAATCAAAGAAGAGCAACTACATTGACTTGAAGACGTATTAGTTTATTACTTTGCTAGACATCATGAATAAGACATTGAAATCAATCATAATCAAAAGATTAAGTGACATTACTGAAATTCATCACATGCTTTCGAACGCTCAAATGAGAGCGAGACACAAGTGATTCATGATTTCAGCGCTGAATCTACTAGTAGATCAAGTACACGCAGTATGAGACTGCAAAATCAAGTACGTGATCTTCATGCTTAGTTTAAACGTTGCTGAGACATTCAATTATGTCTTGCACACTAGACTTCTGCATACTTTGAGAATGAGAAGAACATTAAACTACATAGTCAAATGAACTCGCAACTTTCTGAAAAACAAAGAATCATTGCTGACATTCAATGAATAAATCAGCGCGATGTGATGAATAAACGCTGACATATTGCAGAGATTTCTCATATCATTGATTCTCTTTCTATTCTTTAACGCAAGCTTAATCGAAAAATGCAAAGCTTTAGAAATCAAAATCAAAGTGCTTGACTTCGTAAATGACATCAATATTCTGATCTATGACAAAATCACAGAATCAATCTGCAAATCACTGAGTCAAGCACATAACATCTGTGCGAAGTGAGCTTGAACTCATGATGCTACGTTCGCTTCAGAGAAATACAAACTCACACACTTCATTTGTAAGTCAAAAAGATTCGACATGACAGTTAATTTACACATAGAAAACTCAATAATAAAGTTGAAATCAAACGTACAAGTTCTTGAAGTGCAACTGAACATGAAACTATGATGAGATTCGCATCTTCGTCAAATAGAAGCAGATCACGTCATCAAGATGCTGATGCTTAGTCGACTTGAAGTTTTCATCTGAGAGACTACATTCGCAAAAGCAAGACAAATATACTCAGCAATGATAAGATTGAGAATGACGTTCAAAGCATTGATATGACATCAATGTGATAAAGAAGAGAGATTGTCGAGTACAAAATGAAGACTAGAAACTCTTTAAAATCAAGCGTTGTGTCATGTGATCAACGTCTTCAGAAAAGTGAACATTGAAACGCTGAAAGTTGAAATATATACATTCTCGCTACATATTCATCTGAACAAGCTACAGAATCAAGTCACACTACGCAGTTGAATTGACGACAGAATATAGAAGACTTGATGAGCATGCAAGATTATACATGCTCATCTGATAAAAACTAATAAACTCATCTCTCGCTTTTCAATCTTCAAAAAATGACGTTTCTGAACATTTCAATTCGCGAAGAAGCAAAGATACAATTTAAACGCAAATGACTCAATCTTTTAACGTTGATTTAAATGAGTAAACATGCAATTGCACAGTTTCACAAAAGTCAATGAAATCTTCAATGAGAAAACTACAAAAAACGCATCGCAAACATTAATGCATCTTTCGCTCAAAGATCTCATCTATTCAAGAAGTCAGTAAAGATGCATGATGATCTTCAGAAGATCAAAAGCATTCTTGCAATTTACATCAGAATCAAACACTTAAAGTTGAATGTTTATCTGCACTTGAGAAACATGTTAAGCGCGAATAGTTCTTGATGCAACTGCAAATAAAGTCATCAGACAGTTAAGCATATTCTGATGCACTGCTTGAATTGAATGCATTTTCGATCAAAAATGCTATGAAACATTGACTTCATAAACTATTGAATCATCATTTCAATCACGAAGAGTCTTAAGACAACAGTGAGAATGATGATGAAAATGAAGCTGCTGAAGCAGTTTAAAGTGACAAGAACACTCATTCTTTAACATGCAATTATCGCGAACAAATTTGATACATAGTCTTAATTTTATCATCTCAACTACGTGTAGCAGTTGTATAAACAGCGAGCGATTTTCTATCTCAGAGAGTTTTGTTCACTCAACACACATAGCATAGATTTTTCTTATGAGTTGATTTAATCAACATCACAAAAGTGTATGAATTATTATTATTATTATTTAAGTAAAATTTGAGTAAAATATTAATAATTTAATTTATAAAAGTATTAAATCTGAGTCAAATTTAAGTCAAATTTAAGCAAAATGTTAATGATTTAATTTATTAAAGTATCAAATTTAAGTCAGATTTAAGTCAGATTTAAGCAAGATGTTGATGATTTAATTTATGAAAGTATTAAATTTAAGTCAAATTTGAGTTAAATTTAAGTAAGATGTTGATAATTTGATTTGTAAAAGTATTAAATCTGAGTAAGATGTTAATAATTTAATTTATGAAAGTAGATTGATAACGAGATTCATCTGTACATGATGTCGACTACGAATCTTTTGATTCTATTCTGTGTTCGAATAGAAGTCAAAAGAGTCAAGAGATCTTAATTCGACGCAGTTCAAATGATGTTAGAACGTTGCGTGATCAGAAAAGTCGTCGTGCAGAGTTTTCATTCATGCGACAACATCTTTTCTAACAGTCACAATCAATCTACGAAGAAGATTAATGACATGTCGATGTCAGTAAGAGATGAGAAGATACTACTAGTGAAAAAGACAACTCAGATGAAGAGTCTGCGAGTTGTGACTACAAGTGATCAAAGAATTTGCGACTTGTCGACTGCGTCGATATCGAAACGTCTTCATCACATCGACAGTGTCATCGAGTAATTGATGAAAAGATATCAGGTAGAATAGTCGTTTCAAGTATTGAGAGACGTGACTACAGTGCTTGAAGAAGTAGTGACTCGTCGATCACGCTGATATACTGAAGAAACTTGAGCTCATCTTCTTTACTTGACGTCAAGTCATTCATCTATTCACATGAAAAATCGAGAGCTCAAGAGAACGATCAGAACGCATTCTATTTCATTGATCAGAGTCAAACATCGAACGATTGCGATCGCACGCCTATACTAACAGTTCATTCAACGTCTACGTGACACAAGTCAAATCAAGAGAAGAAAAGAATTACTCAGTACAATCACACTTTATCTTCTCATCATGTGCGTCTCTCTTTCATCACATATTTCTCTGCTCAATGAATGACAATCATTGAGTAAGAGAACACAGCTCTACGTACGTTACAATCACAAGCATTACGAGTGCAAAGAAAACGTCTTTCGTCTTCGAATCGAAGATCGAATCGAAACATCGTTGTATAGAATATCGTCAATGAAGAGCAGAGCAAAGACGATGCGTCATAATCAAACAGCACAGACACTCTCATCAAGAGTTTACTCGAGCATCACACGCTGAATAGAAGCTATAGATTCATTACTTGATAACATAGTGTCAATCTCATTGTTTCGACTGCGCGAAGCAGTTGTATAGACGACGAGTGATTTTCTTTCTCAGAGAGTTTTGTTCACTCGATATAAGTAGCATAGAGTTTCTCATGAGTCGAGCCTAAATCGATGTCACAAGAATGTATGAATTACAATTACAATTTATGAAAGTATTAAATTTAAGTCAGATTTGAACAAAATTTAAGCAAAATGTTGATGATTTAATTTATAAAAATATTAAATTTAAGTCAGATTTAAGTCAAATTTAAGCAAGATATTAATAATTTAATTTGTGAAAGTATTAAATTTAAGTTAAATTTAACTCAGATTTAAGTCAAATTTAAGTAAAATGTTGATAATTTGATTTATAAAAGTATTAAATCTGAGTTAAATTTAAGTTAAATCTGAGCAAGATGTTAATGATTTAATTTGTGAAAGTATCAAATTTAAGTCAGATTTAAGTTAAATCTGAGTAAAATGTTAATGATTTAATTTATGAAAGTATTAAATTTAAACAAGATTTGACTTTTTAAAAACATGATTTAACTGATTAATTTTTGCGCTTTTTGCATATTTTACACTTCTTTTGATGTTTTTGCTTCTTTCACTCATTGATGATTTGCTTGTTACTTATTATGTGTTAGAATCATGTCTAAAGCGAGTCATAGAAATACAGATAAACGAAGAGTAAATCAGGTAAATGAGAATTCAAAGTTAAAGAGCAGAATTTACGAGATGCAAAAACTATATGTACAGAAGAAAGAAAAGCGCTAGACTTAATAAAGTCTAGACTTGCTTCAAGAATATGCGTCTTAGTAGAAGACTGAGCATGCTCATAACATTACTTTCTTCTCTCAGTCAAGTAATGATCTCATTGCTTCAATCAGTTCTTTCTTTCTTGTTCATTTCATTATTGTTTTATTCAAGTGTTTTAAACTCATTTCATCAAGCATTTCAAGCTCATTTCATCAGACGTTTCAAGTCTATTTCTTCTTAACATAAAGCGTTTCAAGCTCTTTTCTTGACATAAAGCATTTCAAGCTCTTTTCTTGACATAAAGCATTTCAAGCTCTCTTCTTGACATAAAGCGTTTTAAGCTCATTTCATTAAACGTTTCAAGTCTATTTCTTCTTGTTGAATGTCATTGAAGCAGACTCACTTCTGATTCAGATTTATCACATTCAATAGAGCTTGTTCTGTTCACGTCTACTACATGCATGTAATAGAGCTTGTTTCGTTCGTGTCTACTACATGCATGTAGTAGAGCTTGTCTTCTGATAACGAGCTCAATCAAAAGATTAACTATTGACTTGTCATTGTAGCAGACTCACTTCAAGTGACAAACTCAATGATGAGATCAATTGTTATCTGCTTCTGTAGCAGACTTACTATTCTTGTCATTCAAGCAGACTCTTTCTATTCAGCTTCAAATATTCAATGATGAATAAGTTTTAGCTCATATCTTTGTGTTTTTAAACATATAGTATATGTTCTATTTTCTCAAGACATATAGTATATGCTACTCTGTTTGCAGTACATATCATCTTTGCTGTTGTCATCAATGTCGTGAATAAAGATAAATCGTAGAAGATATGAATAAGAAAAGATTCGTGACTGAATTGAGTGAATTGTCATTGAAGCAGACTCACTATTGATTCATGTCTACTACACGCATGTAGCAAAGCTTGTTTCATTTATGTCTTTGTAGCAGACTCACTTTGAGTGTTGTTCAAGCAGACTGACTATTGAGTGACAAGCTTGATGACAAGATCAATTGTTATCTGTTCTTGTAGCAAATTCACTTTTAATGTCATTGTAACAAACTCATTATCGAGTGATGAGCTTGATGATGAGATCAATATTGAACGCGTCTTTGAAGCAAACTCACTTCTGATTCATGCCTACTACACGCATGTAGCAAAGCTTATTTCGTTTATGTCTATCACATTTGATAAAGCTTGTTCTGTTTACGTTTACTACACGCATGTAGTAGAGCTTGTTTCGTTCGTGTCTACTACATGCATGTAGTAGAACTTGTTTTCTGATGACGAGCTTAATCAAAAGATCAACTATCAACTTGTCATTGTAGCAAACTCACTTCAAGTGACGAGCTCAATGACGAGATCAATTGTTATCTGCTCTTGTAGCAAACTCACTATTCTTATCATTCAAGCAGACTCTTTCTATTCAACTTCAAATATTCAATGATGAACGAGTTTCAGCTCATATCTTCGTGTTTTCAGACATATAGTATATGTTTTATCTTCTTGAGACATATAATATATGCTATTCTGTTTGCAGTACATATCATCTTTGCTGTTGTTGTCAATGTCGTGAATAAAGATAAATCGTAAAAGATATAAATAAAAGATGATTCATGTCTACTACACGCATGTAGCAGAGCTTGTTTCATTCATGCCTTTGTAGCAGACTCACTTCGAGTGTCGTTCAAGCAAACTGACTATCGAGTGACGAGCTTGATGACAAGATCAATCATTATCTGCTTTTGTAGCAGACTCACTTTCGATGTCATTGTAGCAGACTCACTATCAAGTGATGAGCTTGACGACAAAATCAATATTGAACATGTTTTTGAAGCAAACTTACTTCTGATTCGTGCTTACTACACGCATGTAACAGAGCTTATTTCGTTCATGTTTATTGCATTCAATAGAGCTTGTTCTGTTCATGCTGTCGAAATTTCTGAGTTTAACTTCTGATTCTAGAAATTTCTGGTTTCTATTTTGATGACGAGCTCAGTAAAGAGCTAGTCAAGAGTAACGCGTTCATGTTCTTCTGTTTTAATTCTATCAAAATTGCTGATTTCAGTTCTGATGATGAGTTCAGTAAACAGATCAACTGTTGTCTTTCAATTCATATCTGTCACACGATGCAGAGCTTGTTTTGTTTGATGACGAGCTCAGTCAAGAAATCAGTTGAGAGATTGATTCATGTCTGCAACGCGTTGCAGAGCTTCTGCTTTCAAAGTTAACTAAACTAGAAAGCGAATCACTGTCGTGTGATATGTACGAAGCTTTAAATAATGTTAGAATCATGTCTAGAGCAAGTCATAGAAATACAGATAAACGAAGAGTAAATCAGGTAAATGAGAATTCAAAGCTAAAGAGCGAAATCTACAAGATGCAAAAACTATATATACAGAAGAAAGAAAAGCGCTAGACTCAATAAAGTCTAGACTTGCTTCAAGAACGTGTGTTTCAGTAGAAGACTGAGCACGCTCGTAACATCATGAAGTTCAAATCATAAACTGTGTTATATTAATTTCTGTTAGAGATCGACATAGAGCGAGTCATATGAATGTCATTTAACTAATAGATAAATACTAAGAAAGAAAAGTATCTACAGAAAAGAACTTGCTGTTTTATGAGTGTGCTCTAGCTCTGTGCTAGACTTAATAGAGTTGACGTCAGATGAAGACTAGGCGAAGACTAGACGAAGACTGAGCGAAGACTAAACAAAGAATAAACGAAGATTAAAATCGTAACATTATTTCTCTCTCTTGACTATTCATGTTCGCATGAATGTTATTTCATCAAGTCTTTCTATTAATCTTTCAAATCATCAAAAATGTTTATTGTAATCAACTCACTATGTAGAAAAAGAGAAATAAAGTGATGATTTTTTGTAGCAGACTCACTATGAGAAAGAAAGAATAATCATTAAAGCAGACTCACTAGTCAACTTGCTCATCGAAGAGATTGATTCTGATCATGTCATTGAAGCAGACTCACTTCTGATTCAGATTTACTACATAGTAGAGCTTGTTTCATTCATTGATCAACTCAATCAAGAGATCAATCGTTGTCTGCTCTTGTAGCAGACTCACTATTGAACGTGTCATTGAAGCAGACTCACTATCAAGTGATTGACTCGATGACAAGATCAATATCGAACGCGTCTTTAAAGCAGACTCACTGTTGATTCATCTCTACTACACGCATGTAGCAGAGCTTGTTTCGTTCATGTCTTTGTAGCAGACTCACTATTCTTGTCATTCAAGCAGACTCTTTTTATTCAGCTTCAAATATTCAATGATGAATGAATTTCAGCTCATATCTTCGTGATTTCAGATATATAGTATATGTTTCATTCTGTTCTTAGTATATATCATCTTGCTATTGTTCATCAATTTTGTGAATAGAGATAAGTCGTAGAAGATACGAATAAAAGATGATTCGTTGTTGAATCGAGTGAGTTGTCGTTGTAACAGACTCACTTCGAATGACTAGCTCAGTCAACAAGATCAATCATTATCTGCTCTTGTAGCAGACTCACTAGTTGACACAGAAACACAAGATAAATCGATTCGCTGATAGATAAAGCGATGTGAGTAGATAGATCATCGCATTAACGATGTTTTTGAAGCAGACTCACTAGTTGACTGACTCATTGAAGAGATTGATTCGAATCATGTCTTTGAAGCAGACTTGCTAATTTGATTGAACGACACAGATTGTTTTGACTCGTCTGATTCACGAGCTTAAGTTGATTCTCAAGCAATCAACGAAGATTCTTTATCATTGATTCTATGAGCGACTGTTCTTAGCTCATTTAAATATTCAAAGAATCTCTTGCAAATAAAAAGTGATACAAATTCAAAGAATTTCTCGCGAATTTCTGAGCAAACGAAGTAGATTGTTTCATATCATCTACACGTCAATAGTAGAATTGATGAGTATTTATCTAATGTTAAAGATTGACATAAAGCGAGTCATATGAATGTCATTTAACTAATAGATAAATACTAAGAAAGAAAAGTATCTACAGAAAAGAACTCGCTGTTTTATGAGTGTGTTCTAGCTCTGTGCTAGACTCGATAGAATTGACGTCAGATGAAGACTAGACGAAGGCTAGATGAAGACTAAATGAAGACTGAGCAAAGACTAGACGAAGAATAGACGAAGGCTAGAATCATAACAATTTCAATTGATGAAATTATTGATGTAAAATTTAATGTACATCTGATTTGCAAATACAAGATGTGCATTGTGAATTATATGCAAAAGATTGTAAAAGCAACAAAAGTGTAAAAGTCTTAAGTTTTGAAATGTATTTGATGAAAAGTTCTTTACTTTATGCATGTCATGCATTGAATGTGTAACTTCTTTGTTTATTCAATGCTTTAGTTTAAATAATGCTTTTATATATCTTTGTGATCATTTCTTGAAATTGAATTGTTAATGATTAAGCATGATGATAATAATTTATACTTGTTCTACACATTTTTCACTGCTTTTCATTAACTCATTGTTTTAATAATCTTTCTTTGATTCAGATTTTTATACTTATACATTGTTTCTTCATCATGAAATTTCTTTACATCAGCTGAGAGTATCATTTTTCTTGATGATAATATTTACAAATTTCTTGATCTTTTTCTCTTTACTGTATTTCTTAATAATCAAGAAGAACATAAAGAATTGCAGTTTTGTTGATCAAGACTTGTTGTGAGCATGCATCTCTGTTACTTCTGATTAGTCTGATTAGTTTAACATAAACTAGTATAAACTGTGAGTAAAGCTGTTGTTGACACGCTAGCGATCTAGCGCGTCTTCATGAGTAAAACTCACATCATATTGCATTTTCTTTCTACTTCAGCTTTGAACTTCTAGTTAAAATACACTCATATGATTCGCTTTATGCAAACTCATAACATTAGTTGAAAGCTCATCAATCTTGCTATTGACGTGTAGATGATATAAAAACAAGTTACATCACTTAAACTTAAATCAGAATCGAAATTCGAAAATTGAACTCAGAAAACTTATTAGAAATCAAGAAATTTCTAGAATAAAACAGAAGAACATGAATGTGTTGCTTTAGATTAACTCTTTACTGAGTTCATCATCAGAACAGAATAACACGAACGCGTTGTTTTAGAACTGAAATCAGAAATTTCAGTTGAATCTCAATCAGCAATTTTCTACTCACACAATGACTAGAAGCACAGAATCAGAATCAGAATCAGTGAGCATTGCTCGCTATGATCTTCAAAATGCTAGAAAAGAATCACTTCTATCACAAAATCAAGCAACATCAAAAGACATGAATGCAAGATTGAACGTTAAAAAGAAGAACATAAATGAGTGATCTTTTGATCTTGAAGTGATCAAGATCAACATTAAGAAGAAGCTGAATGCTTGAATATTAAATAATGAAGCAAATGATCTCATCATTTTTATTAAATATATGACTCATCAGCATGACATTGAAATCAAGACTCACAATGACATGATTCAAATGTTGAATGATGTCAACAAGATTAACATTGAATTGAAAGCTATCAACATTGAGTTGAAAGCTATGCAGATAATGTTAAATGCTGTTCAAATGCGTTTACAGAAAAAAATGAAGAAAAAAAACGTGATTATACATCATTTAAAAGCGACATCAAGTCAACTAAGCACTTCAATTTCAAAAGATCAATTCTTGAAGTTAATCAAGCTATCTGACTCATCTTTGTTTAAAGATTCAAGATAGAATGTGAATAATTGATTGTTTTGAATGCAAAACAAGCTGAAAATGAACAAGAATCATTTTTCTATTGAAGAAATGAAGATTGCATATGTAAAAAGTTGAGTCAGTGAAACAATGATCAAACACATAGCATCTTGAATGAAAGACATGATCACAAACTCATTTCTTGAAGCAAAAAAGATACTATCAATCATAAATAAGATGTACGATGATCTCAATTAACATCACATGACTCAACGACAGTTCTTGAAACTGTATGAAAACAAGATCTTCTTTCATGAATTTTAAATAAAATTTCAGAGACTTAGTGTGAAACTAGAATACAATAATGAAATTTTACTAAATGATCTTCAGCATAAGATTAGCTCAGATCTTCAGCGAGTCATGATCAATGAATGAACTATGAATTTGAATGAATTCATCAACATCTGCATGCAAGTTGACGTTCGATTGACAAAATTGAATGCTCAATCAGCTCTCAAGACATCAACGACTCAAGTCACTCGCTTTATTGCTAGCATCTTGATGATAATCACTACTGCGATCTCAGCTTCAATCTCTGCATGAAAGAAACTCAGAATATCAAATGTTGATTCTGCTAGAGAGAAGTTGTTTAAAAAAGAACTTTGCTTCAAATGCAAGAAGTTAAAACATAGAGCATGCAACTGTCTTAAATCAGCTCAGATGTATGAAATTGCAGCGAATTCAAAAAACGATTTACTTTCATCAAAGTAGTGACTGAAAGTGACATGCTTATATCTTGCTTCATTAATATGCTCAATGACTCATTTGATTTCAAGTCATTTATTATTGACATCATCTTGAATAGTTTAGAAAAGATATTTCAATTTCTCGCTCTGATAAACATCAAAGTCACTGACATGATGTTCATAAATGATTCATTGATTTCAGAACTATGTGAACGCTTTGATATTTAATCAATTTCACTGTTCAAATCGAAGTTGATTCATTCATATGATAAAATCTTCGATTGAAGATTTATTACACATGCTTTGTATATTTCAATCATTATACAAAAACATAAGAATGAAATGATGTCTCTATTAATAACTCGTTTAGATCAGCACAAGATAATTATTGACAATCTTTGATTAAAAAGAAATCAAATTTTGATAGATTCTGCAAATGATTGATTGATATCTTCATTAAATATTTGAATCTTGAAACTTATTGTTTTGAAAGCAAGCAGTCAATCAGCATTTCATAAACTTGAATCAAGCGAAATCTGTGAAATGAAACGAAAGAACTTGAAGTCTATGTCAACAATCATTTTAAAGTGAACTACAAATTCGAAATCAGTGAATTGATTTATTGAATCAAGCTTCATATGAAAGCAAAGCACTCAAGTTGATTTCAATCAACATGAACTTATTCAGTCATTAAAGAAGAAAGAGTTCGTCATTATTGTCATGATCGAAGTCGCTGCTTATCAAACTTTAGTCAAGAAGAAGAATGTCAAGATCTTTACATTGATCATTAGTGAAATCAACAAGATGCTTAGCTCAATCAAAGATTCAGCGAAACTGAATGAAATGATCTCTGTCATGTCATTAAAGAAACTGAAGAAAAAGCTTTTAATAGTTTATTATGACTTTCTGAACATTTTTGACAGAGAAAAAGCAACTTAGTTGTCTTTGCATCGATCATATAATTATAAGATTGAATTAGAAGATGAGAATCAATCTTCTAAAAGTCAATTATACTTCATGTTGAATCACAAGTTGCAGAAGATCAAGAAGTATTTAGAAAAAAACTTGAAGAAGAAGTTTATTACACTCAGCAAAGCTTCATTCACTTCGTCAATACTATTCATTGAAAAGAAAGATGATAGTCTTCGCTTTTGCGTAAATTATTGAAAACTGAATGCTCTGATCAAAAGAGATTGTTATTCAATACTCTTGATAAATGAAGTACTCGCTCAAATTCAAGACAGTAAATATCTGATTTAACTTAACATTATCATCACGTTCAATAAGCTTCGCATGAGCACTGAAAGTGAGAATCTAATCACATTCATCACTTTCTTCAATGTTTACAAATATAGAGTAATGCTCTTTGAATTAATCAATGAATCAACATTCTTTCAGCACTACATCAATGATGTGTTGTTCAACTGTCTGCATAAATTCTGTCAGATTTATCTGAATGACATTCTCATTTACAGTAAGATCTTGAAGAAACATAGAACTCATGTGAAAGAAATGCTAGACAAGCTTCATGAAGTTGATCTGCAGATAAACATTGACAAGTGCGAATTCAAGATTCAGAAGATCTCGTTTCTAAAACTACTGATATTCATCAATGATCTACGAATGAATTCTTGAAAAGTAGATGTGATTCGAAGCTGAAAAGTGCTTTGATTATTGACTCATGTACAGATCTTCATTGACTTCTGCAATTTCTATCGATGATTCATAAAGAACTTCTTGAAGATTACTTAATTTATGATAAAGCTGATTTGAAAAAATCATTCATTTGAATGAACAGAGATCTGTCAGATGATCTTTGAGAAACTGAAGTAACAAATGATGACAGTCTTTGTTCTGAAGCATTTCAATTCAATCAGAAAAACTATTCTGAAAACGAACTTCTCAAATTATATCAACGACGAAGTATTGTTTCAGTATGATGATGAAGACATTCTACATTCAGTGATTTTCTATAGCAAGAACATAATTTCTACAGAATGCAACTATGAGATCTACAACAAAGAGTTTTTGACTATTGTTTAATGCTTGAAGCATTGACATTTTGAATTAAAATGTACTGATATTTTAATCAAGATCTTCATTAATCATCTGAATTTGAAGTACTTCATGATCATCAAAGAACTAATCAGATGACAGATTAAATGAGCTGAGAAGTTATTCAAATATAACTTCAAGATCATATATTAGTCAGAAAAGCAAAATCTGAAAGCAGACGTACTGATCAGAATGTTAGATGTCAAGTCAGTTGAATCAAATGATGATTGAAAGCTATATCAGCATCAAATGCTATTATCAGCAAGCACATTTGAACTGCAATCAATAAAAGATGATCAAGATTTGACTTAAATCTTGCTCATATTTGACTCAGATTCAAAACAGAAATCGAAAGCTAATAAAGATTCAATTGAAAAGATGATTTCTATTCAGAATTAAATTATAGTTGAAAATTGAACGAATCAACAATGTATTGATATTCAAACAATCATAAAACAGAACAGAAGAACTTGTCAAGATATAAGTTTAAACAATTGCAGAGTACTGAACGAAGTACTTTGAAAAAATAATAGATTGTGAGTTTCTCAGTCAATGATCACTCAATTGATAAGAAAAGCACATGATCTTTCAATCAATGATCACTCTGACATGAATTGAACATTAAACTTGTTAAGATGATCATATTGCTGATCGAAGATAAGAATGACAATCAAACGCTACATTTGAAACTGTTACGTTTGTCGTAGATCAAAAGCATCAAGAGATTGAATCAATGAACTACTGAAGTCATTGTTTATATTTGAACAATGATGACAAGATATATCATTAGATTTCATTACTGATTTATTGAAAAGTGATGAAAGCAACGCGATTTTGACAGTGATAGATTGATTGTTTAAAGAACGTCACTATATATTCTGTTGATCAGATAACGAAGAAACTTTCGCTGAACAAACAGTCAAGCTGCTGCTGATATGAATCTTCAGAACTCATGAGCTATCAAGATCAATAGTGTTTGATAGAAATTCACAATTCATATCAATTGTCTGAAAGTCTTTATGTCTGAGACTCAACATTAAAATGAAACTATTCATTAACTATCATTTACAGATCAATAATTAAACGAAAAGAGCGAATCAGAATGTAGAATGATATCTACGAAGTTACTGCTTGTACATGCAAGATGACTGATTCATCTGATTATTTATGACTGAATTTGTCAATAACAATGCTATTTTGTTGTTAATTAAACAATCAGCGTTCTTTCTGAATAAGAACTTTCACTCTTATATGAGCTTTGATTCAAATTTAACTGAATATAAGATTACTCAAGCTAGAATTCAAGCGAACAAAGCAGAGAATATATTTGAACACATGAAATGATCATTAATGTTAATCAAGCAAACATTAGTAAGAGTTAAAGTCACAATGAAGAAACAGATTGACAAGCATTGAAAGAAAATGATTTACAAGATAAATGACATGATGTTTCTGAATTCTAGAAACATTATGATCGCAAGATCATCAAAGAAGCTGAATGATAAAATGCTAGAATCTTTCAAGATTCTGACTGAGATTAAACATGCATATCAACTGAAACTGTCATCAACAATAAAGATTCATTCAGAGTTCGCTTTGAATCTGCTACGATTGAATTTAAAAAACTCTCTGAAAGAACAATGAAATGAGTCATCTGATTCTATAATGATAGATAACGAAGATGAATGAAAAGTGAAGAACATACTAAACTTCAGACATTACAGAAAACGACTGCAATATCGTGTCAATTGAAAGAATTATGACGTCAATCTACATTGATACAATGTCAATGAAGATGAGTTTGAAGACTGCTTGAAGATTATAAATGACTTTCATCAGAAGTATTTGAACAAGTCAAGTTAGAAATTGACTCGACAAGAATTGATCGATTGAACTGCAGTAATGAGAACATTATTAAATGAAGAAGAGAGATAATGTTGCAAGCATGCATCTCTGATATCTTTGATTAGTCTGATTAGTCTAACATAAACTAGTATAAAGCTGTGAGTAGAATTGTTGTTGACACGCTAGCAATCTAGCGTGTCTTCATGAGTAAAACTCACGTTGTGTTGCATCTTCTTTCTACTTCAGCTTTGAACTTCTAGTTAGAATACACTCATATGATTTGCTCTATGCAAACTCATAACAGAATCTTCTATAAAGATTTTACTAGAAAAAAGAAAGATAAGTTTGACGTCAAAGAAACTAGTAGTAAACACTAACTAGTTAAGATCAAGAAGATGAGCTCTTTGCTAAGTACATCTAATAAAAGATTATCAAATAGTATACTACTACTTTCTTTCTTCTTAGTCTTTTTAATATTATTTATCTCGTTATCTATTATTTGAATAAAATTTTTCTTAAGCTTCTGTATTTCTTGATAAAGACAATTTAAACGCGTAAAAGTTTATTTAATCTAAGTAGTCTTTTAGTAACATTACTTCTAGAAACGACGCTACTTTACTAGCGAAAAAGAAATAAAACTATATTTCAATATATTCTTTTTAGTATACTATATATATTGATTCAATAAACTTTCTATTTTATATCTATTACTAGATTAAATATAGTTACTATAAGAATGTATGATAAATAAACTATATAATGAAATCTCTTAGATTAATCATTTACGACAATAAGTTAAGTTAATAGATTAAGAAGAACGAAATATAATATAAATAAGAATTCTCGAAACGAGAATCTTAGAGAAAAAATCTAGTATTACAAATAAGATCTAGATCTTATACTATACGTAATAAACGTAGTTATCATTATAATTTATTACTAAGTACTATAGATTATAAATACTAGCTAATTTATATATAGAGTATATAAATTATAGTAGGCTGACAACGAGATTTATCTGTACGTGATGTCAACTACGAATCTTTTGATTCTATTCTGTGTTCGAATAGAAGTCAAAAGAGTCAAGAGATCTCAATTTGACGCAGTTTGAATGATGTTAAAATGTTGCGTGATCAGAAAAGTCATCATGCAGAGTTTTCACTCACGCGACAACATTCTCTCTAACAGTCACAATCGATCTACGAAGAAGATTAATGACATGTCGATGTCAGTAAGAGATGAGAAGATACTACTAGTGAAAAAGACAACTCAGATGAAGAGTCTGCGAGTTGTGACTACAAGTGATCGAAGAATTTGCGACTCATCAACTGCGTCGATATCGAAACGTCTTCATCACATCGACAGTGTCGTTGAGTAATTGATGAAAAGATATCAGATAAAATAGTCGTCTCAAGTATTGAGAGACGTGACTACAGTGTTCAAAGAAGTAGTGACTCGTTAATCACGCTGATATACTGAAAGAGCTTGAGCTCATCTTCTTTACTTGACGTCAAGTCATTCATCTATTCACGTGAAAAATCGAGAGCTCAAGAGAACGATCAGAACGCATTCTCTTTCATTGATCAGAGTCAAACATCGAACGATTGCGATCGTACGTCTATACTAACAGTTCATTCAACGTCTACGTGACACAAGTCAAATCAAGAGAAGGAAAGAGTTACTCAGTACAATCACACTCTATCTTCTCATCGTGTGCATCTCTCTTTCATCACATATTTCTCTGCTCAATGAATGACAATCATTGAGTAAAAGAACACAGCTCTACGTATGTTACAATCACGAGCATCACAAATGCAAAGAAAACATCTTTCGTCTTCGAATCGAGAATCGAATCGAGACATCGTTGTATAGAATATCATCAATAAAGAGCAGAGCAAAGACGATGCATCATAATCAAACAGCACAGACACTCTCATCAAGAGTTTACTTGAGCATCACGTGCTGAATAGAAGCTATAGATTCATTACTTGATAACACAGTGTCAATCTCATTGTTTCGGCTGCGCGAAGCAGTCGTATAAACGGCGAGTGATTTTCTTTCTCAGAGAGTTTTGTTCACTCGATATAAGTAGCATAGAGTTTCTCATGAGTCGAGCCTAAATCGATGTCACAAGAGTGTATGAATTACAATTACAATTACAATATAAATTATAGTAATTAAATAATAGATTATTTAGAGTATAGATTTTCTTTATCTATATAGATGACAATATTTTCTACTTAGATAAAAGCTTTATACTTAGCTTATATTAATAACTTATATTAAGACTTTTATCTAGTACTTTAGATATAAGATACTTTATACTATTTAATACTAGACTAGTCTTATAAAGTCTACTTTTCTTATATACTAATTATTCTTTATATTCTTATTCTTAGAGAATTAATCTAGACTATCTCTCTAACTACTATTTAGTAAGTTGTAAGAATGAAGTTCTAATAATCTTACTAACTATTAAAGTCTTTTCTACTTATGTATATTATCGCTTACAACTTTTACGCTTTATTGATGCTTTAACAGTGTCTTGCACATGATTTATTTTCTTCTTTATTAACACTACTCGTATGCATGAGATTCTCGCGCAAACGAGGTTTTCGCGCACGCTAACTAAAACTATTTATATTAGTGTCATTTTTAGCACGCTAAACTCGATACTATCTGTTGCTAATCTTTCTAGATTAGAGTGCGCGAAAACTCAGTTTGCGCGAAAACTTCGTGCATACGAGTATATTATAAGCTATCTACTGAGCGCTCTTACTTAACTACTTAATCTGCTTACATAAAGAGCTTACTAGAAACCCTCGATAATTTTATATACGATTTCAAATTGATATTAACTACGTCTCTATCTTACTAGCGTTGCGCGATGTCTTTGCCTTCTAGTCGACAGTATCTAGTATAGACGATATTAGCGTACGTAGCTGTATATTCAGCTTTAATAACACAGCGTCTGAGTTATATAAAACTAGCTCAGCGCCTTCAAATTCTACGCAGACGTTCTCTAGTATAAATATCTTCTCAAAAGCTGCTTTAAAGGCTAGTAGGAAGGTTTCTTTACTGATATAGTAGATACGGCTGCGTGTCAAGAGCGAGATCCCGTCGCCATAGTAGCGCTTTAGTAGCGAGTAGTAGACAATATTAAGAGGCTAGAGTAGATACGATAAGTATGGTAGTATATAGAAAGCGATAATCTTATTCTCCTTATAGTAGTTCTAGAAATCTACTAAGTAGTGGCTTTCGTAGCCGTTGATAATAAGCAGCCTGTACGCTTCAGTAGAAGAAGCCTTCGTATAGGCGTCGAAGTGCTTGAGCTACGCTAGCGCGAGGTCGTTATTGATCTAGCCGGTAGGAGAGACGCTGATAATCTAATTACGAGGTAGATCGCTAAACTAGGAGGAGATAAGGACCTTGCCTGCAAAGATAATAAAGGATGGGATAACGCGCCCTATCGCGCCGACGCCTTGTACTAGGGTAATTCACTTGCGATCGCTAGGCTGTAGTTTCTTCTGTTTTCCAGGTTTCTCTGAGCCTGTAATAATAAATTAAGAGGATATCTTGCCCATCAGGAAGCCAGACTCGTTAAAGTTCTAGGTATCCCTATCTATAATACTATACTTCGCCTTTATCGACTGAACAAGCGTAAACCAGGGCCGGATAACCGCTAGGTCCTCGCAGGCAGCTCGCTGGCAATTATACGGACGGCTCCATCGCGTTCGCAGCTCAGGTGTACGCTGTATAAACTTATCAACCCAGTTTTTGCCAGTAAGGTTGCCTTCGCGCTCTCTCAGTAATCTATCAGCCATATCTCGTACGGATACCTTCGAGGGTGGTATGCCACGTAGACTCTCGTCGAGTATACGCTATACAATTACCTTCTCTTCTAACTTTATCAGGCTTTTGCGGTTCGGCTCGCAATCGCGTCGAGGGCGTTTTCTAGCGCGTCGGTCAACTAACGTTCTTCGCGGAACGTTATAGATCGCTGCAGCGCGTCTATTAGTTTGTATTTGCTAGGAACTAATATCTTGGATAGCAAGCTGTAGATCGCTTTCAGTATAGGTTCTTCGGATATTGGATGGTGAACCACGTTAGGTATTTTGCAAAATACCTTAAGCATTCCTAGTACTAAATAAGATTAGATAAGAAGCACGGACGCCAGTCGTGGTTGGTTGGGCACTCGCTTGTCGGAGCCCGGAGGCCGAGGCCGAGGCCACACACACACGCACATAGAAGGCGCCGTTCTCAATTCCTTGTTGAGGCACGACACTAGACCCCACCTTGAGCTGAGCGACTCCGTTTAGGGCAGAGGCGCCCTGTTTGGTGATAGCTCTAAGAATCAGATCCTACACCATCTCCTTCCTGCCAACATTTCTGACTTTTTCGACGTCCTCCATCTGTTGATTCCCTAAAATGGAACAGAAGACATGGGTAATGCTTGGTAAGGGACCTAAGTCCTCATGGACCACTTGTCTTTGAGTAAAACTCATCGCAAATGGCAGAGAACAACCCCGATGTAATGAACCAATTGGCAACGAAGTTGGGTCTATCGTCCGATCTCCAGTTCTATGACGTCTATTCCCTGGATGTACCCGAACTACTCGCAGATATCCCCCGACCTGCCTTGGCTCTGCTGGTCATCATTCCACTTACATCAGCTTGGGATCGAAGTCGCAAGGCCGAAGACGCTGACAAAGAACCCTACACTGGCTCCGGCCCTGACGAGCCGGTCATCTGGTTCAAGCAGACCATCGGCCACGCCTGCGGCTCGATCGGTCTGCTCCATAGCGTGATCAACGGTCCGGCCGTCGACTTTATCAAGCGTGATTCCAATCTCGCAGCGATACGAAGCCTCGCCATACCGCTGGATATGACCAAACGCGCCGAAATGCTGTACAACAGCGAGCCATTCGAACTTGCTCACAAGTCGGTCGAGCAGGCCGGCGACAGCGCTGCGGATCCAACGTGTGAGCGTGAGGGTGGGCATTTTGTGAGTTTTGTCAAGAGCGGTGGGAAGCTCTGGGAGCTTGAAGGGTCGAGGATGGGTCCTCTGGAGAGAGGAAGTCTTGCTGACGACGAGGACGTTCTCAGTCCGCGAGCGCTTGACATGGGCATCAAGAGGATCATCAAGTTGAACGCGGAAGGAGGAGGAGAGGACCTTCTTTTTAGCTGCATTGCTTTGGCTCGCAGGTCTTAGGCTCTGACTGGGAATCGGCACACACGCATTACGGATATACTATGCTGTATTCGGAGCATCTAATGAGATTCGAGAAGACATTATCTTGCTCCCTAGATCTACACGAGACCAGAACGGACACTCGAATCTCTCGGTGTTATAGCATTAGAGAAACGGGCTGTACTAACATGGCTGCAAGATTCCCAGAGAGGAATATCGAACCTTTACAGTTGCGCAGAATAGGCAGACGTGTTATGTAGAAGTTCTGACAGTGAACAGGTTGCTATAGTCCTCTAGCCTACGACTGTGCGTGTACTGGCCCTCTAGAAACATCTCAACAATCTTGTCGTGCCTTTCGTTCGTCCGTCCGTCGTTGTGTTTTTGATAGGATAAGAAAGAGAGAGAAAGGGAGAAGGACGTTCGTTAATAAGTAGGTTGTTGACCTTATGAAGCTAATCCTAATCCATTTACATATATATATATATACAAAACAATAACAACGGAGGACTAATGCTCTACTCTGCTCCGCTCTCCGGCCGGCAAATATCAGCACCCCAGGTAGGGTTCTTTCCGTTTTTCGTTTACTATTCGTACGTATCGTATATCGTATAGAAGGCTGTAAATCATTACCTAATTATAGAATCACCTAATCAAGTCACAAAGTCTAAAAAAGCTTTTTTCTTTTCGGATAGATGGATATGACTCCCCTTGAATAAATAAATACATTTATTCATTATCAAGCGATCATCGACTTTAGAAAATGGATAGGGGTTGGAAAATAAAAGCAAAAGGGGGGAAAAGGAAAGTAGTAGAGAGTCGAAGCCATTGATTGTATGTATGTATGTATATATGTATAGCGGAGATCTAAGTAGTAGGATGGGACAGCTGGCTGGCTGCCTTACTGAGTGTGAGAAAAGGGGAGAAGAAGGCACTGCGAATTTATTTATTTCTCTATCTGTGGAACCGGAGAGATAGACATAGTGGATATGTTTGATTCTTCTGGATTGGATCGGATCGAAGGGGCCTAGTCTTGTAAGGAACGAAGTTGGCGTTGAGGGTGAGAGCTAGGGTTGGTTTTTCTCCTCGCGAATGCTTTTCCATATATCTATCGTCTGCTTGTTTTTTAAAGGCTATAATGATCGGGGGAGGGGGAGGGGAAGGGAGAGGTGAAGGAGGCAAGGGGGAAGAAGGAGGGGCAGGCTCTGAGTATTACTCGTAGTTGAGACTCCCCATTGCGATAACACACTGAGAGAACTCAATGGCCCAGGGGAACTGGTGAAATATTTGCGAAAAATTGAACGTGGGAGGAGGAAAACGCCGGATTCCAGACCAAGTCATTTCTAGCAACGATGAATAAATCTGTGTCTAGAATATCTTCCACTCTAAGGACACAAAAAGAAAACATGATCATCTTATCCAGTACTGTTCCCCTTTTGGGATACGTTCGAAGGCCATCTATTCCATCGCCCGCTTGATAAAGGCACTCAACTCTTGAATGTTGGGACACGGCGCCACCAGCGAGAAATGATTTACATCATCCAGTACATGGACCTTTAAGTTGTCAGCTCCGACTAAGGAAGCCTAACCGCTTCCACTAAAATCGGTCCGATTGTTCAGAAGCCAGAGCATTTTTCTAGGATCATCCGGGCGGGTCTCAGGTCTCGGATCATCTGGATGCTTGCAGATGCTATTACGCGCATAGACGATGTGCGTTTGCGGTGAAAGACCAGCGAACGGTCTCACTTTGTAATCATCCAACGTGGTCAAGAAAGCGTTGAAGTGGGGCCTCAGCCAGCTCGGAGGTGCTTTGCCGTTGCTGTCGAAAAAGTCCAAGGTGTCGAAGAAGTTGAACATACGCTCCGGCGGGTTCTCCAGTCCAACGGGGTTGGGTGAATCGATGAGGATAAGACGGGCTGTCTGCTCGCCGTTATGTGAGAGCTGCTGTGCGCTTTTATAGGCCAAGATCCCGCCGGCTGACCACCCACCAAAATAGTAAGAGCCCTTAGGATTTGGCTGAGGCGGCTTCGAAAGAGCATTTTATATCCTGCGATGTTTTCTGCCAAGGGCAGTTCAAGCCGTACACTGCGATATTAGAGGAAACTTTAGGAAGCGATACGTAGAATATAGTAGACTCGGAACCGTCAGGGAATAGAAACAGTATTCTCTCTACGGAGCTAGGATTCCCTTGAAGCAGAACTGAAGTCATATGCGATGACGAGTCAGAGACAGAGTATATAACCTTATAAGCGATATTAACTAAAGACTTCTCACTAGCCGGTTCCTTAGACGATAATCCTAATACTTTTTAAACCTTATTCATACTGTTATTGTCTGTAAGAAGGTTTCGTAGAAGATCTATCTCTATTTTCTCGCTAAGCTTACTTATTATATTAAGAGTGAGTAAAGAATCTATATTAAGCTCTATAAAGCTGGTCGAAGGTTTTAAATCTGCAGTAGAGATATTTATCTTATTAGTAATAGTCGCGCGAATAGATTTAAAAACATCTCTATTAGATATCAACACTGATGATACAATTGTTTTCTAACTTTCAGCCGAGTTATTACTGCTAGATATCGAAAGCTGATTCTTATCGCTCGAGAAGCTTGATGATATCGCTTCGCTTTCGCTTTCTTCTAAAAACGCTGTGAGTTTCCCTATCTTATAGAGACAAATGAAATATCACGCATTCTATTTATTTTCTAGAAAAATTTATCACACATTTCAATTAATTTCTAAAGTAAAATGAAATTAGTGATAAATAAAGTTCAACTTAGAAGATTTTTAACTCGTTTTAAAGCGCTTAACGAGCGCTTTAAACTGACGGTCGAATCTTTCTAATTGAGTTAGTCTCTATTTTTCTATAATTTTCTAAAGTTGGCTGAAAAAGTGATGTTCAATCTCGCTTGAAAGATCAACGACTAGTCGTATCTTAATCTTTTGCACTTAATATCTTTTATATGTATTTAAATCTTTTAGATAATAGAACATTGTTTAAAAGAGTTCTTTAAGAGCTTTCTAACAAGCTTATAATTTAAGAAATCGATAAAGTATCTAAAAAGTTATTAAGAAGAGAGTAAATTTCTACTATATATTTTCTACTATCGCGTTTCTTGAAAGAGTTAATAAGTATAAGACTTAATAATATATTTAAAATATATTCAGTTTTCTATTCTTTATTAGATATAAAAATTTCTAAGAAAAAAAAGTAAGTACTAAAAAGTTATTAAGAAGAGTAAAGATTTCTACTACGTTTCTCTTACTATTGCGTTTCTTGAAGAAGTTAATAAGTATTAGACTTAGTAATATATTGTAATTGTAATTGTAATTGTAATTCATACATTCTTGTGACATCAATTTAGACTCGACTCATGAGAGACTCTATGCTACTTATATCGAGTGAACAAAATTCTCTGAAGAAGAAAATCACTCGTCGTCTATACGACTGCTTCGCGCAGTCGAAACAATGAGATTGACACTGTGTTATCAAGTAATGAATCTATAGCTTCTATTCAGCGCGTGACGCTCAAGTAAACTCTTGATGAGAGTGTCTGTGCTGTTTGATTATGACGCATCGTCTTTGCTCTGCTCTTCATTGACAATATTCTATACAACGATGTTTCGATTCGATTCTCGATTCGAAGACGAAAGACGTTTTCTTTGCACTCGTGATGCTCGTGATTGTAACGTACGTAGAGCTGTGTTCTCTTACTCAATGATTGTCATTCATTGAGCAGAGAAATATGTGATGAAAGAGAGATGCACATGATGAGAAGATAGAGTGTGATTGTACTGAGTAATTCTTTCCTTCTCTTGATTTGACTTGTGTCACGTAGACGTTGAATGAATTGTTAGTATAGACGTGCGATCGCAATCGTTCGATGTTTGACTCTGATCGATGAAATAGAATGCATTCTGATCGTTCTCTTGAGCTCTCGATTTTTCATGTGAATAGATGAATGACTTGACGTCAAGTAAAGAAGATGAGCTCAAGTCTCTTCAGTATATCAGCGTGATCAACGAGTCACTACTTCTTCGAGCACTGTAGTCACGTCTCTCAATACTTGAAATGACTATTCTATCTGATATTTTTTCATCAATTACTCAACGACATTGTCGATGTGATGAAGACGTTTCGATATTGACGCAGTCGACGAATCGTAAATTCTTCGATCACTTGTAGTCACAACTCGCAGACTCTTCATCTGAGTTGTCTTTTTCACTAGTAGTATCTTCTCATCTCTTACTGACATCGACATGTCATTAATCTTCTTCGTAGATCGATTGTGACTGTTAGAGAAAGTGTTGTCGCATGAGTGAAAACTCTGCATGATGACTTTTCTGATCACGCAACGTTCTAACATCGTTCAAACTGCGTTGAATTGAGATCTCTTGACTCTTTTGACTTCTATTTGAACACAGAATAGAATCAAAAGATTCGTAGTTGACATCATGTACAGATGAATCTCGTTGTCAGTCACTTAGTAATATATATAAAATATATTTAGTTTTTTATTTTTTATTAGATATAGAAATTTCTAAGAAAAAGAAACTAGTATTAATAAAGAAAGATTTTTAGACTTATATTATAAAAAAGAATGATCAGCAATGAAACTCATCTGTATGCAATGCTAACTATGAATCTACTATTTAGCTACAGTAGAATTTAAAGATTATCAAAAGTTTGAACGACATCAAGATGCTGCGTGATGATGAAGCGTTGTGCGTTGATCGCATGCAGAGTTTTTATGATCACGCAGACTTTGATAATCTTAATGCGCATGTTACAAAGCAATCTGCATGCAGATGAGAAAATCAAATAGAACGCAGAACTACGAGAAAAATCGCTTATAAAAATCATTCAATTCAGCATCTTATTGTCGTGATAATAAGAACTGAAATAGAACATTCTTATGTTTAATTTGTTAAAGATGATTAGCAGAAAGAACTTGAATCATGAACATTCTTTAAATTTATGTGCTAACTACGTATAGATTTTGTTAAGACTGCATGTCTGTTACTACGACTGTCATGATTCTAGTCTTGTCAGACTCAATCTTCTAGTTTTGTCAGATTTATTCTCGCTTCGTCATCTTGACTAGTCTTTATTGAGTCTAGCGTCAACTGAGAAATACACATATGTAGTCAGCTTCTTTTCTGTAGCTATCTTTCTTTCTTAGCATTTATCTTCTAGTTAAATGACATCTCTATCTGACTCGCTCTAGACAGATCTCTAACATTAGATAAATGCTCATCATTTACTATTCTGCTATCAATGAATAAATGATATGAAACAATTCATTCAGTAAGAAAAATTTGCAAGAGATTCTTCAAATTTGCATCATCATTTTAAATTGCAAGAAATTCTTCAATTCTACACTCATTTTCATCATTTTATTCACAAGAAATTCTTTGAATAAAGCACTCAATTATTATCTGAAATTCACAAGAAAATCTTTGAATTTTCACTCATCAAAAAACATCAATTCAAAACATCAATCTCTCATTTACTTTTATCTCAACAACTTTTATTTTCTCTCATCATGACATGTGATATCAAGTCAGTTGAGCTTTGAACAACTCATCTGTTTAGAAGCACTGTCAATAGAAAAGTTTCACTTCTACTTATTGATGCTTCAGTTGAAGCTGAGAAAGCTGTTACTTCATGAAACATAAACATTGAAGAACAACTGTTTCATTAAGTCAGCAATCAACTTGACGAAGTCATCAATATGCTGAATGAGCTTTGAAGTCAGCGAGACTTGACTTTACAACTCAATGAACACTGACTTCTTGTACAAGATGATCACAAAAAAAGAGCGAAACAATTAGAAGTCACTTTTGATAAAAATGATGAGCTAGAGAAAAAGATTAATCAGTTACAAGACGAGCAATTGAACTTCAGAGCGAAACAACGTCAAGCTGATTGATCTATGTCTCGTTAAGATACTCAGTCAGCTGAGCAATGAGTCAATCAGAAAGAAGCTTTTATGATCTCAGTTTTGATTCGTTGCTCTGAAGTTGAACGAAGCTCGACTTTCAAAGCTTGCTTTCAACGAGAATTTTCTACTCTATCTGATAATGAAAACAAGAATGATCATCACAAGTTCATCAAGCTTTCAAATTCACTCATTTGCATTGAAACAAATGATTCTATTTGAAAGACATGAAACATCAAAATAGCTGACAAGCTCAATGTCAACACGAATCATTACTCTACTGAAAAGATTCATATTGTCTATGTGATTTTCAGACTAGAAGACGATGCTGATCAGTAAATCTATGCAAAGCATTGTGTTGATGCTTTCTCACTTTATCAATCACTATCAAAGCTACTGAAACATCTGAAAGAAATTTACGAAGATCAGAATCTGATTCGAAGATGTCATCTTGAATACATCGCTCTGAAGCAACTCAATAAGCTCTTCAGCTCTTTCTATTCAGAATTGACTAGAATATTCAGCTTTCTGAACTATGATGATGTCACTCTGATGAATGATATTCAGAATAAAATCAACAATTGTCTTCAGAACGCGTTGTCAGTTTGTCTCATAAAGTTTAGCTCGCTTAATAAGCTTAAGATCTTTCTTCAAGATGTAAATAACAAACAACAAGTCAATTATCAGCTACATGATGAGCAATGAACAGTCAAATTGATAACAGCTTCGAAAAAACGTTTTGTTTCTTCGTTGACATCAGTTTCAGTCTTGACTACTAACTATGTTCAACTCGCTATCTTTTTCATCTTTGAATCTGAATGATCAAGAATGTCAATCATCTGCTTCAACTGCAAAGTATTGAATCATCTTTCAAAGAACTGCTCTCAGCTGAAGACTAGTACTTTAACATCTCGTGCATTCATCTCTTGTCTCAATGAGATCATCATGTCAAAAGAAGAGAAGAAATTATTTACAGAGAAATTAAAGAATGAGACAAAAAACTAGTGACTTTCATCAAAGACATGATGAAAGATGTGTTAATTTCTTCAACAATGAGCAGCTCAGATGATCTCTTTGCTTCAAAATCTTTGACTATTGAATGTGTACTATCTAGTAATGAAATTAGTTACTCATTAAAGTCATTAATTGACATTGAAGCAGCTGACTATTCATTCATTAATGAATTAATCGCGCAGAATGTTTATGATCATTTGCAAATTGAATTTTTATCTTTAATCAAGCTCAAATCAATAAGAAAATTCGATGATCATTATGCAAAAAAGCTCATTACTCATGCAATTTATTTGAATCTAACTGTTCAAGATCATATGAAACGTTTCGTTTCTATGCTGATCACTCAATTAAATCAACATCAGATGATTCTTGAAAAAACATGAATGAACAAGATCAAGATGACTATTGATATGAAAGACAATCGTCTTCAATTTTCTAGTTTCGAAACTCATATCAAAGCTTTTATCAAAGCTCATTTAACTGTTCTTTCAAGCAAGAAAATCATGATAGAACAGAAGAGTTTAATCTCTACTCAAATACTAAAGAGATTTATCTCTTCTGTCATCACTCAACTCAGCGAGAAGTCATCTTCATTCAATAAAATCGTGAAATCATCTAATTCAATCAACTTCGCTTCGTCTTTCAATTCAATGAACATAGCAATGATAGAGACTGCAGCATATAAATCACTAGTCAAACGATTGAATGTGACTACTTTCACGATCATCATCACGAAAATCGATTGACTTCTAAAAACAGCTAGAAATAAACTCAAAGATGTAAATCTACAAGAGCTTTCACATGAAGAGATCTTGAAAGAAGTCAAAGCTAAGCTTTCTTCGAAATATCATGACTATCTAAACATGTTTGATCGAGCAATGACTGATCAACTATTCTCTCATCATTTCTACAATCATAAAATTGAGTTGATCAACGAAAGAACATCTTCTTGAAGTCATTTCTATCATATGTCTGACTACAAGCTTCAAAAGATAAAGAATTATCTGATCAAGCATCTGAATAAAGACTTTATATCTTCTAGCTCAGCTTCATACGCTTCGCTCATACTATTCGTTGAAAAGAAAGATGATAGCTTGCGTTTCTATGTAAACTACAGAAAGCTCAATGCTTTGATCAAACGAGATCACTACTTCTTATCGTTGATAGACGAAACTCTCACTCGTATTCAAGATAGCAGATATCTGACTCAATTAAACATCATTATTGTCTTCAACAAACTGCGTATGCATTCAAGCAGCAAAGATTTGACTATCTTTATCATCTCTTTTGATTTCTACAAATATCACGTGATGTCTTTTGAATTAATCAACGATTCGACTTTCTATTAACACTATATGAACGACGTGCTATTTGATTATCTCTATCAGTTTTGTCAAATCTATCTAGATAACATTATCATCTACAGCAAAACACTGAAGAAACATAAGCGACACGTATGATTAGTTCTACATAGACTACGAGAGACTGACCTTCAGATGAATATAAACAAATGCAAGTTTGATGTTCAGAAGATCTTCTTTCTGAAACTATTGCTATTCATTGAAGAACTAAAGATGAATCTCAGAAAAGTACAAGCAGTAGTTGAATGATCTACTTCTACAAATCTCACTCAGATGCAGTTCTTCGTTGACTTCTGCAATTTCTATCGACGTTTTATAAAGAACTTTTCAAAGATTGTTCATCTTCTGATTTGACTAACTCAAAAAGAGATGATATTTGAATGAAATCAAGCTTGTCAAACGATTTTTGATCATATGAAGAAATGAATGACTGAAGTCTTTATTCTTCGTCATTTTGATCAGAATAAAAAGACTATTCTTGAAACAGACTCATTCAACTACGTTAACAATGACATACTTTCTCAGTATGATGATGAAGAAACATTGCATTCAATGATCTACTACAGCAAGAATCTGAGTCTCGCTGAGTGCAATTACGAGATTTATGACAAGAAACTACTAGCAATCATTTGTGTCTTCAAGCATTGATGATCTGAGCTGAAATTGACTGAGCTACTCATCAAGATGTTCACTGATCATCAAGCTTTAACGTCATTAATGAAAGATAAAGAGCTAAGTAGACGTCAAATGCGTTAAATACAAAAGCTCGTTGACTTCAACTTCAAAATCATGTATCGCTCAGACAAACAAAACATCAAAGTTGATGCATTGACTCGTCAAGTCAATTCAGTTTCTAGAAGTCTTGAGAATGAATGATGTTGTTATCAGCGAACTACAATTCTCATGACAAATCGAATGAAAATCGCTGATCTAGAAGAGAAAGAGAATGATGAATCAATTTATCAATTGATTTTAGAAGCTAACAGAATCAACGAGAATTGTATTTTACTTCGTGAAGTCATATTAAAAGATGAAGCTCAATATGAAGATATTAAATTAAAAGATTGTTGAGTTCAGAACGAAATATTATATCGAGATGATCTTCTATGAATTCTCTTTGATGAGCATCTTCAAATGAAGTTAATTCAGAAAGTTCATGATCAATCTTTTATTAATCATTTCGAAATTCTCAGAACGATGAAGATCATAAGAAGATACTACTATTGATCTTCAATGCAAAAGACAACAGATTAATATATTTAAAACTGTTACATTTGTCAGCGATCAAAAACTTCTTGAAATAAATTCAATGAACTACTATATTCTCTACTCATACTCGAATAGCAATGAAAGAATATAATCATGAATTTTATCATCAACTTATCTTCTTCGAAAGGCAAAAACGTCATACTAACAGTGATATGTAGACTGTCAAAGAAACGACATTATATTTCTTGCTTCATTGATGATGAGAAAATCACAGCAGAAAAAACAGCTGAGCTAATGCTTCAGTGAATATATTGAATACACAATTTACTCGATTTCATTGTTTCAAATCGAGATCTTCAATTTACCTTCATTCTATGAAAGTCGCTTTGCAAAAGACTAAACATTAATCTTCAACTTTTCACAGTCTATCATTCTCAGATCAACAATCAAAGTGAACGAGTCAATCAGAACGTTGAAAGATATCTTTGATTCTTCTGTTTATACATGCAGAATGACTGAGCTAAGCTACTACTCATAATTGAGTTCATCAACAATAATGCTTTGTTCTCAATCATTTTCTCAATCTCTTTCTTTCTAAACAAAGACTTTCATTCTTGTATGAGCTTTGAACTTGATGTTATCGAATATGAAAGTTCTTGTGAACGCTTGCAGATGACTAAAGTTGAGAATATATCTGAACATATGAACAAAACACTGAAGTTTGCTTGCGAGTCGCTAGTCAAAACATGAAAACAAATGATGAAATAAATCAATAAGCATAGAAAAGAAGTTGATTATAAGATCAAATCAAAGATGTTTCTGAATGAAAGAAACATCATTACAGCGAGATTTTTCAAGAAGCTAAATGACAAAATGCTTGATTTTTTCATCAATCTAAATTTCGTTGACTCTTTATATAAACTGAAATTATCAAAGTCTATACATGTTCATGATGTATTTTATTCTGACCTGCTTCGTTCTGTCGTCGATGATTTCTTGTCTGATCAAAAGAATGAATTCTTAGATTTAATAGTGATAAACGATGAAGACGAGTGAAAAATTGATGATATATTGAATTCTTATTGATATCAAAGACGATTTCAGTATAGAATCAAATGAAATGACTATGATAATAATCTCAATTGATACAACGCTGATGACGATAAATTTATGAACGCTCAGAAAATCGTTGATGATTTTCATATTTGATACTCAAACAAATCACGTTAATCAACAATTCAATCAATCACGATTTAACAAATCTGAGTCTGTGAAATCATGATTGAGCAATCAATCGAGTCGAGCAGAAAATACATTCATGCAAACATGAATTGTTGAAGAGAGAAAATAATGTCATGATTCTAGTCTTGTCAGACTCAGTCTTCTAGTCTTGTCAAATTTATTCTCGCTTCGTCATCTTGACTAGTTTCTATTGAGTCTAGCGTCGACTGAGAAACATACATATGTAGTCAGCTTCTTTTCTGTAACTATCTTTCTTTCTTAGCATTTATCTTCTAGTTAAATGACATCTCTATCTGACTCGCTTTAGATAAATTTCTAACAACGACATAAGTAACTCACAAGTCTCATTAAGTTCAACATGAGCAAATTCAAGAATCTCATTAATATCATTTAACAGACGTTCAGATACAGACATTCTATACATAAATGATACGCTGATGAGAAGACTTCATTAAGAGAAGAGAAACACAAGCGAGTTAATAGAAAATGATTGAACTACACTGTCTGATTAAAAGTGTAGCATATGAACATTTCTACAAAACATGATCGATCTGCATGAGAAAGATCTTTACAGATAACATGAAACAGATGAATTGCACACTTTACAAGCGAAGCGAACATCTGCAAAACATGATATACAATGATGATGATTGTTGATCTTGAGAATTTCATTTCTTCACTGAACTCTGACTCTTGAATGTCTTGATGATAAAGTCAATCTTTAATTGAAAACATTATCTGTATAGTTTGAGAAAACAGTAACGCATGTCAATGTGATTAAAGAAGAAATCGACTGCGATACACATGTGTATCGCAGATGAAATGTTTGCGATTCATGCTTAAGAAGTAAACTGTCAAAATCTAAGCAGTGAAAGATCTCGTTCATCTTGAACTGTGAATTTGTTGTAAGAAAACTCTTTAAGTAATCTCTTGAGTTTAAGAGAAAAATCAGCATAGAGATTATGCTTTATGTATGTTGCATGCAACGTATACAACATATTTTCAATAGATTCGCTACATGTTCATTTGAACATGCTACAGAACAAGATCACGTTACACAGTTAAGTCAATGATCAAACGCAAAAGATCAGACAAGCATGCAAACTAATACACGCTCGTTTGACGAAAGTTAATTATATTATTTCTCACTTACTCATCATTAAGAAAATAATACTTCTGAATGTCTTCATTCAAAAAGATGTGAAGATACAATTGAGATGCAAATGACACATCTTCTTCTTCACAATGATTTCAACAAATGATAGCATTGCAATAACGCAGTATCACAAAGATCAATGAAATCAATGATGAGAAAAGTACAAAGAATGTGTTGCAGATATTAATGCAATTTCAGCACAAAGATTGCATCTGAGCAATAAGATAATAAAGATGCGTGATGATTTTCAGAAAGCAGAAAGCATTCTTGCAATGCATATCAGAATCAAACGCATAGATCTGAATGTTTATCTGCACTCTAGAAATATTTCAGACATGAATAGCTTGCAATGTGACTGCAAATAAAATCATCAGATAACGAAGCATGTACTTATGCATTGTTTGAACTGATTGCATCTGCGATCAAGAATGTTACAAAATGCTGACTTTTTAAACTATTGAATAATCATCATCATCACGAAAAATCTTAAAGCAGTAGCGAAGATGATGATGAAAACAAAGCTCTTGAAGCAATTTAGAGTAACTAAAACACTCATTCTTTAACATGCAATCAACATGAACAAATTTGATACATAGTTTTAAAACTCACTGTTTCAACTGCGTGAAGTAATCATATAGACTGCAAGTGATTTTCTATCTCAGAGAGTTTTGTTCACTTGATATAAATAGCATAAACTTTCTCATGAGTTGATTTAATCAATGTCATAAAAATGTATGAATTTATTATTATGATGACTGACAACGAGATTCATCTGTACGTGATGTTGACTACGAATCTTTTGATTCTATTCTGTGTTTGAATAGAAGTCAAAAGAGTCAAGAGATCTCAATTCGACGCAGTTCGAATGATGTTAGAACGTTGCGTGATCAGAAAAGTTGTCATGCAGAGTTTTCATTCACACGACAACATTTCTTCTAACAGTCACAATTGATCTACGAAGAAGATTAATGACATGTCGATGTCAGTAAGAGATGAGAAGATACTACTAGTGAAAAAGACAACTCAGATGAAGAGTCTGCGAGTTGTGACTACAAGTGATTGAAGAATTTGCAACTCATCAACTGCGTTGATATCGAAACGTCTTCATCACATTGACAGTGTCATCAAGTAATTGATGAAAAGATATCAGATAGAATAGTTGTTTCAAGTATTGAGAGACGTGACTACAGTGCTCAAAGAAGTAGTGACTCGTCGATCACGCTGATATTCTGAAAGAGCTTGAGCTCATCTTCTTTACTTGACGTCAAGTCATTCATCTATTCATGTGAAAAATCGAGAGCTTAAGAGAATGATCAGAACGCATTCTCTTTCATTGATCAGAGTCAAACATCGAACGATTGCGATCGCACGTCTATACTAACAGTTCATTCAACGTCTACGTGACATAAGTCAAATCAAGAGAAGAAAAGAATTACTCAGTACAATCACACTCTATCTTCTCATCGTGTGCGTCTCTCTTTCATCACATATTTCTCTGCTCAATGAATGACAATCATTGAGTAAGAGAACACAGCTCTACGTACGTTACAATCACGAGCATCACGAATGCAAAGAAAACGTCTTTCGTCTTCGAATCGAGAATCGAATCGAGACATCGTTGTATAGAATATCGTCAATGAAAAGCAGAGCAAAGACGATGTGTCATAATCAAACAGTACAGACACTTTCATCAAGAGTTTACTTGAGCGTCACGCGCTGAATAGAAGCTATAGATTCATTACTTGATAACACAGTGTCAATCTCATTGTTTCGACTGCGCGAAGCAGTTGTATAAATGACGAGTGATTTTCTTTCTCAGAGAGTTTTGTTCACTCAATATAAGTAGCATAGAGTCTCTCATGAGTCGAGTCTAAATCGATGTCACAAGAATGTATGAATTACAATTACAATAACAATTACAATTATTATGATTATTATTATTATAAAAAAGAATATATTACTATATTTCTTAGAAAGATCTTTAAGATAAGAGCTTAATAATAAATATTTTAAGACTTATAAATATATATTAAAATTCTATAAAAATTATAATATAAAGAAAAATCTTTCAAAAGTATATATAGAGTTTATATATATACTAAAAATACTAGAACTTCGTCGAAATTTGAATTTGAAGCTCTTTAATATTAGATATTAGAGAATTTTACTATTAAACTACGAGACTCTTTAAAATATAATTATAATAACTTATTATTATATATATATCTAAATTGAGATAACGTGAGACTTCATGAAGATCTGAAAGTTCTAAGAATAGCCTGACTCAAGAAGATAGCAGATAGCGAAAAGACTCATTCGTCGCTCATTGTAAAGATCATGATCGAAGCGATGACGAATCGACTAATGAACGTGAGCATGCTGAACTCGTATCAAGAATGTGCATGCAAGCTATTTGAAAAGAACTGTCGCATCACACAGTGCTTCAGATGTCACGAATTTGATCACATGACTAAGATCTGCAGAAAGAATCAGCGCTGCGAAAAATGCGCAGGCAAGCATCACATAGAGAAGTGTGTAATGCCTTCGAATAGAAGACGTTGCATCAACTGCAACGAAAATCACGAACTTTGAAGACGCATCTGTCTCAAGTGACGACAGCAGATGAAACAAGCGTTCGAAATCTATAGAAATAGATCGTTCAGATACTCTGAGACGTCTAAATACAATTGCACATTCTTCTCGCTGTTTCTGAACTCTTTAGATTCAACGAACTCTTCAGATTCAATGAGTTCTTTCGATTCAACAAACTTCTCAAGCTCAGCAACAGTCATACTGAAAACACGCAGTTGAATCGCTGACGAATCAACTTGACAGGTAGTAGAGATCAAGAAGAGACGAGTCGATCTTTTCTCTTGCGTGAGTAGTGACTCAGACGAGACGACATCTGAGCAGATTCAGAAACGTTCAATCAGAAAGCAAGAAAGATCGTCGATGATCGAAAGCATACAAAGAGTCTTCTCATCGCAGAGTCAACAACAGCTACGAATAACTCTATGACGAAACAGTCTTTTCTACGAATTCTACAGTACAACATCAGAAAATCATTAAGAATTCAAGAATCATTTCTAATTGACAGAGAAGTTCGCGAATTCAACATAGTAGCTATACAGAAGCAAGATCACAACAACAACGACTTGCAGTCATTTAGCGCAGCACACAACTTCTTTCACCTAGTGAAAAACTCGTCATCTCAATCAAGAACATGCATATACGTTAACAAACGTCTAAGACTCGATCAATGAATAGTAGAAACAGCTGAGTCAGACATTTGCTCAATCAGAATATTAACTCGCAACACAGATGACGAAACGCAGACGCTAAGACTTCTAAACGTCTACAACTCATGCTCACTGTCTACTACATTCACAGAGAAATCTTCAATCATTTCTCGTTTGAACGAACTACTCAAGAATGACTGCGAACAACTGATCGTAGAAGATTTCAATCTACATCATTCTCACTGAGAGAAACGAAGATGCTTCACTCGTCATACGACGACTGATACTCTACTAAACGTCATTACAAACGCAAGGCTAAAATTATTACTGAAATCAGACACTATTACTCGCGAAGCTCACAATCAATTTACGACGATTGATCTAGTCTTTAGCAGCGAGAAAATACAGTTCATGACACGCAAGTGCGAGATACGAATCGATCTGC